>Ga0233344_1000101_pt1 | contig 16952 bp, 16 predicted proteins | sample GEONDECOMP281_FD_180697 | JGI IMG/M metagenome (GOLD analysis project Ga0233344, IMG submission 180697) | Leaf litter microbial communities from Shasta-Trinity National Forest, California, United States - GEON-DECOMP-281 | ecosystem: Environmental > Terrestrial > Plant litter > Unclassified...
AAGCGGGAAGAATTGCTAACACTATTACTGCGATCGCGTCCGGACCTGGCAAATATGCTTTTTGATTTTGGTAAGCCTGAAAAGATCAATCTGGAAGCATTCATGAACCGCAATTACAAATTTAACGCGAGTATAGCACGTTTTGCTTACCTGACCGGCCGCAGCAGGTCGGCATTTAAACGCGATTTCAAAGAAATTTTCCAGGATACGCCCAACCGTTGGCTGATTCGAAAAAGGTTGAAAGAAGCTTATTTTTTAATCACCAAAAAACGACAAAAACCTTCTTCCTTTTACCTGGACCTGGGATTTGAAGACCTCTCACACTTTTCGTTCGTCTTCAAAAAGACTTTCGGACTATCCGCAACGGAGTTATTAACGCCAAAAGACGGAGCCAATTAATCAGGAGTAATTCTTCTCCAATTTGAGATACTTTTGTGCTTCAGGTTCGAGCCTGCATTTTCTCTAAGGAAATCCTGTCTTTTTTGAATTGGCTGATTTAGTCACCCTATTCATTTCCGATAATGATATTTCGTAATTCATCTTTAAGATTCTTCATTAAGGAGTTATTATAACAATATATGATTTTTTCGATAATGCTTCTTTACGTTCATTTCAAAAAAATAGCACCGTGATACCGCAGCTAATAGCTGTAAAACTTTCCAGCCAGATTTAGTACTCCAATTGGATATTAACCTGCGACCTCCGGTTATGATTAATTCTATCATGACGATAACTGATCAATCATCATATTCGAGATCTTCCAATTAAGGAGACTATTTAATGACCCTATATGGGAGCATTTGGGCCTATTACCGCCACTGCATTTATATATTATTGCACTATATCACTAGCCTTTCAAGATGCGATAATAAAACAGTTTACCATCCAAAAACAAGTAGCAAGTGCAGATCTGGCAATAGAAGATCTTTTCAGTAATCGACGCTAGCTATTAAACAATAATTAACACCCAAAATTCATATGAAAAAATACTTACTAATCATTACTACTATTACGTTTAGTCTTATCAATAAGAATGCCAGGGCGCAAGGCGCTTTTTACAACTATCAAAAAGATAGAATGGATACCTGGCATATAGAAATTGGTGCTAATGGATTGTATAATCAAAATCCAGGAAAGTCAGAATATAAAGCAGGCCTGGGGGCACAATTAAGTGCAATCTATTACCCTAATTCATTTGTTGGCATAACGTTGACTACCGGTTATGATCATTTATTCGGTAAAAAAAGAACAGTAAATCAAACGATCATTCAGCAAGCTGATTTTAAATTTGTTCCCCTTAAGATTGGCGTCCGGGGATTTGTGCTTCCAACCTGGTATTTTGCTGGTGAATTTGGCGTTGGTTATGCGTCTCCAGAGATAGCAAAACAAACAGATTTTGCAAAAACAATTGCCCCCGGCTTTGGATATGATAATCCTGATAACGGATTGGATATTAGCCTCAGATATGAAAATATGCATCACAGAGGCAATTATGTGAGTATGATTGCTTTACAAATTGCCTACTCGATAGATCTTAGCGGCCAATAATACGGATATTTAATGATTACTAATCGGATTTTTGTTTTTTCAGGTATAGAAGCTTAATACTAAATTTGGCCACATCATTGGCTGCTTTATCAAATCATTTCAAACTGTTAATTGATGCTATTTTCTAGCTCAATAATGCCTGGTTATTCTGCTCTGAAGGGTTTTTAGCCAAAAGGAATTGAAACACCAGGCAATATCCCAGATGGCTATAGAAAGGCAACAGGATTAAATCAAAACCTATAAATTTAAACCATGAGTATTCCCCCTATTTCTGTGGCAATCATTGATGATGACAAACTATACCGGATGCTATTGTCAAAATTGCTTATCCGTTCAGGTCTGATAGTCATGTTTCATGCTGAAAATGGTAAAGATTGTATTGACCAGTTAAAAACAATTCTCATCCAGCCTATGGTTATCATTTTAGATATAGAAATGCCAATCATGAATGGTTTTGATACAGCAGAATTTATCAGGCTCAATTGGCCATATATTAAGATTATTACCAATTCCTCTCTAATCAGTGAGGATATAGAGAAATTAGCGATCAAAAGTGGAGCAGATATTTTTTTGCCCAAATCGCTAACTAACAAAGACTTAATAGCCACTATTAAGCAGCTTACATTTGAAAATTATTACAAATAACTAAATAATGCTGGTATATGAACAGCCCCCCAGTTTACCTAATGGTGCAACATATTCTAGTCATGTACAGCTGATTTGATATAGGGCAGAAATAATATTTGGCATTGTCTCATTTTCCGCAAGAGCCAAATCGATAAGCTATTTCAGTAGTTAGTTTTAGCATCTAAATATGACGGAAATACATCTATAAAACGGCTTCAAGGTCAGACATTCAGGTGTTGATTAAATGAGGAACACAGCAAATATTAGAGTACTATTAACGTTTCAATATTCTAATTAACTCTCTACAGACTAATTATTACCAATAGGATAGCAATAGAAAATTTTGATGGTAATGGACCAGAAATAAAATAAAAATAGGCGTACGTAATAATAGTCGCTTTAATTAATATTAAGGCTGCAAGAAAATTTGCATGCAATACTATGCGATTACTCATCAGCAAATATTGACAATTAACCCAAAAAATGAAGAAAAGTATATCAAAATGGCAAAATATTCAGATACAAAAAATGGAACCTAATCTTGCTCCCCGGTATTTCCGGCGGCGAAATGGTTGCACACAAATTGTTTCTAATCATCATTACTATTTAAACGAGCGATATTCCTGGAGCGAAATGTTTTTTGAACAGCTAGCCCCCGGTTTTTGGCTACAGGCAATCGAAATCCAGGGTAAAGACAATAACCATTATATTTTTAAACCTAAGAGATCAGAAGAAAGTTATTATTCTATAAACTTCCTTTCCACTTCTGGTAAATTGGGATACCGTGAAAATGACACCATTCACTGGGTAAATAATCAGGTAAGTTTGCACGGACCAGATATGATTTATGAACTATATCAGGAAAAGAATACTGTCTTTAATTGCTGTCGATTAATTTTTACTACAAAGTACCTCACCCGGCTAATCAATGTAGAAGAGCAAGATTTAGGTAAACATGACTTACAAAATATGATGATAGCAATAGCCAGAAAACAAATGAACCGTATGACAACTAAAGCGGAACATTTTCTGCAGTCGCGTATTTTTAGCGTCCTAAAATATGAACGGGATAATTGGTATTATAGATCATCCATTTTGGGAAATACATATGAACTTATGGCTTTTTATTTAAAAACTCTTGTAAATGAAAATAATTCCGATAAGTTCATTAAAGAGAGCGGCGATTACGCCATGTTGAAGGCAGCCAAAATTTTAGATCAGCAACTGCTGGGCAAATTTCCTGGCATTCTTGCTTTAGCAGAAAGCTGTCATGTGTCTCCATCGAAATTAAAGCGTGATTTTAGAAAAATGCATGGTACTACACCTCTAAAGTATTTCAGAAGCAAGCAAATTATCTCCGTTACAAGTCTTTTAAATGGACGTAGAATGACTGTAAAAGAACTTGCACTTACATTGGGGTTCAGAAAAGTGAGTACGTTTTCCACGTGGCACAGGAAAATAACCGGGAATGATAGTATTTGACAAAGGCTATCATAAAAATTTTCAATTAAACAAAAAACAACTTAGTGGCTCATCCCCGACTTTATACCCGATCTCTGCTAAGAGGATAAGGCCGATCTAGTTAACCTAAAAATTCATAGCCACAATTTTTTACAGCATATTTAACCAGATATTTATTTAAGCTTATTGTATTAATAACCAATGTGGTTTACCATATATTTTTGTTGTTTTTCTTTCTGGAATTCAATGCCGCGCAGAGCAAAAATCAAATTTTGTGGCATCGACTGATTACAATTTCTAATTTCTAACAATTATTCCTATTAAATTAAAAATTAAATCCGCACAAAAACTGCTGGAATTTCCTGCATTTTTGCGCTTAATTTATATGTGCTAGCAATTAATTTAGACAAATAATCACTTCAATAGAATAGTATTTATATCAGCTTCATAAATCAGCAATTTTTATTTCGCTAATTTTTTTCAGGTTTTTTAACAATATTTGTTTTAGCATAAACCTTTGCATAGCAGTTACTGCATCTGTATCTTTTTACATCAGAAAACATCAGCATATACTTAATAAGTATACCTCTTCTTACTCTAACATCAAGATCTCCGATCTTACATCTTGGGCATTTAACATAAATAATCGATTCCTCTATCCAATTGGGTTTTGCACTTTCTGGTATCATAAAATGGCATTTAAAAATGTATTATATTTTTTTTATTGTTATTCTTACTTATTAAAGGAATATATATCTTAATTAATTGAATTACAAATATTTAACCCCACATCAACTTCACTCCTAATAGGAATAAATATAGGTAATTTTAAATTATTTTGTGCGATTCAAATGTATTTTTAGCAAGTATTTTTGTAGTTTTTAAATCAACAATTTAGCATAACAGAGGACAAATAGTGAGTACAAATTGTCATTATAATATTTGCTTCAACAGGCGAAAGAAATTCACTAATGATCCATGCATTGGGTTAATAACTTTCGTAAAATTCCAGAAGAATTTTTAATAATAGATTGGTTTTAATAAATTGTAATTTGATACCTTAAACTTTGTTTTTAAAACATAAATTTGAGAACTAATCTAAAGATTACGGTTAGATTATGGTTTGTTTGCAGGATAGACCATTACTGTTAGATACTTAATGTTAGACAACAACAATCACATTGAGAATGTAATTGTTGTTTTATTTTTTCACCTTGAAACAATAATATCATTTAAAAAACTAATTTTAATTCTTTTAAATTATATAAATTACAAAATTTATATTTTAAATATTTTAATAATTATTATATTTAAAATATAATTTCTAAAAATACACTCATAAGAAGGTATATATGCCTGAAAAATCAGAAATTCCGGTGATTAATACCTACTCTTTCATGACACAAAAATATAGTGCCAACGGAAAGATGGTACACTAATTGCCAACCCGATGGATGATTAGCAGTTAATCTTTCGCCACTTCTTACTATATTTGATTTTTACACAAAAATCATGGGCAAAACATCTTTTGAAGAATTATGCTTTCGGCTTTCCAGTGGCTCATCTACGGATCTTAGTGCGCTATTACCTGAAGGAATCTTGCAGGAAGTTGGCCATTTCAATGTATTTAACCTAACTGAGATCATGCAGACAGCGCGTGAGAAACCTACGGTACCATTCGATTGTCGCGCATTTTATAAAATCAGTTTGCTAACCGGACAATCAGTGGCTGAGTACCCTGATCGAACTGTCGATATTTCAAGGCCCTCACTTATTTTTTCAACTCCTAAAAGTCCATTTTACTGGAAACCTGTAGGAATTCAGACAGGAGTTTTCTGTGTATTTACCGCTGAATTCCTTCATCCCAGTAAAAGTGGAGTAACACTGGAAGAGCTGCCGATCTTTAAATCACCTGAAAGTCCTGTTTATACACTGTCAGATGCTGATATTATACATGTACAAAGTATTTTTGAACACATGAATAGTGAGATCTCTTCCAATTATGCCTATAAATATGATCTTCTCCGGGCTTACACACTTGAATTAATTCACCTTGGTCAGAAATTGCAATCTAAAACTATTCTTCATTCTGGTCACACTGCGTCAGAACGACTGACCTCGCTTTTTTTGGAGCTGCTTGAAAAACAATATCCCATTGAAAACCCGCAGCAAAAAATAGCTCTTCGCACTGCAAAACAATTCGCCGATCAGCTTGCTGTACATGTTAATCATCTTAATAAATTACTTAAAGATACTACCGGTCTTACCACAACAGAGCTAATAACGGGAAGAATCCTTCAGGAAGCAAAGGTGTTACTGCGCCATACAGACTGGACTATTTCAGAAATTGCAGAAAGCCTTGGCTTCTCAGATTTTTCACACTTTGCACATTTTTTTAAGAGCCAGTCTTCTTTTTCACCAGGTACTTTTAGAAATCAGCTAAAATCTTTGAATTATACATAAATTTGATTGTTTGAAACAAATCAGGTGTTGTTTCTTTTGAAGACTTTTGTACTGTTTAATTATTATAAAAAGTACAATGACAACTCAAAAAATAGCATTAGTAACCGGTGGAAGCCGGGGAATTGGTAAAGACATTTCAATCAAACTCGCACAAAAAGGTGTCGATGTAATACTTACCTATCATACCAATAAAAATGAGGCCGAAAAAACTGTAGCTGAAATAACATCTCTTGGACGGAAAGCGGTTGCCCTGCAATTGAATTCGGCGGATATCAGCAGCTTTGATCGCTTTTTTCAGGAGGCAACTGCTGCACTATTGAAAACATTCGGGACAGATCGTGTCGACTTTCTGATCAATAACGCCGGAACGAGCCTTATATCGTCTGTCTCGGACACTACAGAGGCACAGTTTGACGAAATGATGAATATCCATGTCAAAGGAGTTTATTTTCTGACGCAAAGAGCATTAGATCATTTGCGTGACGGAGGTAGAATTATCAATATATCATCGGCAGTGTCACGTGTGAGTTTTCCTGGTGTATCAGCTTATGCTATGATGAAAGGTGCGATAGATGTCTACACCAGATTTTTGGCTCTTGAATTAGGGGCACGCGGCATTTCAGCTAATGTTGTTGCGCCAGGTGCCATCTTTGGTGGCGGGGCGATGGGTGATAGTCCGGAAATGCGCGCATTTGTGGCAGGATCAACTGCCCTTGGCCGTGTGGGAATACCTGATGATGTTGGTGGTGTAGTAGCATTTCTTTGTAGTGGCGACGCGCAGTGGGTTAATGGACAACGTATTGAGCTTACTGGCGGCATGAGCTTGTAATACATACCTTGATAATGAGTTGCTAAACAAATTAATTTTATTAACTTCTTTCAAACAAGAGATCCTTCTTAGAAATATCATCAGGCTCTAATATAAAACATCTTTAAACTAAAGCCCACAAAAATAAAAAAAGCATGGCGGACATCCATCCGTCCATGCTTCACTATTAACTATTACTAAAAAATCATTATCACTATTTAAAGGCAGTTACGTGCTTATTTTGTCTTTGGACGCTCTTTGTAAATTTCAAAAGCCCTGTTCAAGTCTAATTGAGCGAGTTTGGCTAGAGAAGGTCCGCTCCTTCTTACATTACCCTGGTTTAAAACTGCATTAATGGTGTCGGCAAATACCTTTTCAGGAGTACTGATTACGTTTGCCAGCATAGCTTTAGATCTGATTGTATTGGCATTAAACACCAGATTATCTTTTCTGGGCTTCGTAAAATATAGGTAGGTCAGTTGAAATGCCGTCTCCAGATCTTTATGCGTTGTACTTCCCGAAATTTCTTCTGTGCGTTCTGCTATAAATGGACTCACACTGGCCAATTTACCATTAAGTGTATTTCTCATTTGAGCAGGATTGAGCTTCCCTAAACCTCCGCCCGCAACAATCGCTGCGGCATTTGCTGCTGATTGATAATCTTCATTGGAATACAATGAGGTACCGCCCGGACTAAAAGCAGTAAAATTGATCTCATTATTTTTGAAGGTTGTTGGCTTTAAAATTACGGTTACTCCATTGCTCAATTTCCATATGGTTAACCCTAGTTTGTTACTGTGGTGAAATGGTTTATCCCTGGTAATTCAATGCGCCCAGTCACGCATAATTTGTAAGCCATTTTGAATCAGCTCCGGTTGATCAAATGGAATAGGCAGCTGGTTAACTGTGGCATCATAATCCGTATAGGCATTTAGATCTGCACCAAAGCGTACTCCTGCTTTTTCAAGATAATCTACCAGCTTGTTTCCCGGGAAATGAGTAGTGCCGTTAAAACTCATATGTTCCATAAAATGAGCTAGCCCCTGCTGTGTTTTCATAATGAATATTTTAATAACACAAATATGATGACACTTATCCTTAACGCTGTGTAACATATGTTACAATCTGCTGTTACAGCTGTTTTAGCCAATAATTCCATCTTGCAGCACTCAAAATATGATCAAACTTATTTCCTGCCACGTTATCAATTTAAAGTCAGAATTTTAACAGGGTATCTCCCAAATTTCTGGTAATGCTAAAAAGCATACTATTATAAATTTTTAACTTTGAAAAAAAATGATCACAGAAATCTTTACTTTTAGAATCTCGTCCGTTAATCGATGAATACACTTATTGAACTGGTACAAGCCTACGGGCTTTGGATAATCTTTCTCATTACACTATTCCAGAGCATTGGCCTGCCACTTCCTGCATTTGCGATCCTTATTGTTACTGCAGCTGTCACTCCTACCAAAGCAATTGAGATCATTTTACTCATAATGACCGCAACTTTTGGCTCTTTGATTGGTGACATTATCTTATATTTTGCTGGTAAAAGACTAGGCACAAGTATTCTTGGAAAATTGTGCAGGATCTCGCTATCGCCCGACTCTTGCGTAAAGAGCAGTGGGGATCTTTTTAACCGTTATGGTCCACCTGCGTTAACCGTTGTAAAATTCGTTCCGGGACTTTCTACATTAGCTCCGGTAGTAGCCGGTGTTTACGCAATGCCGATATTTTCATTCATAGCATTCTCTTTGATTGCCGCGGCATTTTATAGCATAGCGGCCGTTAGCTTGGGCGTCTTTTTTCACCATGAGATTGGTAACTTAATTGCCACACTAACCGAATTTGGTAAGGTGGGGGTTTTCATCGTTATCATATCTTTTGGGGTTTATCTGTTTGCAAAATGGTTGCAACGGTACCGCCTTATCAGACAATTCAAAACTGACCGGGTAACTGTCAATGACCTGCTCGAGTTGATACAGGAAAGTTCAGGTCACATCATATTTGACGCGCGCCCAGCGGATCAGCGGATCAGAAATGGGTTTATTCCCGGTTCAATACCCATCAATGATATTAATTTAAGTGAGATCGCGAATCTCTATTCTGCATATGATGAGATAATCGTCTATTGTTCCTGTCCTAACGAACTCACTGCGGCTAAATATGCGGAGAAATTACGCAGGACAGGCTTAAAACGAATAAGACCCCTACTGGGTGGGCTTGATGAATGGGCAAAATCAGGCGGAAAAATATCATTCAATTAGAGCATCTGCATATGATTGGAAGCGGATTGTATATTATAAGCTAAATCACCATGTAACAATATCCTGTAGGCTTTTTCATCCTGATGTGGTGCTTCCAATAAGAATGTAGGTTTGAGAAAAATAGTTACTGAATGGTTAAAGTTCCCTTTGTTGCTTTACTGGACACTCCGTTTGCATCAATAAAATCCACGAAAAATTCAAGAGATGCTCCAGAGGTAAAACCACCTGCCTGCAACATTGCCTGGGTGATGGTGATTTTAGAACCTGATAATCCAAAACCTATCAGGTCATTCCCAAAGGCATACCAATGTACGGTCGTATTGGCTGGTACGTTTGTCACTGTAAAGGTTTGCGATCCGCTTTTTACGATCTGTGCTGATGCAGGAGAAAGACGGGGTTGAATTGGATTTTGCACATACTGACTCCTTTTATTCATATTGATCAAGGCATAGTATCTAACATATTCTATTTCCATAGTCGCTGGCATAGCAACTTTATTGATATTATTCCCAACAAAAGCACCACCAACGCTTAGGCAAATATTTAGATCGAAGTAGTCATTGAACGGCCACCCATCATATCCATTACCATTGTTGGTAAATGTACGCATCAGGGTACCATTAAAGTACCATTTGATATCATCAGGAGTCCAGTCGATTCTGTATTCATTGAACTGGTTCAAAGTTACATGAGTTGGCAGCGTAACCATATTTGATGCACCATAGGATTTAGCTGAATGTACATTATAATTTACTTCATGATCCTTTTGTCCTTTAATTTCAACAACGTCAAATTCGCCGCAATTGGGCCACGTTTTCAGATCATAGTCTTTGTGACGCTCGCCGAACCCAAAAATTGCCGGCCAAAGTCCAGCGCCTAATGGCATTTTTGCTTTAATAATATACCTGCCGTAACGTTGTTTTTTATTAGAAACAATTTTTCCTGATGTATAATCAAAATCATTGTATGGCTCATTTAATGCAATAATCTTCAATTTACCATCTTCAACGTTCACATTTTTTGACCTGTCAGTGTAATACTGAAGCTCATGATTACCCCAGCCATAGTATCCATTACCGGCACTTACATTCCATTTCTTTGGATCAGGAGCACCTGTGTAGTTAAATTCATCTCCCCAGGTTATTGATGGACTGAATTTATATTGGAATCCAGTAATAGATGGATCAGGTTTGTTTACTACATCTTCCCAGGCTACTATCTTTAAAAACCCCTGCGATGTTAAAGACTGCTCAGGTGCTAAACCATTATTTGGAGTAATAGCAGGCTTATTATAATCAAAATGCTGAGTGGTTTCAGTTGCTAATCTGCTAATTGCTATATCTGCTATCATTGACTTACCTTATGCTTTATCTACTGTACAACTTAACATCGGGAATATATAGTTATTTTCACCTATTCTATCTTGGGTGTACAGTTGTAACGAAGATAGCAATTAAGGTATAACAAATAAAAGAACTTCTATACTCAAAGTACTGATATTCATTTAAAAGAAACTATAGAAAACTTAAGGAAAACCAATTTATTTCCCAACACAAAATTTATTAATAATTGATTTACAGAGAATTACAAAGTAAAAATAAGGTACAAAATCAGAACTATTTTTTAGTCACTAATAATGAAGAAATGTTAATAAACCTAACTACAATTTCAAGCTAAGAGTAAGGAAGACCTAAGTAGTTTTAAAGTGACACTAGGTAAAGCATGACTCAGTCCATACTTTACCTATTTCTTCCAGTATTTCTTTTCTAAATGTTTGATGTAATCTATACTAACATTAGAGAATACAGGTGGGTGAAGTTTATCTTTTTTAGCAGATTTATTATACAGGATTATAAATTGAAATGGATTTTGAATATTATTGATGAGTTCTTTTCGGTAACCATTTTTGACAATAATATTGGCCATATAGTACCCAGGATTATGGCCACTGCTATAATTCATTAGATTTCGAAATTGTTTAATCGTATGATATTTCTGCCCGTTGGTTTTGGACATTTCTTGAATAGCAGTGTCAATCTCCCTAACAATGCTATCTGGCTTAGTTAAGAGGAGTTCATCAAAATGATATTCATAGATAATATCCTCAGCTTTATCAAAAGAATATTTTTTGTCAATCATATCTGCACTACCCTCGTTTAATATCGCTTGCAGCAAATAAAAAAGACCTTCTTCAGATGGGATGATTTCAAAATTAATTGGTTTTCTTAGAACGTGATGCATTTCATGCCCCCCCAGAATTCCGTATTTCAATTTATCCTGGTTATATACACTCCATAGTGTAAATACGATCCTGCCTTGATCAACCAGGGCATCGTTATCAATTGCTATGATAAATATTTGTGTATTCGGACTTTTAGTATGCAGTTTCTTCGGAAGCCAGTCCCAGGCTTTCAGATAAATGCTATCGAGATAAGCTGGTTCATCTAAATGACTAACGTATTTTTTCAACTCATCTTCATGTGCCTTATATTGATTAATCTTATAAGCCATCCAGTTATTTAGCTTATCATCCATCATCTTTTTCAATTTGTCCTCGTTTTTAGGGTTATAGACATATTGAAGTGTTCTTCGATAACCATCAAGAAAGCTTTCAGAGAAATTTTGATTTTCAATATATATTTTATTTCCTTCAAGGTTTAAAAACGTTTTCCAAGCATCTCGAGAAAGTGTATCACCTTGTTTCAATTTATCGACAATTTTCCAATAGGCATTTACCGATTCTATATTTACACTTTGGGCCTTAATTGAATTTGTGAAAAAGAAAATAATGACAATAAAGAGTGGAGAGGCTAATTTGATCATGGTTTGGTTAAATGGTTTGGTTTCCGTCAAAAATAGAATACTTTTTAATGTTATAGACGATTTAGAAAATATTGCTCAACAGTTATTGTATAATCAATATTTTCCCATTAAACGGTGGAATAAAAAATCTTTAATGTCCGATAAATAATATTAAAATATTCTGATTTACAGCTCTTTAACCTATTTCCCAATACAGAACATAAGACTCATTGATTTACAAACAGTTGCAAGGTTCGTGGTACAAATGTGGTACAAATGTGGTACAAAAATCCATTCATAATTATAAACTATTACATACGATGCAAATAACTTTGGATGCGTCCAATGATTTCCTCAAATGTAGGCTGACCATTATAATATAAAGCTCTTGTCTGTAGAAAACGTCCCTTAAAGAGTTGCAATAAGGCATCATCAGAAAAATCAAATGCAGCGTTTTCAGATAGGGATTTTTCTAACTCTTTACTATTAAACCGCCTTACTTTATGTGCTTCATACTCTTTCGTACCGATAAAGTCTATTACGGACTGACTTCCAAGAAGCTCATATACATCATAATATTGACGCAGAAAGTTTTGATTGATCACTTTCGATGCCTGTTCCTGAGCAAACTTTCTTATAATGGCCTGCAATTTCTCAACAAAGGTATATTCAGGATTGTAACACTTGATGTCTATAGCCCTATTATCGGCAATATCTACACCTACCTCCAATGCCCTATCGTATGTCCAGGAACTAATAGTAATTGGTTGATTAGGTGAAATATCATCGAAGCCTACCTCAAGAAGTATCCCTTCCTTTGCTCCTTCAACTTTTACGGTTAAACTCTCATAAAAAAGACGAATACCACCGCCAAAATATTTTGGCGGTGCATCAAATTCAGTATCCCTTTGTATTTCGATTATTCCTTCGATACTTACATTTTCTGTAAGCCACTGATAATAATCGAGTCTGGATTGAACATGCGTTTCCTTTGTATGATTTCTGCCACTATATAACTTTATCGGCAAGGTTACAGGAGGATTAATCACAATATCTATATCTTCAGAAAACCTGCTGATTATGCCCTACCCTTTAGATAGAGAGGTTCCGCCCTTTAATTCGAAATCGAAACCCTGTTTCCGCAATCCATAAAGAACATGCATAATCCAGTAATCTTTCTCTACTAGAAATGGTTCAATACCTCTTTCTTCGGCAATCACGTTGATAAGGTCTACAAAGTCCTTACGCTGATGTAGATAAATTGAACGCATTACATATCAATTATAAAATTGCCATCATAAACGACTTGGTTCTTGGACTTCCATAAGCCTGAACAGACTTCTTCAACTTTACTTTGTCCATGCTAGCAACTCTTTCTTTTACCCTGCTTAATACCTTCGAAGAGTCTTCAGCAATATTGGAAAGGTTATTCAAAAGGTCAACAAGTAAAAACTCGATTGTTGCCTTTCTAGGGAATGAGGATTTGTCAACAAAATTGAATATACGGTTCCCCAATTTTATTTCTCCCTTACGCTTATGATTATATACAATTGATTTATTATATAACTGTGTAGTTCCTACACCTAAGCTATTATACAGATTTGGGGAAGTGAGCAAAAAGTTATCATCCTTTAGAAATTTGCTAACCAATTTTTTCTCATCGGGAGGCAACTGCCCGAATACAGACAATCTAGGATAGTGATACAATCCATTACGAAGCTTGAACAATACCTTATCTCGAACCAACTGTGCCAATTCACGATCTATTGCTCCTGAGTAAGGCGCAAGATCTTCCCTGCGGTAAACCTCACCACGACGTATAAATTTTTCCAGAAGACTTGAATCTTTCATAACATTCATACTACTTATTTCAAAAATACAAAAACAGAACCAAAGGTTTAAATATTTCGGAAAATTTCATGCAAAGACAGTTTCCATAGGGCCTTTTTTTTTGCCAACTGTGACGCTACAGATGTGTAAGAACGTTTTAAATTTGACCTCCCCCCGAAAAACCAGACTGCCGAAAAGTCGAAAAAATCCGGGCAAAACCTATGTTAATTACTTCTTAAATAATGAAAATGCTTCCCTGTGTTATCGCAAGAAAGCATTTACATGGCATCTAAATTTTACTTGGAATATGCTTCGTCTGACCCGGTGATAGCGTCACTATATCCGGCTCTCGGATAATCGGTATATCCTTTGTCCTCTCCTGTATAATAGGTATCCAGATTAGCTTGTGAAAGAGGCAGTTGATATTTAAAGCGCTCAAACAAATCAGGGTTAGCAATGAATAATTGGCCAAACGATACCAGATCGGCTTTTCCTTCTTTTAAAACTGCATCACCGGTCTGCTGCGTAAAGCCCAGGTTAGCCATCAACCTTCCCCTGTAATGAAGGCGGAAATGGGAAAAATAGTCGTTTTGCAATACCTCTACGGGTGTACCTGTCAAGTCTTGAGCGGGACCTGTAATGTGCACGAAGGCCAGTTTGTAATCATTTAACCTTTTTAAAATGTACTGGAACATTGGTATTGTCTCTTCATCTGGGGTTACAATGCCAACATTGGAGTACATAACCGGTGTAAACTTAATGGCTACCCGAGTGCTATCCCAAACCTCTATGATCGCGTCCAGAATCTCAAAAATAATACGGGCTCGGTTTTCGAGGCTCCCCCCATACTCATCAATACGCTGATTAGTGTTTAAGCTTAAGAATTGAGGAATCAACATACCTGCCTGTGCATGTACTTCGACACCGTCGAAACCCGCATTCTTAGCATTTTGAGCAGCTTGTTTATAATCCTGTATCGTTTGTTTGATTTCAGCAACAGTAAATTCTCGCGGTGTCGGTGATTCTTTAAAGCCTTCAGGGGTAAACGATTGTGTTTGAGGACTAATTGCTGAAGGCCCGGCAGGCAAATCACCATCAAAGAAGTCTGGATGGGATGCAGAACCGATATGACCAAGTTGTGAAAAAATCAAACCGCCATTTTCATGTACAGCTTTAGTGATGAGTTTCCACCCTTCAATCTGACTTTCTGTATAAATGCCAGGTACATTAATATAGCCAATAGATTTTGAACTCACCCAGGTGCCTTCGCTTAGGATTAAACCCGCTGATGCCCGTTGCGCATAATATTTCGCCATCAAAGGTGTGGGAATTAAACCCGGGTTAGTGGCACGCCCACGGGTCATTGACGCCATCACTACCCGGTTTTTTAATTTTAAATCCCCCAGTTGATATTCCTCTAATAAAGGTTGGGCTGTATTTTTCATAGTTTTTTTAGCAAACCTCGGGCATATACTTTTGTGATACAATAAGGGAGAAACTTAAGGCATAGGGATAAAATTATCCCTTATACTAAATTGAGTCACAATGCCTATTTTTGTTCAAAGAGAACCAGCATATGTACGAAAGAAAGATACCCCTCACTATAGATTGCGGTCTCCATCTTACCAAAGAAATCTTGAACGGTAAATGGAAGCCTGCTTTGCTCAATGCTATTTCGATGAATGTAAAGCGCCCGAGCGAAATATTAAGACTGATGCAGGGTACAACCCGCCGGGTGTTGAATGTACAACTCAAAGAATTAGAGGCGCATGGCATGGTGGAGAAGAAAATCTACCCGCAATTGCCCCCCAAAGTGGAATATTCTTTAACAGAGATCGGCTGGTCATTGCTGCCTATCATTGATGCCATGAATCAGTGGGGTGATACTCATCGATCCTTTTTAGAAACAGTTATTACCCAAGATCCAAAGATTGGCAAAATTTCTAAATCACCCTGCCAGGTATACAGGCAAATGGTTGTAGAACGAAAGATCGGGTAAATTTTTTGATGTCAGATTTCGTATTAAAGTGGTCAATGAATCCGCAATGTCCAGTATAAGATTTAATAGTTAATCTTAAAGAAATACTTGCCAATACAAAACATAAGACTCATTGATTTACAGTTGATTGCAAGTTTCGTGGTACAAATGTGGTACAAATTTCTATACCAAATTGAAAGCCGCAGCTATATCTTCACGTTCCCTTCGCGAGAGACCATATCGGGTAGCGACATCCTTCCAAGTTGCAACAGCAGACCTCACCTTAGTCAGGATCGTATCTGCTTCTGAGGCTTTCAAGCGGAAATGTTTAGCAACTGACAATACAAGTTGAATGTTAAGCGAATTATCATCTTCTGAAATATTCAACGTCAATCCGTTTCCATAAGGATTAGGATTGATATCATATGCCGGAGAAAGTTCCCATCCATCTGCATATAGCAGGAACCCATGATTTCGAAGATGGTCATCAGTATTTTTAACTAAAATATTAAATACTATCCTTGTCCATAATTCACGCAGATTCTCATTAACCTTTTTTCCATTCTGCATGATAAATGCAGCCAGATCCAAATAACTTATTCCACTATGAAAATCTGTACCATCCTGATGCCCTAATAGAGTCATTGCTGAGGCAAAATGTATACGGCTAGTACCATTACGATCAAATCGCTTACTAAGAAAAGTATGATGACGCCCTGAAAAGTGTTGAAGTTGTGCTGGTGCAACATTGATTCCAGCAGCAACAGCTAATTCATAAACAACCATCTCCCATGCACCGATATTGTGATTATCTGTGTCACTTGGGAATTTTGCGATCCACAGATCACCATTAGGATCTGTAATACTTGCCTTTGGTCTGGCGCCACCAAGCGAAGAACCTGGCGCCATAAGCATATTAAGCCAGCGAAGTTCTTCTGTGGTCGTCATATCGTCAGTTTCAAGTCGCAAGCTGGCATATTCAAGCTCACGCAGTGTTGCCCATGGTGGTGCTGCAAGATCTGCGGCATGACTTAGAAACTCTCCATCAACATCAGTTTTAAATCGAAGCCCACCCATTCGAGTACCATCATAAACACCTAGTAAAAAATCAGATTCATTTAAATTAACCAGATTTCTTTCCTCCTGCCTTGCAAGGACTGCCTCA
>Ga0233344_1000102_pt1 | contig 16821 bp, 15 predicted proteins | sample GEONDECOMP281_FD_180697 | JGI IMG/M metagenome (GOLD analysis project Ga0233344, IMG submission 180697) | Leaf litter microbial communities from Shasta-Trinity National Forest, California, United States - GEON-DECOMP-281 | ecosystem: Environmental > Terrestrial > Plant litter > Unclassified...
TGGTCCATCCGACCTTTTTATAGATTCTCTGGTTCAGCGTGTGGCTACCACTCCTGTAAAGGAGATCATCCTCGCCATAAGTGCAACAATGGAAGGGGATACTACGCTATTTTATCTGTACAAAAGATTAAAAGATTTCCAGATACCGATTACAACTATTGCCCGCGGTATCGCCTTTGGCGGAGAGCTGGAGTATGCCGATGAAATTACCCTTGGTCGCTCTATAGTTACCCGTGTACCTTATGTAAATTCAATCATCAAATAACTCATATGGATTTTAAGAATAAAGTTGTCATCATCACCGGTGCTTCATCAGGTATAGGCAGATCATGCGCCGAAGAATTTGCTAAACGCGGTGCCAGCCTGGTTCTTGGAGCCAGACAGTTTGTAACCCTATGTGAAATTACAGCCGGTCTGGAAAAAAAATATGGCATTAAAGCGCTTGCTGTTCAGGCAGATGTGAGTAAGGAGGAAGATTGTGAACAGCTGGTTAAACAGGCAGTACTTACCTTTGGACGTGTAGATATTATGCTCAATAATGCAGGTATTTCTATGCGTGCGCTATTTAGTGATCTGGACCTTTCGGTACTTAAAAACCTGATGGATGTGAATTTTTGGGGTACCGTTTATTGTACAAAATACGCTTTACCAGAAATTATGAAAACCAAAGGGAGTATAATTGGCGTATCTTCTATTGCAGGCTATCGCGGCTTGCCTGGCAGAACAGGATATTCAGCTTCTAAATTTGCTATGAATGGCTTTATGGAGTCGCTAAGAACAGAATTGTTGGCTAAAGGTGTACATGTTATGGTGGCCTGTCCTGGTTTTACTTCGTCTAATATACGTTTTACAGCTTTAGCTAAAGACGGTTCTTCTTATGGGGATACAAATATGGAAGAAGGGAAAATGATGTCGTCAGAAGAAGTCGCGGTAAATATAGTCAACGGAATAGCGTCCCGTAAACGCACTTTAGTGATGACAGGTCAGGGGAAATTCACTGTCCTTCTCAATAAATTGCTGCCTGGATTAGCTGATAAACTGGTATTCAATCACTATAAAAAGGAGAAGAATGCCTTAATCTAAATAAGGATGACCAATTTAAAATACGTGCTGATGCTTTTTGCTTTCCTGGGACAAATTTCAATTTTATCTGCCAAAGTAAAAATTGAAAAAAATATCAATTATACTGATAAAAATGACGAAAGCAGGCAGCTGAACGTGTATTACCAAAAGGATAGGTCAAAGGTAAAAGATGTGATCATTTTTATCCACGGAGGTTCATGGAGCAGTGGCAAAAAAGAGACTTACTGGTGGCTGGGTAGAAATTTTGCCCATAAAGGTGTGGTCTTAGTTTCCATAAATTATGGTCTGGCACCCCAAAACCAGTTTGTACAAATGGGTGACGACTGTGCAGCAGCTGTAAAATGGGTGAAGAACCATATTGCAGATTTTGGCGGTAACCCTGACCGTATTTTCCTGATGGGACATTCTGCAGGCGGACATCTTGCAGAACTGATCAATAGCGATCCTCAGTATTTTAAAAGAGCAGGTATTTCTAATTCAATTAAAGGAGTTATCCTTGATGATCCATTCGGATTAGATATGAAAGAGTATATGAGTACCTCCGAGAAAGATCATTTTTATGACGATTTTTTGCAGAGCTTTGGTTCAGACCCGGCGAACTGGGAAAAAGGATCTCCTTTACATTATGTGCAGAACAGTAAAAATCCGCATTTGATATTTTATGGCGAAAAAACCTATCCTGCCATAAAAATTCAATCGGTAAGGCTCAATAAGATCCTGTTGGAGGAGCATGTATCCACAGAATTACATCTGATCAAAGGGAAAAAACATGTAGGTATGATTGCACAAATGATATTCGGAGGAAACCAGCTGTATGGTTATATTCTCGACTTTTTAAAGCGTACCTAAATTTACCCAATAGGATATGTATCTCCTATCTTTGACAGGTCGAGGGTCATTTGTCCATCCTCATCTTTAGAGAAAATACTGGAGAACTTGCTATTGTGCAGAATGGCTTCATCTTTATAGGAAGTTCTTGTATGTACAGTTTGTGAAAACGTGTCGTCAAAAGCTTTAACTAATACTAATATCTCTAATTCGGCATCGGCCAGATCTTTTTCTGTTTTATTGTGCAGCGGACTATGTTCATCAATGGGATGTACCACGGTCCAGCTTAAAGTGAGTAAGCTGATCTTTGACCGTTCGAGTGCCATCGGATAAAATCTTCTGATGGTCTTATCATCTACCAATTCATTATAGGTTAGCACCATTTGTACTTCAATTTCTATCAATTGATTATTTCTGTAGTTAGCCAATCTAAACATGAGTCCTTTTATCTCTTTATAGGGAGCAATGACCATGTTTTTACTGTAAAGAATTTTAGCAGTTGGTCTTGAAAACCGACCATATAGTAAACCAGTAGCCAGTGCGAAGGCCAGCAGACCGAGCATAGACTCAAATGCTGCTAAGCAGCTGGTTAAAAATCCGTTCGGACTAATATGTCCGTAGCCCACTGTGGAAATGGTTTGAGCGGAGAAGAAAAACGCATCAAAAAAGCGGTCTTTGAGTAATGTACCTTCTGCTCCGCGAAGGTATTCGGTGCCTATAGCCAGGTAAAGTGAAGCAAATATTGTGTTTACAAAAAGATAGGCAATCAATATAATCAGGAGAAATCTGCGCCATTTCATGGAAATGAGCCAGGTATACGTATCAGACGCCCTAAAAAACGGGAGGCCAATGCGTTTAACATTTGAAGTCCCATCAGCATTTATTAATCTCTGATTCCCAGATAAAGGCTGAGTACTAAATCCCAAATCATCATCGATCTGCGAGTTCCGCTTAAATAATGCCATAAATTCAGAAATATTAAGAAATGTTTTGCAAATATTAAAAATCAATCCCATATTTGCTAGACAATGATTTTAACAAACGGACTTAACAATTGGTGGTGGCACAATGCAATAGCATAGTGTAACCCAATTCTGTACGTTTTATTTTATATAAAAATATTTTGAGGGTTGCTTTTTTAAGCAGCCCTTTTTGTTTTAGCACCCATGAAGAAAATACTGAACCACTTATTTGAAAATAAATCTTTTAGCAGGGAAGAAGCCCAGCGGATTTTAATTGCGATAGCCTCCGGAGAATTTAATAATTCGCAGATCGCAGCCTTTATTACCGCTTTTGGTATGCGTAATATTACGGTAGCGGAGCTACAGGGCTTTCGGGATGCGATGCTGGACCTTTGTGTAAAGGTAGACTTGTCAGATTACGAACTGGTTGACCTTTGCGGTACCGGTGGTGATGGAAAAGACACTTTTAATATTTCTACCCTGGCTTCATTTGTTGTAGCAGGAGCAGGGTATAAAGTAGCTAAACATGGCAATTATGGTGTTTCTTCCGGATGCGGTTCATCTAATGTAATGGAGTACCTCGGATATAAATTCACTGGAGATCAGGATGAGCTAAAACGCAGCCTGGATAGAGCGGGAATCTGTTTTATACATGCACCGCTGTTTAATCCTGCGATGAAGATCGTTGCACCTATTCGTAAAGATCTTGGTGTTAAAACATTTTTCAATATGCTTGGGCCCATGGCAAATCCGGCGCAGCCTAAAAACCAGATCGTTGGGGTTTTTAGTTTAGAGCTGGCGCGGTTGTATGCTTATCTTTATCAGGAAACCGATAAAAACTATACGATCCTGCATGCAGTGGACGGATTTGATGAAATATCCCTTACCTGCGATATCAAGACCTTTAGTAAAAGTGGTGAGGCTTTAATTAAGGTTGCTGATCTTGGTTTTGAAGAAATTGATGCACATGAAATTGTAGGGGGTGATACAGTAAAATCATCAGCTAATATATTTTTACATGTATTGCAGGGTACCGGTACAGATCCACAGAATAATGTGGTATTGTGTAATGCAGCTATCGCTATCAAAACCATTAAGCCAGAGCAATCTTTCTCTGACTGTTATTATGAAGCAGAAACTTCTCTGGTTACCGGATTAGCTTTAAAAAGCTTCCAAAATCTGATCGGATAATGGCTTTGTTAAAGATCTGTGGAATGAAAGTGCCGGTCAATATCGCCGAGGCCATTGCGCTGCAGCCAGATTACCTGGGCTTTATCTTTCATCCAGCATCAAAAAGATTTATAGCTGATCTGGATGCAGCTATAGTGAGTAATATTCCTGCAAGTATAAAAACAACCGGCGTATTTGTGAATGCTGCACTGGACACGGTTAAAAATGCAATCGAACTTTACCAGTTTAAAGCCGTTCAGCTTCATGGCACCGAGAGTCCTGCATATTGCAGTGCCCTAAAAGGTAGGGTAGAAGTGATCAAGGCTTTTGGTGTAGATGATAATTTCGATTTTAGTATACTGGAAAGTTATGAAAATGCTGTTGATTATTTCTTGTTTGATACCCAAACAGCTGAGCATGGCGGTTCTGGTAAAACCTTCAACTGGCAGCTTTTGGAAAATTACACCCTGCTAAAACCTTATTTCCTGAGCGGAGGGATAGGTTTGGAGAACGCTGCCGATCTAAAGCAGATCAGTGATAAACGTTTATATGCAGTTGATGTAAATAGCCGTTTTGAAATTCTGCCCGGCCTAAAAAATATAATGCTGTTAACACAATTTAAAAAATCTTTACGCTGCTGATTAATGCGGCTTTTTAAAATAGGACTATGAATTATTTTGTAAATGAAAAAGGTTATTATGGAGACTTCGGGGGTGCATACATTCCTGAAATGCTCTATCCAAACGTTGAAGAACTTAGACAAAACTATCTTAAGATCATTAATGATACTGATTTCCAAAAGGAGTTTCATTATTTACTGAAGAACTATGTAGGCAGGCCTTCACCTCTTTACCTGGCCAAACGTTTATCTGAAAGATATAATGCCAATATATTTTTGAAAAGGGAAGATCTTAACCATACCGGTGCACATAAGATTAATAATACTATTGGTCAGATCTTACTGGCAGAAAAGTTAGGAAAGAAAAGAATTATTGCTGAAACTGGTGCAGGGCAGCATGGTGTGGCTACAGCTACTGTTTGTGCATTGCGCGGACTGGAATGTGTAGTTTACATGGGGGAGATAGATATCGAACGTCAGGCACCTAATGTGGCCAGAATGAAAATGCTGGGTGCTACAGTAGTACCTGCTGTTTCGGGAAGTAAAACGTTAAAAGATGCTACCAATGAGGCCATGCGCGACTGGATAAATAACCCTGTTGATACCCATTATATTATCGGTTCTGTAGTAGGTCCGCATCCTTATCCAGACATGGTTTCTATATTTCAGTCGATCATTTCTGAAGAAACAAAAAAGCAATTGCTGGAGCAAACCGGCAGTGATCAGCCAGATTATGTACTGGCCTGTGTAGGTGGGGGAAGTAATGCCATGGGCATGTTCTATCATTTCCTTGATGATGAAAATGTAAAACTGATTGCCGTAGAAGCTGCCGGGAGAGGTGTTAGCAGTGGAGAATCTGCCGCAACAACAGCTTTAGGTAAAGAAGGTGTATTACATGGCAGCAGAAGTATCCTGATGCAAACAGCAGACGGACAAGTAATAGAGCCTTACTCAGTTTCTGCAGGTTTGGATTACCCGGGTATAGGCCCCCAGCATGCCCATCTTTTCAAATTAGGACGAGCAGAGTATGTTTCTATTACCGATGACGAATCTTTGGAGGCGGGGTTGCTTTGCACGCAAATGGAAGGTATCATTCCTGCCATAGAAAGTGCACATGCACTGGCCTATTTAGAAAAAATGAAATTTACAGGAAACGAAAATGTAGTAGTCTGTTTATCTGGCAGAGGTGATAAAGACATGGAAACCTACATGAAATATTTCGGATTTTAACAGCAGCACTTAGCTTTATAATAAAGATCAAATGAACAACAGGATTACTCGGTTATTTAAAGAGAAAAAAAATAATATACTTTCCATTTACTATACAGCAGGTTATCCTGATCTGGGTGATACGGTAGCTATTGCCGAAGCGTTGGAAAAAGCAGGGGCGGATATGCTGGAAATTGGTTTCCCTTATTCAGATCCTGTTGCAGATGGCCCTGTGATACAGGCCAGCAGCAAACAATCTTTGGATCAGGGGATGGATCTTAACCTGCTGTTTGAACAGCTTAAAGAGCTGCGCAAAAATGTAACGATACCAGTTCTGCTTATGGGTTATGTAAATCCTGTGCTGCAATATGGTGTAGAGAACTTCTGTAAGGCTTGTGCTGCGGTAGGAGTTGATGGATGTATCGTTCCTGATCTGCCCATGGCAGAATATGAGGAGTTATATAAAGACATTTTTCTAAACAACGACTTAAGCAATATATTTCTGGTTACCCCGCAAACTTCTGTAGAAAGGATACATAAGATCGATTCGTTGAGTAATGGATTTATTTATCTGCTTTCTTCTTCTGCTACTACAGGCCAGAATCTTCAGGTATCTGATACAACAAGTACTTATTTCTCAAGAGTAGCTGCTATGGAATTAAATAATCCTACGATGATTGGGTTTGGGATCAGCAGCAGGGAAACATTTGATAAAGCATGTCAGTATGCAAATGGAGGAATTATCGGTACTGCTTTTGTAAAATCACTGCAATCGGGACGTTTACAGGAAAACATTGATGGGTTTATGAAAATGTTCAGATCATAGGTCCAGATTGTTTATTTAAGACTGTGGGTTTGAAAAAATGACAGGCTTGATGCAGCCTGTCATTTTTTATGGAGTTCTGTGTGAAGTATCTAAGACAAGATTTATAGGTAGTTTTCCAGTATTCCTTTTCCTTCACGAATCACTTCAAAGTCGCCATTGGTGCAATCTACTACCGTAGAAGGTTCATTATCACCATATCCGCCATCAATAACCAGGTCTACCAGGTCTTCATACTTTTCGTGGATCAATTCAGGATCAGTAGAATACTCGATCAGTTCATCGTCGTCTTTAATGGAGGTAGATAAAATTGGGTTGCCCAGGACTTTTACAATTTCACGCGCTATATTATTATCAGGTACCCTGATACCTACGGTTTTTTTATTTGAACTTAGTAGCTTGGGTACATTGTTATTGGCATTGAATATAAAGGTAAAAGGACCAGGCAATGCTTTTTTTAATAGCCGGAAAACAGTAGTGTCAATTGGTTTAACAAAGTCTGAAATATGTCTCAGGTCAGAGCAGATAAAAGAGAAATTTGCTTTTTCTGGTTTTATACCTCTGATCTGACAGATTCTTTCTATGGCTTTTTGGTTTGTAATATCGCAACCCAGCCCATATACTGTATCAGTAGGATAAATGATAATTCCTCCTTTTTTTAGCACCTCAACAACTTGTTCGATGGCTTTTGGATTTGGATTTTCAGGATATATTTTGATAAGCATTTGTAAATTTACTAAAATCTTTATTCATCAATTAATAAATGTCGTACTATTGATCTTTATTTAGTAATTACACTCGTATGAGAAAAGCATTTATTGCTATTGCCGCCTTTTTAGTCACGGCAACTTTAATGATCAGTTTTGCATGGACGCCTTTTTACTGGGCTTTTATTTTTATAGGACCAATCGTATTACTCGGCATATATGATCTCTATCAGCCTAAGCACAGTATTGTAAGAAACTATCCTGTAGTAGGACGTTTAAGGTATCTGGCAGAAGATCTTCGCCCCAAAGTTTACCAGTATTTTGTAGAAAGTGATACCAATGGAAAACCTTTCAGCAGGTTAAACCGTTCACTGATCTATCAGCGTGCAAAGAAAGAAAATGATACTATTCCTTTTGGTACACAGCTGGATGTTTATGAAAACGGATACGAATGGTTAAGTCATAGTATTGCCGCAATTAGTCATCATGAGCTGGATGAAGATCCAAGAGTGCTTGTAGGCGGGCCTGAATGCGCGCAGCCTTACTCAGCGAGTATCTTTAATATCTCTGCAATGAGTTTCGGCTCACTGAGTCAAAATGCTATTCTGGCTTTAAACGGAGGTGCATTTATCGGTAATTTTGCACATAATACAGGAGAGGGCGGGATTAGTGATTACCATGCTGCACCTAAAGGTGATCTGATCTGGCAGATAGGAACCGGATATTTTGGTTGCCGTAATCCAGCAGATGGTACCTTTGATCCTGAAGCATTCTCCATAAGGGCAAAAAGTGATCAGGTGAAAATGGTAGAGATAAAACTTTCTCAGGGTGCCAAGCCTGGGCACGGCGGTATTTTACCGGCAAAAAAGGTAACACCAGAAATTGCGAGAATAAGATTGGTGAAAGAAGGGTTTGATGTGATCTCTCCACCGGCACATTCAGCATTTTCAACTCCTTTAGAGTTGGTTCAATTTGTAAAAACGCTGAGAGACCTTTCTGGTGGTAAACCTATAGGCTTTAAATTATGTATTGGGCGTAAGAGTGAATTTTTCGCCATTTGTAAAGCAATGATCGAAACAGGGATCTATGTAGATTTTATTACCGTTGACGGAGGTGAAGGTGGTACAGGTGCATCTCCGCAGGAATTCTCTAATGCTGTAGGCATGCCGCTGCGAGAAGCTTTAGCTTTTGTTTTTGATGTACTTACCGGATTTGACCTAAAAAAACATATTAAGATCATTTCTTCGGGAAAGGTTTCTTCAGGTTTTGACCTGGTAAAAAATATTGCGCTTGGCGCGGATCTATGTAATTCTGCCAGGGGAATGATGTTTGCCTTAGGCTGTATCCAGGCTTTGGAATGTAATAGCAATACCTGCCCGACCGGAGTAGCTACACAAGATCCGAGTTTAATGAAGGGATTGGTTGTAGATGATAAAAAGGTGAGGGTGTTTAACTATCACCGCCTTACCGTTGCCAGTGCCGTAGAGTTACTGGGAGCCGCAGGTTTACGTCATACTTATCAGCTGACAAGGGCATACATAAATCGCAGGATCTCCACAAATACAGTACAGTCTTACATGGAAACATTCCCATATATACCTGAGGGAAGTTTGTTAAATACACCCTATCCTTTACGGTTTGAATTGGGAATGGCTTTGAGTACGGCAGCTAGTTTTGCACCTACAGATTATAGGGTTACTTCAATAGATTATGCGCACGCTAACTCTTTTTCAGATCATTTGCAGCAGTCTTAAATAGAAATCATCCAGGCTTCGCTAAAAAAAAAACAGCGTACTGTATAGTTGATGGAACCTTTGCCTGAAGGGGCAAAATTCCTATGCAACTATACAGTACGCTGTTTTTTTACATATCCATAGCAAGTTGGCTATGGAGAAATTATAAACTTTTTTTTAACTTGCTTAAATTAAAACTCAGCGTTCTTAGGGAAACGTGGAAAGGCAATTACATCTCTGATGTTAGTCATACCAGTTACAAAGAGTACCAATCGCTCAAAACCCAATCCAAAACCAGCATGCGGAGCAGAACCGAATTTACGGGTATCCAGGTACCACCATAATTCTTCCTGTGGAATATTCAACTCTTCCATACGTGCGGTAAGTTTGTCCAGGCGTTCCTCTCTTTGAGAGCCGCCGATCATCTCACCAATTCCAGGGAATAGAATATCCATAGCCGCAACAGTTTTTCTGCCTTCGGCATCAGGTTCGTTCTGGCGCATATAGAAAGATTTGATGTCTGCCGGATAGTCTGTAAGGATTACCGGTTTTTTGAAATGCTTTTCTACCAGGAAACGCTCATGTTCAGACTGCAGGTCTGCACCCCACTCGTTGATCAGGTATTTGAATTGTTTCTTTTGGTTAGGTTTCGATGAACGTAAAATAGCAATAGCTTCGGTGTAAGTAAGACGTTCAAAATCGTTATTTAAACAAAAGTTCAGCTTGTCTGTCAATGATAGCTCACTGCGTTCATTCTGAGGTTTTGTTTTTTCATCGTCTTCTAAACGGGTATTCAGGAATTCAATTTCTTCTTTACAGTTTTCCATCGCATAGCTGATCACATACTTCATCATGTCTTCAGCCAGCTGCATATTATCTTCCAGGTCAGCGAAAGCAATTTCTGGTTCAATCATCCAAAATTCGGCAAGATGGCGTGTGGTATTTGAATTTTCTGCCCTAAAAGTTGGGCCGAAGGTATAGATCTGGCCAAAAGCCATTGCTGCTAATTCACCTTCCAGCTGGCCGGAAACGGTAAGGTTAGTTGCGCGTCCAAAAAAGTCTTCAGAAAAGTCAACTTTTCCTTCAGCAGTTCTTGGTGTATTGTCGAAATCTAATGCAGTTACTTTAAACATTTCGCCAGCACCTTCTGCATCAGAAGCTGTAATGATTGGCGTATGCATATATACAAAGCCTCTTTCATTATAAAACTGGTGGATTGCAAAAGCTAAGGCGTGACGTACTTTAAATACGGCATTAAAAGTATTGGTGCGGAAACGCAGGTGCGCAATCTCTCTTAAAAATTCAAGACTGTGTTTTTTAGGTTGTAAAGGGAATTTTTCCGCATCACTATCACCTAATATCTCCAGTGTGGATGCTTTAACTTCTACACGCTGGCCCTTGCCTAAAGATTCTATCAATGTACCGGTAACAGATACAGATGCGCCAGTGGTAATTCTTTTAAGCAATTCTTCCGGAGTATGATTAAAATCTACTACGACTTGTATATTACCCATGCACGAACCATCATTAATGGCAATAAACTGGTTATTACGGAAGGTTCTTACCCAACCCATTACGATAACTTCTCTGTTAAAGTCTGTAGTCTCTAACAGGCTTTTTATTTTTTCTCTTTTAATCATGATTTTCTTGTGGAGCGCCCAAAAATAAGGAATTTCATTTGAATATATATTGATTTATCAGAAGTGCTTATTGTTTTAATGGTCTTCTGGCTGCCTTTGGCGGTTTTAATGGTTATGAACCTATCATAAGCTAATCATTACTATTGCTAAGCGGTAAGTTTATTGATGGCATCAAAATATATTTGTTTTTATAAAGGCTTATATCGTTTTTTATTGTACCCCGGAAATAAGGTTGCCTGTAATGTTATATTGATTTAATCGGTTGATTACTAAAAATTGGTAAGTAATTTGATTATTTTTTTCGATTTTAATCTTTTAAATAAGAATATTTGATTGAATGAGAGTTGTTTTGGTGTTTTTTTATATTAATTATGGTAAAAAAATATTATTTATGAATTTTTAGTGATTTTAATCAATTAATAAGCTGTTTGAATTGGCTATTTTAAGTGTTAAAGATCATTTTTAAAATATTTTTGTATATTTTATCGTTATTTCAATAAAAAATATAAAATATACTTGCATTTGTGATTAAAATTCGTATGTTTGTATTGCTCGTTTAATTTATATTTGGTTTAAGAATCCTCCGACTTAAAAGTTGGAGGATTTTTTTATTTAAGGCCATTTGAAAAAGAGATCCAAAAAAAAATGCCAACTGAATTAACAATTGGCATGATGGATTTAATAAAAAACTTTTATTTGCTTACGCTAAAACTTCGGTAACCAGGGCAGCAGCATCTTTCAATGCAATTGCAGAGAATACTTTTAAGCCAGACTCATCAATTAGTTTTTTCGCTTCAACAGCGTTTGTACCTTGCAGACGACAGATAATTGGAACAGGGATATTACCTATTTCATTATAAGCATCAATTACACCTTGTGCAACACGGTCACAACGTACTATACCTCCAAATATATTGATCAGGATAGCTTTAACATTAGGATCTTTTAAGATGATGTTAAAACCAGCTTTTACAGTTTGAGCATTTGCAGTTCCACCAACATCAAGGAAATTTGCAGGTTCACCACCAGCAATTTTGATAATATCCATCGTTGCCATAGCTAAACCAGCGCCGTTAACCATACAGCCAACGTTTCCATCTAATTTTACATAATTTAAGTTCGACTCACTAGCTTCAACATCCGTAGGATCTTCTTCCAGTTTGTCGCGCATTGCCGCATAAGCAGGATGACGGAACAAAGCGTTCTCATCTAAATCTACTTTAGCATCTACTGCAATAATTTTATCGTCAGAAGTTTTTAAAACAGGATTGATCTCAAACATCGCAGAGTCAGTACTGTCATAAGCTTTATAAAGAGCAGTAATAAATTTCACCATTTCTTTAAAAGCACCACCGCTTAATCCAAGATTAAACGCAATTTTACGTGCCTGAAATGCCTGAAGGCCAACTTTAGGGTCAATTTCTTCTTTAAAGATCAAATGAGGAGTATGTTCAGAAACTTCTTCGATATCCATACCACCTTCGGTAGAATACATAATAATGTTTCTGCCGCTTGCACGGTTTAATAATACGCTGACGTAAAATTCTTTTGTTTCAGAAGCTCCAGGATAGTAAACATCTTGTGCAACCAAGATTTTATTTACTTTTTTACCTTCTGGTCCGGTTTGCGGAGTAACCAATTGCATACCTAATATATCAGTAGCTCTTTGTTTAACTTCTTCCAGGTTTTTGGCCAATTTAACACCGCCACCTTTACCTCTGCCACCAGCATGGATTTGCGCTTTAATCACTACCCAGTCAGAATTATAATCTGCAGTTACTTTTTTAGCAGCTTCTATAGCCTGCTCAACAGTTTCGGCAACTATTCCTTCTTGTACGGCAACACCAAAACTTTTAAGTATTTCTTTACCTTGATATTCGTGTATATTCATTAGCTGAAAAATTTGAGTCAAATCTACAATTTCAGATTGGTTTTAAAAACTTATTTACCCTTTTATACTTTATTAAAGGGTGAGCATTGAGCTAACTAAATTTAATCCCAAATTTTGTAAGTTTGCGGTATGCTAAAAGCTACAGGTATCAAAAAAGCTTACGGAAATCTGCCGATCCTTAAAGGAGTAGATTTTGAGGTCGGTAAAGGAGAGATTGTCAGTATCATTGGTGCTTCCGGAGCAGGTAAGAGTACGCTTTTACATATCCTGGGTACACTGGACCAGCCAGATGAAGGCAGTGTTGAATTAAACGGCACCAAAGTAAATAAACTATCAGGTGAGCTGCTGAGTATTTTCAGAAATCAGAATATTGGATTTGTGTTTCAGTTCCATCACCTGCTGCCAGAGTTTTCTGCACTGGAAAATATATGCATTCCGGCTTTTATTGCTAAAAAAAGCAAAAAAGAAGCAGAGGCCCGCGCCTTAGAATTGCTGGACCTGCTGGGATTAAAAGACCGTGCGTCTCATAAGCCTAATCAACTTTCCGGCGGTGAACAGCAGCGTATTGCTGTAGCCCGCGCTTTAATTAATGACCCTGCGATCATATTGGCTGATGAACCGTCAGGAAACCTGGATTCTGCCAATGCAAAGTCACTGCATCAATTTTTTATTACCCTAAGGGATAATTTCAAACAGACTTTTGTCATCGTTACCCATAATGAAGATCTTGCGCAAATTAGCGACAGGGTAGTTACCATGAAAGATGGTTTAATTGTATAAGATTTGAAAACACTGATCACCGGGGGCAAATCTGCCCAGTCACTAAAATTATTAAAGGCATTTACCGAAGACCAGGTTATACTGGCTGATTATGGTGAAGCGCCTTCTTTTTCCTCCCCACAATATCAATTTATTAGCCTTGGTGAAAAAAATGAGGATACCATAGCACATAATCTTTTGAATGCCTGTCTCGATCAGGAAGCAGATCGTTTGTTGCCGCTTTACAGTTTCGAACTGGAAGCTGTAGTAAGATCTTTAGTGTTGTTTGAAGAATTTAATATTCATGTACTGTTGCCTGATCTCCTTACTTTCCCATTATATTTTCAGCCATCACCAGCAAATACTAAGAACTGGGCGCTTTTTGATCAGGGCGAACTGAAATTTGCAACGATAGCTGATCTTCCTTTGCTGACTAAAGGAAAAGAAAAGGAGCTCAATGGGGTTTTTTATATAGGAGAAACTGAAAATGGATTTAATCCCATATTGTTTACTATTTCCTAATGAAATATCAAAAATATATCGACGATAATGAAGCTTTTATATTTGAGCTTGATGATGTTTTGTATCCGGAGAAAGACTACCTATTACAGGTTTACTATCTTTTTGCACAGTTTGTAGAATATACAGACCAGATAGAAGGGCAGGAGATCGTCAGTTTTATGGAAAAAAGCTATTTGGAAGAAGGTACTGATGCCATCTATGATAAAACTGCAGAGCGATTTGGTTTTGGAGAAAAGTTTAGGGTAAACTTTGATCTGCTGCAGGAAAACGCGCGACTGCCTTTAAAATTATTACTGTTTGCCCCGGTACTTTCCTTTTTGCAGGAAATAAGGGAAGCAGGGAAGCCGGTCTTTTTGCTGGCTGATGGTATTCCTGCGCAGCAGTTGAACAAGATCAGGCAGATGGAATGGAATGGCCTGGAGTTACACCTTAAGGTCTATTTTTTAGCTGAAACTGCTACCGGGTCCATAGAGGAAACCATAGAATTAATTGATATTCAGCATAATCTTACGGAGAAAGAAATCTTACAGGTTGGCTTAAGCGAGCCCAATGTTCGCGCTGACAGAAACAGTGGGATTAATTTGCGGTTAAAAAGGTTAAATTTTTTGCCAATATCCGAACTATTCGTATCTTAACTGCATAATTGTCAGCGTTCTCCCCCATTAATATGAAGAAAAATCTACTCCACAGCTGCTTTGCAATTTGCACTGCCTTAGTGCTTGTTATGGGAATCAGTTCCTGTAAAAAGAATAAGGCAGAACCAGGTACAACGACCACTACTGTGCCTACAACTGGTACAGCTAAAGAACTGACATTGGATTCGCTATTTTTGTATGCGAAACAAATCTACTTTTGGAATGATGTGATTCCTGATTATGCTACATTTAATCCCCGGCAGTATTCTTCTAAAACTGTGGATCTGGATAATTATTACGATGAATTATACAAAATTACTCAGTATAAAGTTAATCCTGATACAAAATTACCCTATGAGTATTATGGAGATGGTTATCCTAAATATTCTTTTATAGATGACTTAACTCAAGCTAACCCAGATGCAACTGCAAATCTTAAATCGGCTGATGTAGATACAGAAGGCAATGGTGATGATATAGGAATAAGACCAGTCTATTTTGCCGACAGTGAAACTAGTCCGTTTCAACTATTTGTTACTGCCGTTTATCCAGGATCTCCGGCAGAAAAAGCGGGTGCAAAACGAGGCTGGGTAATTACCAGTGTCAATGGAACTGCTATTGCAGGAAAAAGCTATACTGCAGAACATACAGCAATAGATGCATCTTTAGCTGGTGGTACCGTTACTATTGCAGGATATAATTTTAGTGATCAGGTTCCTTTTAACGTAACACTTAGCAAAACATCCTATAAAAGCAGTCCCATTTATGCTTCCAGCGTAATTACCAGATCCGGAACTAAAATTGGTTATCTTGCATTTGCCCGTTTTTCTGATCTAACCAATGATGCCGGACCAAGTGATACGAATTTAGACCCGGTATTTGCTAATTTTAGTACACAAGGCATTACTAATTTGGTTGTTGATTTAAGATACAATGGTGGTGGATATATTAGCACTGCAGAATATCTGGCCGATCTGATTGCGCCTTCAAGTGTTTCTGGTAAAAAGATGTACTCAGAAATTTATAATACCACGATGCAGACGGGGAAGGCAACGATATTGGCGAATCAGCCATTACTAACATCTGCTGGGAAAGTACAGTATAAGACAGGTAATAGCGGAGCAATTTATACTTATGCTGATCTTGATTATTCCACCACAGGTGCTGATAACAATGCTACGTTTACCAAAAAAGGAAGTTTAAATACCATTACCAATGTGGTATTTATTGTGAGCGGCAATACCGCTTCTGCTAGTGAGCTGCTAATTAATGTTCTAAGGCCTTATGTGAATGTAAAAATTGTTGGTTCTACTACGTATGGTAAACCTATTGGGTTCTTTCCTATCACGTTACAGAATAGATATGAGGTCTATATGTCATTGTTTGAAACGCGTAATGCAAGTGGTCAGGGCGGCTATTATACTGGTTTTGTACCAGGGGATTCTGGTACATACGGTATACCAGGTACAGTAGTACAATATGATGATCCAACATTACCTTTTGGAAATGAAAATGAAGCACATTTAAAAGCTGCTTTAACCTTATTAGTACCTTCAACCACTACAAGTCAGGGTGCATTAGGTGTAGTAAGCCGTGGTGCAAGGATTTCTGGATTGGCTGTTGGAGCTATTAAAGCATCTAACCCAAGAAGTGAATTTACAGGGATGATTGCGAAAAGAAGAACGATCAAAAAATAATTCTTTATTAGCGTCTTTAGTAATAGGAGCTAAAGACGCTAATGATATTACCGCTTAGACTGTACGTCTTCCTTAAATTCTTTCTCCACTCTATGGTCTTTATCAATATTATCTGTGATCTCCAAAATGCTATTTGAAGCATTGATAAAGAACTGCTGGTTAATATTTTCGAATTTATCACTTGCTTTGTGATAGTCCTTATGGTCTTCTACGCCAAAATAAATGAAGGGGATACCTTTATCGTTAAAAGCAGATTGGTCACTTTGATTTGTCCAGTCGTCAATCCCTAATTTCGGATTATCATGTCCAAGAAGTATTTTTAGATCTGGATTGTTAGAGCCAATGTAATTCTTCAGCTGTGGATTTTTATAAGTACCACAAGCATATAGCTCTCCTTTATCGTTATGGCTGATCATATCAAGGTTCAGGTTTAATTTAATCCTGCTGATATTGACCGGCAGGTGATTCACAAAATATTCTGACCCTTTTCTTCCAAATTCCTCTGCATCAAAAGCTGCAAACACCAGGGTATAATTAGGTTTG
>Ga0233344_1000103_pt1 | contig 16813 bp, 12 predicted proteins | sample GEONDECOMP281_FD_180697 | JGI IMG/M metagenome (GOLD analysis project Ga0233344, IMG submission 180697) | Leaf litter microbial communities from Shasta-Trinity National Forest, California, United States - GEON-DECOMP-281 | ecosystem: Environmental > Terrestrial > Plant litter > Unclassified...
ATCGTTTACCTGTGGTTTTGCTTTTTTCGCCTGTTCTGCTTTTCCATAACCGATACCACCAGCCTGCATGATCACTTTATCATAACCTAGTTTTCTGGCATCTTCTTCATGTTCAAAAGTAAGCAGGGAGCCTGTGATCAATGGCTGACCGAATTTGTTTCCGAAATCAGATGCTCCGTTAGACGCTTTGATCAGGATATCCATTGGTGTCTGGTATAACCAGTGTCTTTCGTTCATTGCTTTTTCCCATGGGCGATCTTCTGTGAGACGGGAAAAAGAGGTCATATATACTGCTGTACCTGCCAAAGGCAAAGAGCCTTGTCCGCCGGCAAGCCTGTCCCTGATCTCTCCGCCAGAACCTGTAGCAGCACCATTAAATGGTTCTACAGTGGTAGGGAAATTATGTGTTTCCGCCTTCAGTGAAATCACGGAATCAAAGTCTTTTATTTCATAATAATCAGGTACATCGGCACGTTTTGGTGCAAACTGCTGTACTGTTGGCCCTTTTACAAAAGCAACATTATCTTTATAGGCAGAAACGATGCCGTTAGGGTTTACTTCGGAGGTTTTACGGATCAGTTTAAACAGTGATACCGGCTGCTCTTCTCCATCGATCACGAAAGTACCGTTAAAGATCTTGTGGCGGCAATGTTCTGAGTTTACCTGGGAGAAGCCAAATACTTCTGAATCTGTTAATTTACGATCCAGTTTTTCTGACAGTTTATTTAAATAATCTACTTCTTCTTCACTCAGTGAAAGTCCTTCCTGTTTGTTGTAGGCAGCAACATCATCAATTTCTACTATAGATTCTGGCTGAAGGCTGATGGTATACAAATGCTGATCCAGCTCTTTATACTTATGGAACAGCATGGGATCGAAACCATTAAACTCTGCACTAACGGGGGTGAATTCTTCAATCCTGATGATGCCGTGGATATCCATGTTCTGGGTAATCTCTACTGCGTTGGTGCTCCATGGTGTAACCATTGCAGCCCGCGGACCAGTGTAGAAATCTGTTAAAACGGTTTCATGTTTGAGCTGGGCGCCACCAAAAAGCCAGCTTAATTTTGAGATATCTGAAGAGGTAAGCGTTCTTTCTAACTGTACAGCAAAAACAGTGTTGGCCTCGTTGGAGAAGAAATAAATCATGGTTTTATTTTATGGCGCAAAGGTAAGGTAAAAATGTAAATTTAGTGGCCTTTTACCTGAGATTTTCCAATAAACATGCTATCCTTTTCTTTGTCGGGCGCAATGATATACTGCACATCCCGGCTTCCCTGCTTAAAATTGATCTCAGGGGATAACTGGTTAGCCGCAAAGGAGTGGGTAATGACTAACGAGGATTGAAATTACTTCTTAAGCGTAATGGTTCTCCCTGTTACCAGATGAAAAGTATAGATCCGGTTAAATCCATCATCCACAGATTCTATTTGTTCTACTAAACCAGTTTTACTAAACGTATCGGTCACCATATCGCCTTCTTTTACACTTTGTAGAACACTGGTTGGGGTATCTGCATTTAATCTGATCATGGTAAAGCTATTAATTTAAGCTGTAAATATAATTAAATCCAATAGCGCTCCTCATTTAATCATCTATAGATTTTATCCATTTAACAGGCCGGTATTTTTGTAAAAGTTAAATATTATTTTATGATCATGCAGGTAGTGAAAATAAGGAGAGAATACAGTTCTCCAGAAGATTAACCAAATGTTTGTATGAAACTCCATTCTATTTTGGGCTTCCTGGTGCTGATGCCACTGATCACCTCATCACAATCTGAAAGGAGATATCCGCAGCTGGGTAAAAGTCCGCTCAGCGAAATCATTGCAGCCATGACACCCGACGAAAAGGCTATTAAGGGTACAGGTATGGCAGGTTCGGAGGACCTGTAGTTGGAGCAACGTATAAACTTGTGCCGGGGGCAGCGGGTACTACTGCCGCTAATCCAGGTTGATTGAGCTATTTTTTATATTTCATTTTATACTTCGCAGGAGAAATACCCATTACTTTTTTAAATAACCTGGAGAAATAATAGGGATCATTAAAACCCAGTTCTTTACAGATCTCCTTGATCGTTTTATCGGTAAGATAGAGATAACCGCAGGAGCGCTGTATTTTTAACTGATTAAAATAATAGATAGGTGAGCTGCCTATCTTTTTTTGGAATAACCTGGAATAATGTGAAACAGAGCTATGCTGTTTATTAGCCAGTTCCTGCACTGAATATACCGCATTGAGGTTTTCTTTCATAAACTGAATGGAGCTGCTTACCGGGTCTAACTCCTCCGGCTTTGGGTAGATCTCTTTATGATAGATCATAGAACTGATCAGTTCAAAGAATTTGATATTGGCAATTTCCATTTCCCTTCTTTCAAAACCACGATTCATGATCGCCAGGATTTCGTTAAATAAGCGGGTATGTTTTTCCATTTGGGGAAGCATTCTATCTCTATTCTCCTCATTTTCCTGGTATTGGCTGTACAGCAGATCCGCATGATCTCCGGTAAAATGTACCCAGTAAATACTCCATGGATCGTCTGCAGAACTTTTAAAATGATGGGCAACATGTTTAGGGATAATGAACCAGGTGTTTGGGGAAATGGTAATTTCTTTTTCCTGTAAGAGAATGGTGCCTTGTCCTTTAATACAATACAGCAGGATATATTGATTGCTGCCTAGTTTCCTGTCCCTGTTATATTGGCTGGAATGGGGATAAAACCCGATAGCTGTTACATAAAGCCGTTTGATCAGTTCATTGCCAGTAATGGTCTTTCTAATGCTCGGAGGCAATATCACCATTTCCTGACCTGCAAAACCTTCTTTGATTTTCCTATAATCTAAAGAGATAAGGGAACTGTTCATACTGATATTTGGTTGAGGGCAAAAAATTTACTGCTATACGTTCAAGGTCGGTATTATTTCTGATTAAATGTCAATTTAACGGAAATTAAATGTTCATGATTAAAGAATGATTGTATTATCCATCTTTTGTAGTTGATAGTCCATTTTAGCTAAATGGCTTTACTGTTACTTTTAGCCATACCAAAATAAACCCATTTCTTATGCAAAAAATAACTACCTATCCATGGTGGAGATTTTCAGCGCTGCTCATTCTTCTTCTCCTAAGCAGTCAGGCGCTTTTCTCCCAGCAAAATCATACTGTTAGCGGAACAGTAACCGGAAAGGATGACGGATTACCTATTCCTGGCGCAAGTATCATCGTGAAAGACGGTAAAGGGGGCACCTCTACCGATCAGCATGGTAAATTTACATTAAGTGTTAGTTCTACGGCACAGCTGATCATCAGGGCTGTAGGCTATGAGGATCAAACGATCAGCGCTGCTGCTACGGTAATTAATGTGAAACTGTCTGCCCAGCAAAATAACCTCGATGAACTTGTGGTGATCGGTTATGGAACGGTCAAAAAGAAAGACCTGACCGGAGCGGTGTCGAGTGTAAAAGGAGGGGATATCAAAGCACAGGGTGTGAGTGATATTACCCGTTCCCTGCAGGGAAAAATGCCGGGAGTAACGATTGAATCTGCCGGGGGTGATCCGGGCTCAGGTACCAGAATACTCATCCGTGGTGTAGGAACTTTGGGCAATGCCTCTCCCTTATATATTGTTGATGGTGTGCAGGTTGCTGGGATCAATAATCTTTCTTCGGGTGATATTGAATCTATCGATGTCTTAAAAGATGCTTCTGCTGCTGCTATATATGGTTCCAGAGCTGCCAATGGGGTAGTACTGGTAACTACAAAATCCGGTAAATCCGGAGCCCCGGTTATTCAGTTCAATGTAAACGGAGGCATGCAGCATGTAGCGAAGAAACTGGACTTGCTCAATGCAGAGCAGTGGGCAACGGTGAGTAACGCTGCACATACCGCAGCTGGATTACCAACATTGGATATTGCTGCAAATCCAGCTGCACTGGGTGCAGGCACCAACTGGCAGGATGCTATTTTCAGAACTGCGGCTGTACAGCAATATGACCTCTCTATCAGCGGAGGCAGTGAGAGTACTAAGTTTAGTGTTTCTGGCGGATATACCGATCAGGATGGGATTGTGAAGGTGACCGGTTACAACCGGTATAACCTGCGCGCGCGTTCTGAAACCACTAAGGGTAAGTTTAAGTTTGGGGAGACGATCCTGCTGACACGTGAAAAAACGATCACTATGCCAGGAGGCTGGGGCGGACAGGGCGGGAATCCTGTAGGTTCTGCGGCGACCATGATCCCTGCTTTCCAGATCTATGATCCTGCTGCCGTAGGAGGATATGCAGGTGCTTACGGACCCGTTGTAAACATTGCCAATCCGGTTGCACAGCTCTACCTGGAAGATATCAGCAAGATCACGACCAGTGTGCTGGTGAATGCCTTTGGGGAGTATACCATCCTGCCGGGATTAAAATACCGGATCAATGTGGGCTATACCCAGGTAGAGAACACGGGAAATGATTACGAAAGAAGGTTTAATGTAGGAACTTTGTTTACACATGCAACCAATGATGTTTCCATTTATAAGGACCAGAATAACCTGCTTTTACTGGAGAATACGCTGAACTATGATAAAAAAATAGGCAAGAGCAGTATTCAGGCATTGGCGGGATATACTTTTCAGCGTAATACCTATAACTACTTATCTGCCGCCAGGACAGACCTGCCGGATGGCATACAGGCTATTGATAGCGGCGCCGGTATTTCTACCAATACAGGCAACAATACGGAAAGTGATCTGGTATCCTTCTTAGGTCGCGCGATATATTCTTATGACAACAAGTACTTATTTACCGGCAGTTTCAGGCGGGATGGTTCTTCGAGGTTTGCCAGCAGTAACCGCTATGGTAACTTCCCTTCTCTGGCACTGGGATGGAACATCTCCAATGAGGATTTTTTCAAGCCTTTGTCAAACATCTTCAGTACTTTAAAGCTGAGGGCCAGTTATGGCGTACTGGGGAACCAGGAAATCGGAGATTACCAGTATAGCGCTTCCATTGCTTCTAATGTAAACTACGTATCCGGTACTGGTCAGCAGAAATGGTATGGTGCCATTCAAACGGCCTATGCTTCTCCTTTTATCAAATGGGAGAGTACAAAGACGCTGAACTGGGGCTTGGATATGGGCTTTTTTAATAATAAACTGGGGCTTACAGCAGATTATTTTATTAAGAGAACCGATGATGTATTGCTAAATGTACCTATTCCGGGATCTGCCGGTGCAGTTTCTAATCCGGTAGTGAATGCGGGAAAACTAAAGAATTCTGGTGTAGAGATAGGATTGAATTACAATAATAATATTGGCAAGCTAACCTACACAGTGTTCGGTACGATCAGTGCGATAAAAAACAAAGTACTGGAGCTGGGATCTGGTTCTCAGCAGATCTTTGGCGGACAGCCTACCCATCATGGGGCTTCAACTACCCTTACCGAGGCAGGAGGGCCGATCAGTGGTTTCTACCTGATCAAAGATCTGGGGATCTTTAAATCACAGGCAGAGATCAATGCCTATCAAAAGAACGGCGTGCTGATTCAGCCTAATGCTTCTCCGGGCGACATTAAATTCATGGATGCCAATGGTGACGGGCAGATCAGTGATCTGGATAAGGTATACAGCGGCAGTCCTTTTCCAAAATTTGAATATGGTGTAGGATTCAATGCTGCTCTGTTTAATTTTGATATCAGTGCCTTTTTCCAGGGAACACAGGGCAATAAGATCTATAATGGTCAGCGCCAGGATCTGGAAAGCATGAGTCTGGAGTTCAATTATGCAGCTTCTACACTAAATGCCTGGACACCTTCTAACCCTACTAATTTCCCCAGGGCAGTAATCAATGACCCTAATTTCAACGACAGAACATCTACCAGATTCCTGGAAAGCGGTTCCTATCTGAGACTGAAAACTTTACAGCTTGGCTATAAAATCCAGGAAAAAGTAAGTAAGAAATTTGGCGTGGCGGCACTGCGTGCGTATATCAGTGCCGATAACCTGTTTACGATTACCGATTATACCGGCTATAATCCTGATATCGGCAGAACAGGGAGCATTTTTGATCGTGGTGTAGATTATGGAGAGGTTGCTTATCCGCTGGCCAAAACGATCTCCATAGGCTTACAGGTAACGTTTTAACCGGCTGGTTATAAATTTGATTAAAATCATTAAAAGAGAAACTATGAAAAAGATATATATATTCCTGTTACTTGCCTTGTTATCTGCCGGATGCAAGAAGAGTACACTGGAGCTGCAGAATCCAAACCAGATTACTACGGCTACCTATTGGAAAACAGAAAACGATGTACTTTCTTCCTTTGCGGCTACTTATGGTTTGCTGAGAGATGTAAATGGAGGTTACTGGGGTGTTAGAGGGGTGGAGCTGGCCAATGGCAGGGGCGACGACCTGGTGATCAGGAATGATGTAGCTGATCTGTATAAGCTGGCTACTTTTACGAATACTGCAGATGATGGTGTGCTGAACGATTTCTGGAATATCTCTTACCGCGGTATTTTTAGGGCTAACCAAATCCTGGAGAACATAGCGAAGGTAACTTCACTGAGTGCAGATCAGCAGAAAGCATATATTGCTGAAGCTAAGTTTTTAAGGGGGCTGAATTATTTTAACCTGGTGATCAATTTTGGCGATGTACCCTTAAGGCTTAAAGTACCCCTAACTACACAGGATTATTTTGCAGCAAAATCTCCGGAGGCCGATGTGTGGAAACAGATCATTCAGGACTTTACCGATGCTTCGGCAGATCTGCCTGCCAGTTATGCTGCCCAATGGGTTGGCCGTGCTACCAAAGGCGCTGCGCTGGGTTACCTGGGGAAATCTTATGTGTATACCAAGGACTGGGCCAATGCAGCTGCTACGCTGCAAAAGTTGACCACCGCACCTTTTGCCTATCAGCTGATGCCTGCCTATGGTGATAATTTCCGTGCCACCACGGAAAACAATACCGAATCTGTTTTTGAAATACAGCTGGCAGATGTTGGCGGAACAAATCCATGGGCCGGAGAAGTTGCCAACCAGGCATTGGGTGTAACTACTGCACAGGAGTTTGCCCCTTCAGAAATAGGGGGATGGTTTGAAGTGAGCTTTACCGATAAGCTTTTTAATGAATTCCAAAAGGAAAAAACAGCTGCTGGTGATTTTGACCCGCGCATGTATGCGACCATGGCCTGGGATTATCCGGGATCGGTATTTTATGCCCTGCCTTTTAAAAGTTTTAAGCTGGTGTTTGGCTATAGCTCTCTGATTAAAAAATATCAGAATTACCTGCAAACCTCAGAGATCACAGGATCAAGCGGTGCCAGTGATAATACTTCAGATAATAATGAAAGGGCTTTACGGTATTCGGATATTTTGCTGCTGCTGGCAGAATCCCTGACCATGCAGGGGAATACCGGGCAGGCTGCTACTTATGTAAAGATGATCCGCGACAGGGCGTTACTGCCGCCAATGACAACCGGCTTAAGTCAGGATTTGATGATGACAGAGATCAGGCACCAGCGAATGATTGAATTTGCAAGGGAGAATCAGCGTTTTTATGACCTTAAAAGATGGGGTCTGCTACAACAGGAACTCACCAACAGCGATAAAGTAGGCAAGCAATTTTATGTTGCCGGTAAATATGATTATTTTCCTATTCCACAGAATGAGATCAACTCTAATCCTTTAATTACCCAGCGGGCAGGCTGGTAAATTAATTTATACCTTATCCTTAGTTATCCAGCTGGGGATAAGGTATGATCTATATTTCTATTTTAGTCTGATCAAAGGAACCTGCAGGTTTGTGGGCCTGTTTTCCGGACTATCTGTAGGCCGTCCGTCTACATGTTTACTGCCCATAAAAAGCATGTCGTTAAATATATAGATCAGATCATAATCTACATATACCTGTCCTTCGGTAAAATCAAATGCTGGAAATGCTTTACGGTGGATATCTTGCATTACATTCACTTCCCATTTATTCAGGCTGCTGCTTACTGACTGGTTTACGGCGTTTACAAACGACTGGTGCAGGGGAGTGATCTCAAAAACTTCTGATATATAACAAACATTTTGAGCCCCTTTTGCAATCGGGTGGTTACCCAGCCATTTTATTTGTCCTTTAATCACAATTTTAATTAAAGGTATTTTTCCCTCTGCATCTGCAGAGTTAATGATTGTACTTTCAAATTTGTCATTAGGAAGATATTGTATAGACCTTGATAAATAAAAATGCTGGATCGACGCTGTCCCTGTCCTGTCTTTAGTAGGTCTGAGTTCAGTAGCAATGCTTACCCATTTACTTCCTTGTATATATTGTTTGATTTGCTCTATGATCATGCTGCCTTGTAATATATTTATGTTATATGGGAGATTACTGTACACAATAATTACCTGTTTGCGGTTATCATTCTGATTACCTATCGTGAAGTAAACATATTACCTTTATTTAAGAGTTGCAAATTTTAAACCTATACTATATCTAATATTTTTAGAACGATGTAATTTGCAGATAAAAGTATTTAATCGGGATAAAATATTATTTTAAATTGATGGCAGCGAATCGTCATTAAGAGATTAATATAGCTTTTGTAAAATATTTTAGTGTTCATATGGAATACAATAAACCAATTATCTTTATCCAGACAGGCTTTTTAACTACAAATCAACATTTATTCGGTCAGATTACTGTGCTGCAGCGAAAAGCCAGCTCATATTGCACCATTATATTTTAGATTCCCAATAAGATCAGAGTGGAGAAAAACCCTCATAAGTTGCTATTTTTTTTATCGGAGAACTCAGTTAGTTTTAATTTAAAATAGATTGTTATCCTGTTTATCAATCGCTGTATGGCTAAAACGGTATAAGGGATCTGCAAATTAATCTTTCTGAATATGAACTTATTTCTTCTTCAAAACTCATGGTTAAAGCTTAAGGTTTTTCCGGTTAAAAAACCTCGCACAGTACTACTTGTCCTTAGTTTTATTTTATCAGGACATATTTCTGCTTTTAGTCATGCAATGGTACCATCGTTAGGCGGGGTGCCGGTAAAAATAGATACAGCGCATAAAGCAGCAGATACTTCAAAGATTCAGTTGCTGACAGATTCGATTATCAGCATCACTAATCTGAGTTCACAAAAAGAAAAGGACTCTGCCAGGATAAATGAGATCATTGCAGTACGACTGAGTACCTCAAAACCTGTAGGCACCTTTAATACTTTATACATTAATGGCATAAAAGTAAAAGGCTTAAAACCGTGGGATGTTAACGAAAATTATAAAACGGTATCTTTTAAATTAGATAAGAACGTCCAGGACCTGGTGGTTCAGTTTCTTCAAAGCCAGGCGATAGATAAAGCTGTGATACCAGTTTTTATTTCTGTAGGTGATTCCTCAAAATACGTGATTAACGGTACTGCCTCTGTAGAGCTTCAGGTGAATCAAAAGATCAGCAGGGCCTGGGTGGTGGTCATTGCCATTCTTATACTCGTTATCCTGGTAACTGCACTTACACAAAATGTGCTGAAGGATGATAATAATCTTTATTATAGCCTGAGCCGTACCCAGCTGCTGTACTGGACCATACTTTTTGCGGTAGCTTATCTGTATATCTGTGCTTATACGGGCACTATGCCAGATATTCCAGGCTCGCTACTGGCTATTATGGGGATTACAGCCGGTACAATGGCCGCTACAAAAGTGATTGAGAACAGCCATAAAGCTGTGGTACCCATAGATACGTCGGCAAAGAGTGAAGGGTTTTTCCTGGATATCCTTTCTGATGGCAGCAGTATTAATATCCAGCGTTTCCAAAATGTGATCTTTAACCTCTTGTTTGGAATCATATTTATTCAGAAAACATGGTCGACCGCCTTAATGCCTGATTTTGATAATAATGTACTCTTATTACTGGGTATTAGTGCAGGTACCTATGCGGGATTAAAAGTTACTGAAGCTACCAAGGAACAAAATAAGCCAGCTCCGCAGGTGAATTCAGATGATCAGTCCACAGATATCGAAAAGGTAAAATAAATTTATACAGGGATTACTGTATTTGCTGTAATTCCTGTTTGAACATTTTACCTTTCTTTAAACTTCGCCAATTGCGGGTAATAATTTTATTGTCCGGTTCCAGCCAGTGAATCAATTCATTTTTGTACATATAATACCGGTTTTGCTGTATAGAAGGCTAACCGGCGGTATGGGTTATTCTTTGGAATGATGACAAGAAATTGCTATTGATTAATGAACGAATAGGTGATAAATTAGAATGGTGATGGAATAGATGTCGATTTCTAATAATTAAATATTAAGATGGCAAATTTTTTCTCCTTTAGCCGCAATCAGGGTGTAATTATCATTACACTGTTATTTGTATTGTTGCTGGGAGGAATTTACTTTTTTAAATATATCCCATATAACCAGCGGATCTTAGAAGAAAAACGTTACCGGGGGCTCGAAAATATAGAAGCCAATGTACATGCCAAGATAGATAATTCGGTAGCGCTGCTGAATAACTTATTAATAGCCTATCAGCGCAATGTTCCGGAATATAACCATGAAAGGTTAGCCAGGTACATTGCTGGTTATTCGCATCAAAACTTCACCCTTCTTACTGTAAGTACCGTCACAGCAGGTAGTGCAGATAGCGTTTGTACAGTTAACTTTGACCAGGATGGGCTGGTCATCAGCCTGAGAAAAGGTATAAGCCGGATCGGCTTAAAATACAGCCTCAGCCAGTTCGTTGATTCCTTGCTTCCCCGGGATATTTTCGATGGGTATATATTGCTGAAGCCAGAAAAGCTGAATGATAAGCTGACCCAAAAAATCATTTACCAAACTTTCCCAACCGGAATTACAGCGATTAACACAGACTCTTTAAATACGGATAAGAGTGCCTTTGCAGCAGGAAAGGTAAAGGATATCCTGCTCAGCGGAAATATCTATAAAATATTTCCGCAGCAAATGAGCCTTAAAGGGGATTCTGTTTTAACGATTGCGGGGTTACTGAATAATAAGTTTTATCAAAAAGAAAGGAGGAAACTGCCCGAAAATGTAGTACTTACCCTTTTGGTATTTGCTGCGGCAACGGTGCTGGCTTTGCCCTGGATTAAATTGTACCAGATGGGCAACCAGGACCGGCTGACGGTAACCGATGGGATTTCTTCTTTTTTAATCGCTATGCTGCTGCTGTCGCTGCTGTTCTTTATTTTTATGCGCTATAATAAGTCGCTGCAAAATAGTGACATCAGCTCAGACTTAATTGGCAGGCAGATCTCACAGCATATAGAAACTTCGTTTATGCAAGAAGTTAACTCGGCTTACCAGGCTTTGGATCAGATTGATGAACTTAAAAAGGCCAGTAAGATTCCCTCTTCTTATCTTAGTTTTGGATCGGTAACTTCAGGAGCGGTGCCAGATCAGCGGAATACTGTTCCCGGATCAATGGACCTGGTAAGGAAATTAAAAACGATCACTGCCAAGCTGGATATAAACCAGGTCTACTGGTTAAAAAATAATGGTGATGAAGCTGCAAACTGGTCACAATCGGCCGATATTCCTCCCCATGGAAATTTTGGCGGCAGAAGTTATTTTAAGGCACTAAAAAGCAATAACAGTTTTTATCTGAAACTGCCGGGTGGCCAGCCTTTTTACCTGGAGCAGGTCATATCTTATACTACGGGGCAGTTTACTACCATATTGTCTAAACCATCCATCAATCCGGGTACGCCCATCGCGGCTATTTCCTTCAATCTCAAATGTTTGAACAAACCCGTAATGCCTGCTGGTTTTCTTTACTGTATTATTGACCGGCAGGGAAAAGTATTGTACCATAAAGATACACCGAGGAACCTGAATGAAAACCTGTTTGAAGAATTTACACAGACAGACCCGTTAAAAGCAGCGATTGATACCCATGGCGATGCTTTTTTTAGTACGCAGTATTCGGGCAAAAATTACTACGTTTCCATAAAGTCCATTGGCGTGTTGCCCTATCAGATTGTTATCCTGGAAGACAAATCTTTTGAAGATATCAGGAATGTAAATACATCTAGCTTTAACTTCGTGATGTGGTTTGGGTTTTTCCTGATTCTGATGATTCAGCTGGTTATCCTGTTCTATATTTCGCAGCAAACTTCTTTTTTCAAAAAGCAATATTTTGATATTTCATGGATCGGGCCCAATGAGAAATTTTACCAGCAGTACAATTTAGCCGTTTTCTGGAATGTGATCAATATTATCCTGCTGATCTTATTTTATCAGTTCAGCAGCTTTTTACAATTCCTGTTTATCCTGCTGATCTCCTGTACAGGGCTTACGCTTTTCCTCAATTATAATTATGCTTTTTTTTATGCTAAGACTGCGCCAGAAAAGTATGCTTTAAAAAGAAACGGGAATATTGCACTATGTATATTCCTGCTGATCATCAATATTGCGGCGGCCCTGCTCATCAGTATGGCCCTGTTTTTATTATTTGAATTTGTACTTGGCCTGCTGGCCTGGTTATCTATAAAATTTCGCGCAAAAATACAGCGTTACACCCGCAGCATATATGTCCGGTTTAAAAGCTTTACCTGGGACTATAGCAATAGCTTTTTACTGATGATCTTTACGCGTCTGATCATTACCAGTGGTTTGCCGGTAGTACTGTTTTATATCGCTTCTTACAATTATGAACTGAAAATGACCAGCCGGTACCGGCATCTGCAGTTTACCAGGGACCTGATTGGGAAACATCCTTTACTGGATTCAACGATCAGGTTTAATGATATTTATATGGATGGAATCTGGATCAGCAGACCTCTGTTTAATGTGCAGAAACCTGCATTTGACCCTTCTGCAGAAGAGCAGAATACGGCGCTATTGTTTAAATTTTTAGCTAATTATAATACCAGGCTGCCCGGTGTGGATGAGTACCATGCCGATCCGACTTATGATTTTATTTTTTACAGCCGTCTGCTTGACGAAAGGAGGAATATCAGTTTCCACCTGCTGCCTACCGGTAAATATCTGGAGATACGCTCCTGGCCATTGCGCTATAATATGCCGGTAGCTGTTTTTAGTACCCGGTGGAAATTGGAACTCATCCGGCGGATCTTCTTCTTTTTTGCACTGGTGGTTTTTGCCATTATCCTGCATCATATTGTCCGGAAATTATTTGCACTCAATCTGCCATCGACCACAAACTGGAATGCCATAGATCAGGTGATGCTGAGTGATGATCGTTTGAATTCTTTACTGTTCATCATCGGTGCACCGGGATCAGGAAAATTAAAGGCTTTACAAAAAAGCTTAGATCAGCGTAAAATATCTCCGAAGGATGTTTTTATAGCAGATATGATCCTTATTCCTGACAGCGATCAGCAGGCAGCGGCCGATGTGGAATGGCTTGCCCTTACTGATCAGGCATTACATCAAAAATATGCCCTGGTGATCGTAAACCATTTTGAATATGATATCAAAAACCCGGCAACCAACAGGATCAAACTGAATTTTATCGAGGCCCTGCTGCAAAGAAACAAAAGTAAAGTAGTGATTATTTCTACTGTTCATCCGGTTAATTTTTTAGACTCCTTAAACCAGCAGACAGCAGCTGCGGCACAAGGGGACAGGTCGCCAGAGCATGATCTGGAAAGATGGCATGTTTTGCTGGGGCATTTCAGGATCGTAATCCACCAGCTGGAAACACTGGAAGCGGATCTTCCTGCAAAAGCTGCACTGTGGGAGAAGGTCCTTACCCGCGAAACAGAAAGCAGTCATTTCCTGCAGAAAATGCAGCAGCCGGTAATTGATGCGCTAAAGACCTTTACCGGAGCTAAAGAGGCATCTCTTGATGGTGATTCCCTGGCTTTTAAACTGCAGGTCACTTCCCATTATTTTTACATGTATTTGTGGCAGTCGCTCACTAAAGAAGAGAAGTTTTTACTCTATGATCTGGCGGAGGATGGATTAGTTAATCCTTATGATGATTATAACCTTACGCTATTGATCAGCAAAGGACTGATCATGAGGGAGGGCGGTAAGCTGAGGCTGTTCAATAAGGGGTTCCGCAATTTTATCCTGACAGCGATCGGCAACTCAGAGGCCATGGAGATCAGGAAACAGATCACTGATAATGGCAATTGGAAGAGTTTGAAAACGCCGCTCCTGATCTTAATTGTAGCCGTTATTGTTTTTCTTTTTGCTTCTCAGCAGGAAGCCTATGCTACGGTGATCAAATATTTGGGTATAGTATCTATTGCGGTGCCGGGTGTGCTTAAATTTTTGTCGGTTTTTAACAGTGACAGCGGTGGAGCTAAAACTTAAATATAAAATAAGGCCGTAAATATTCAGTTTCCAAATGGTATCATCGCATTCGAAGCTGGTTATTATTAAAGACGAAAGGAGGGCCTCATTACTGTGACACTTACCGTAAAAATTGGCCTGCCAGTTCTTTGCTATCCGGATGACAAACTTAAAGTTTTACCAATTGGTTTTTTACGGCATACATGGCCAGGCCAATCCTGCTTTTAAGACCTAATTTTTCGCATAAATTATCTTTATAACCTTCAACAGTGCGCACGCTTAAACATAATTTGTCGGCAATCTCCTTATAACTGAGCTCTGTGCAAGCCAATTTTAAAAACTCAGTTTCCCGTTCAGAAAGCTTTGCGAATACAGCTAATTTACTTTTGATTTCGGTTAGCTGATGCACAGAACTCATCACTTTTCTAGTGATCAGTTCATTGTAAAAATACCCGCGATTCATTACTTCTTCAAACGCAAGCTTTAATTCTGCTGGTTCTGCATCTTTAAGCAAATATCCTTTCGCACCATGTTTAATCATTTTAATGATGGCAGTTTCTGCATCCATTGTGCTCAAAGCCAAAACCTTTATTTCGGGATAGTTATTTACCAGCCATGCAGTGGTGGCATATCCATCCATTACCGGCATATTGATATCCATTAATACAATTTGAGGTAAGTTATTTGGTTTTAGCTGCGAAATAAAATCCTTCCCATTGGCAGCATCGCTGATTACCTTGTATTTTGGAAAAAAGTCAATGAGCATCGACAGGCTTTTTCTAAATAAGGCATGGTCGTCTATAATGGAAATATGTATTTTATCAGGCATAGGGGGTTATAATATTTACTGTTGTTCCTTCATTAATGATACTCTTAATCGTAGCTTCACCTCCAATCAAAGCAGCACGGCTAATCAGGTTTTTAATACCGAGGCCTGCTCCGCCACTAGTTAATATTTCTTCATCAAATCCTTTCCCATCATCATTAATATTGATGAGCAGATAATCCTCTAAATAATTAAATGCAATTTTTAGGTAAGCAGCATTGGAGTGTTTAATAATATTCTGAATACATTCCTGAATAATGCGAAATACGATCAGCTTGATCTCACTCCTTAATGCCTGTTCCTCCCCTTCGGCAGTCAGGGAAGTCTGCATGATACCTGTATTGCTAATTTTTTTTAATTCCAGCATGGTTATTTCCTGGAGGGTACAGTATTGTATATAATTTGTGTTTAAGCTTTTTGCCAGATCACGGAGATCCATCATTACTTTTCCTACATTTTCTCTGGCTTCATGCATAATGGTTTTATTGACCTGGATATTTTGATCAATAATATTGAGCTGTACCTTTAAGAGGCTTAAAGTCTGACCTACATTATCGTGAATTTCCATGCTGATCATATTTAAGGTCTGTTCCTGGATTTCCAGCTGCGCGGTTAAAAGCTGCTCATTGAATTTCGCTTTTGCGACTTCAGTTTCATAAATAAACCGGTTACCTCTCCTCCTTTGCCATAAAAGCATAAAAAAGAGGAAACCCAACAGCAGCAGCAGCAAAATGGTTATAAAACAGATCGAGAATATTATTTGGTTCTGGTCCATATTTTTTTACAGGAAAAACCTAGTGTGAAAAAGCTGTATTCAATTACACTAATTAAGGTAGTGATAACTCCGTAAACTTTTCCATCAGGATCAAGATTATTTTGCAGGATATAATGGAAAAAGCATAAGTAGAGAAAATTTCCTATTACTGCAATCATTACGCCGGTGCAAATCCAAAACATGGGCAGCATAAAGAAGTTAAGCTGTTGCTCTGCCATGAGGATTTCGGCAAAATATAGGATGCAGCAAAACAGGGTTACTAACTTTCCCATATTGCTGGTTTGAGCGCTGTAAACTAAAAAATGGTTTAAGTATACCACCTCATAAAGATAGTAAACACAAAAAATTAGGGCGGCGATACGGATAGCTTTTTTGAAAGTATCCCTTTGTATTACTTTATAGAAAATGTATAAATAAAATGAATTTTCTATCAGGATGTAAATGTTAAAAATGAAGTGGTTACTTTCCTTAAAAAAAGCCGAATAAAAGTATCCGCCTGTTTGAAAGATAAGGGTTGTAAAAAGATAATAGGGAAAAATCTGAAGTCGGTAAGACTTCAGATTTCCATAGTATTTTAAGGATGCAAGAACAGCAATCAATAGCGGAATGGTACCAATTATTAAATCTTGCATAAGTGTCTGGCTAGGTTAATAGGAAAGTATGGAAGTTTTTGGCGGGCAGCGTGGCGGGCATAATGGGATTGTATCGTCTCCCATGCCTGTATAGGATCCGCTAGTATAAGATATGCTATTTACATCACCTTTATGTTTATCATAATTCAATTGATCATCACTTTTAGCAGGTGTAGGATGATCAGGAGTTTCTGAATCTTTAGTTGCCACCAGGATAACATTATGTTGCCCTTGGTAAATATCGCTATCTTTCTCATAGCGACCATAATAGATCCTTATTCCATTTGCACCCTCATTATCATTGATC
>Ga0233344_1000104_pt1 | contig 16514 bp, 10 predicted proteins | sample GEONDECOMP281_FD_180697 | JGI IMG/M metagenome (GOLD analysis project Ga0233344, IMG submission 180697) | Leaf litter microbial communities from Shasta-Trinity National Forest, California, United States - GEON-DECOMP-281 | ecosystem: Environmental > Terrestrial > Plant litter > Unclassified...
TTTACCCTCATGGCATCACGGAAGGTTTTTGATCAAAAATATATTTTATCCTTTCCCGGTTTAACGATGTATCTCCGCTTAAAGCCATTTTATCACCAGCATAGCGCTGGTAATTTACCTGAGCAATTCCTCCGTTGCCGGCTGTGGTTTTAATCATTTCCAATGTTTCCAGTTTACCGGGAATCTTAGCGCCAAACCAGCGTTCGTCATCCTGCTGTTTCCAGGTAGCCAGTGCCAATATTTCATTTGGCTCTGCAGGCTTACCCTCTTTAGCCGTATTCAGAGCCTGGTCATTGCCATAAAGTGTAGACATGGTTCTTTGTTTTTTATTGATCGTAGTGGTAATCACCTTAAGGCCTAACTTACCGATGTTAAATGAAGCAGGAAGAGCTGCCTTTTCGTTAAATATACTTTTCCCTTCCTCTTTATTTGAACAGGAGGATAAAAACAGGGCAAATGCTGGTAATAATAAATATGCTGATTTCATGAGATTAGTGTTTAATAGGTAATGTAAATACGAAATCGTTATCCTTCTCAGGGCGATGGCAATTGATACACTCTGTGGCAAAAAGTTTGGTTTTGCCATAAGGAAGCATTTTAGGTGTCTTAAACCTTGCAAATCCCCATCCTTTGGTAGACTCCCATTTCTTATCATTCTTAATCATAAACTCTACCTGTTTAAATACACCGGTATGTGAATTACCATCTTTATCTGTTAATTTTTCCCAGGTAATTTTGGCAAAAGTGGTACCATTTGGCCATGGGTTAATATGATTTTCTCTAATTGCTTTTATAGCGATATCATTTCCTGCAATTACCCGCATCGTTCCATTGTCAAAACGATCTGAAGTACTTACCACCTGCCAGTTTTTATAATCAGGTATAAAAGCTACTCCATTAAGGGCCACAGGAGGAGTAAGCTTTGCAGTAGTTTCTTTAGTCCAGTTTTTATATTGTTTATCCAGCGCATTGGTTTTGCTGGTATCTGCAGGTTTAGGGTGAATGCCGTCTGTGAGATATTTTTTAAGTACAGCCAGATCTTCCGGAGAAACTTGTGTACCAGGGTGAACTATAGTATAGCTTTTTAGCGGCATTGCACCAGCTACGATCTGGTTTACTGCTTCCCATAGTTTAGCTTTCTGATCTGGCATCGGCATATCTTTCCAGGTAGAGAAGTTCATTCCTTTTCTGCCTGCTGTAACATCTTCTGCTACCATATGATAAACAGGAGAGATCTTGTCATACCAGCGAAGGTTGGTTTCATTGGAATGACAATCATAACAGGCCTTTTTAAGAATATTCTTTACCTGCTCCGGTGCTTCAATATCTCCTGTAACCGGCGGGTTAACCAGTTGCGGCCTTCCAATAAACTGGCTCAGGACAAAGCCTACTGCCAGGATTAGAACAGCCGAAACGATTATTCTTTTAAACGGAGGTTTGGATGTTGTACTCATGGTATTTAGTTTTTATCAAAGAAAGAACTATTCACACCAATGTACGAACTGAATTCGTTTAATCCGGCAAATGAACCGGTGAACACTCCATATTGCTCTTCAAATAGTTGTTTACACCTTTATTCCGAACTCATTTGCCACCTGATTAAAGTTCTTTTTGATTAACTGGTTTAATTCTTTTTGCTCATTACCTGCTGTAATTCTATCCAGCCCATTTAAAATAGATAAGCCAAACCGCACATTTTGTAAATATTGCCGCTGTAATTCTGGATCCAGCGTAGCTACATAATTAAACTCTTGTACCAGGTAATCTGTTGTTTCTTTAGCCAGCCGGTTTGCCTCTTTCAAATGGTGCATGGCATATAAATTCTGTACGGTATAAATCCTGTTGATCGTGTCATTTAGGGTGTAGTTCTTTAGTGGCAGGTCTCTCATACTTTTTTGGAGTACACGTTCTGCCTGAGCCGTTTTCCCTTCCAGCAGCAGGTTGCTGGTCAGCGTGTTGTTCAATGCCCATGTGCCATTCACTATTCTCCTGGTTTCAGGATCAAGATAGTCCGACCGTTTAAAGCCAGAGAAATCCTGCTTGTTTACCACGTTTTCATACATCACATCAGTGTTTGTCTTTTCAGATTTGTCCCTGTTGTCATCTATAGATTTATACGGCAATAAACGATAAGCATATCCTTCCAGGTACAAATACTTATCCAACCCGGCGTAGCTGTCTTCAGAAACTGATGTAGCAAAATAGATAGGCCTTTTCCAGTTGTTATGTACCAGAATGTCAAATAGTGCCAGATCACCTTTACTGGCATAAGCTTTATTAAAATTCCATTCCATAGTCGAAGTTATCTTGGACTGATCCTGTGCTTTTATCGTATGTGTTTTGACCAGCTGTAAGGGATCAACAGTTAGCTTCAGCTTTTTAGAAGGCAGAAAGTTCATGTAATTTCCATTGGTCATTTGTACCTGGTCTTCCTTATTTTCTGAGGTCATGATCGCAAACAGGTCTTTCAGCTCTACACTATCCGTTAGTCCATAATCAACATAGGGCATATAATCTCTCGTACCTTCTGCATATTTTTCTTCGGCCATGCTAATCGGGAGCGGTGCCGATTGGTTCATCTGCTTTTTCATCTGGTTGATGTAAGCATCATCAGGTAAAAATTGCAAACAAACTACGCGCACATCCGTTCTAAAGCCTTCTACTTCCTGGGCATACCATAGGGGGTAAGTGTCATTATCTGCGTTGGTAAACAGGATGGCATTAGGTGCACAGGAGTTTAGATAATTTTTAGCCCAGTCGGCCGCTGTGGTTTTGTGCGACCGGTCATGGTCATTCCACCCTTGCGTACCCATTAAAACCGGTACCGTCATACAAACTATCGCAGCAGCAGCCAGACTTAGTTTAGGTGCTGTAATTTTTGAAAGAATTTCTTTTATAGCGAGTACTCCAAAACCTATTACAATAGCAAAAGCATAAAAGGAACCATTGTAAGCATAATCTCTTTCTCTTACCTGCAGCGGATCCTGGTTTAAATATAAAATGATAGCAATGCCGGTAAAGAAAAATAGGGTGAGCAGTACCAGGGCAATTTGCTGATCCCTGCGGTAAAGCCAAAACAGTCCGGCTATACCCAGTATCAAAGGCAAACCATAAAAGACATTGTGCGCTTCATTGGTCGTAATGCTTTGCGGAAGGTTAGCCTGATTGCCTAAACGTGCAGCATCCAGTGGTTTAATACCAGATATCCAGTTGCCATTTTCAATACCTCCCTGACCCAGATTATCATTCTGGCGGCCTGCAAAGTTCCATAGAAAATATCGCCAGTACATAAATCCCAACTGCCAGGAGCTAAAAAACTGAAGGTTTTGTGCAAAAGAAGGTGTTTCTCCTTCCTTAAGGTTTAGCCATTGGCGATAAAAATCAGGGTGGTTATCTTTCTGACTATACGTTCTTGGGAAAAAGGTATTCTTATCAAAAGTAGTATCATAAGTATGTCCCGAAACCTCATAAGCTGTTTTCCCTTTTCTGTAGCGGTTACCTGTTACTTTATTTTCCACTTCTTTAGCATCGAATGTATTTCCATACAGCAAAGGAGTGGAACCATAATTGGTACGTCCCAAATAGTCATATAGCGAAAATGCATTATCTGGATTGCTCAAATTGATATTGGTTTTCGCATTTGCTCTAATCAGGATCATAAAATAAGAGCTGAATCCAAACAATAGGAAAACGGTACACAGCAAGCCTAAATTAAGGTTGTATTTTTTGGTGCGAATAGAATAATGTATGGCCCATGTGATGCCTCCTGCGAACAACAGGATAAAAAATAAAGCTCCGGAACCGAAACCAAGACCTAATGTATTCACAAAGAACAGGTCGGAATTTGCCATAAACTTTACGAAATATTGAAGGATACCAAATTGAACAGCACCTACAATGACGCAGCCGATCAGAAAAGCTTTAATGACACCAAATAACCCGGGCTTTTCTGTTTTTTTAAAATAGTATACCAGCGTAACTGCAGGAATAGTCAGTAAACTCAGCAAGTGAACACCTGTAGAAAGGCCGATCAGGAAAGCAATAAAAACCAGCCATTTATCATTTGGTCCGCTTTCCCATTTTAAGGCCGACCAAAACGTGATTGCTGTAAATAAAGAGGAAAGCGCATATACTTCAGATTCTACCGCAGAGAACCAAAAGGTATCAGAAAAAGTATAAGCCAAAGCACCAATTACGCCGGCAGCAATAATGTTTGGTGTCACGTTGCTGATTTTTTCCCTCTTATATACCTTCGCCGCCAAAGCAGTGATGGTCCAGAAAAGGAACAGAATGGTAGTGGCACTAGCCAGTACTGCACTAAAATTAATCCAGTAAGCAATTTTAGCGGTATTTCCCATTGCCAGCAGGCTAAACAGCTTTCCAATCATTAAAAATAAAGGCGCGCCTGGTTCATGGCCTACCTGAAGTTTGTTAGCAGTAGCAATAAATTCACCACAGTCCCAAAAGCTTACCGTAGGTTCCATCGTAAACCAATAGGTGAGCAGGGCAATGATGAAAACACCAAAGCCAGCCAGATTATTGATATGCTGATAGGTCTTTTTTTCTTCCGGTGTATTGATCATTTCTCCGAATTCCATATGGATCATCTCCCGTACCTCGCTCATATTGAATTGAGCGGATACAGGTTTTTGCTCCAGTGCTGTAATAATGTGATCATATAACTCATCAAAAAGATCTTCCGCCAGAGATACATCCAGCAGATGTTTACGGATTTCCAGTTGCTGCTTTGAGGTTACTTTCATGAGAGTTTAGTTTTTAAATTGAGCAATAATTCCAGGTTCCCAATAAAGCTCTTAGCTTCCTCCAGTTTTGTTTCTACTTCGCGCTGGCCTTCTTTAGTCAGCGTATAATATTTGCGCATGCGATTTTCTACTAATTCAGTACTGGTACTTAAAATTCCGTCTGCCTCCATCTTGTGCAGCGAAGGATACATAGAACCTTCCGTGAGCAGGATCTCACCATTAGTGATCTCTTTAACTTTCTGTGTGATTTCATAGCCATACATCTTCTCGTTTTCCTGCAGCAATTTTAAGATGATCGTTTGCAAACTGCCTTTTAACATACCGTTTGTTGTACTCATATTACAAATATATAGTTTTCCTATATACATAGGTAAATTATGTATATTGTTTTTTAGGTATTTAGTGATGGTAGACGGTGAATAAATGGATTTTTTGTATTATTGTGCTGCATAATGGCCAATCTTCCTATAATTTATACGTGTGATCAGTTGCTAAACAAAGGAAGAGAACATTTTATCCGGGAGCATGCATTGATCTATATACAATCTGGATGTTTAACAGTTAACGATGGAAAAAAGACTTATTCTTTTAAAGCGGGGGATTTTCTTTTTTTACAACGAAATCATTTGGCAAAATTTAACCAGGAACCTGATGCAGAAGGGGAGTTTTCATCAGTCTCCATTTATTTTAATCAGGAAATGCTGCAGTGCGCCAGTGCTGAGGATCATTTTGAAATAGAAAAGGGACATCGTGCTCATGCGGTATGGGCATTAGCGGCAAAGCCGATGTTAAGGAATTACCTGGAGTCTTTAACATGCATAAGTCAAACACCCGATATAACAGATCAGAACTTTTTAAAACTGAAAGTAAAAGAAGTCCTGATTTTATTACTGGATTCTCATCCCGAATTTAAAAACGTACTCTTTAATTTCAGTGTGCCCGGTAAAAAAGATTTAAAGACATTTATGGAACATAATTATCATTTTATGGTGAGTTTGGATTGCTTTGCATACCTAACTGGACGCAATCCAGCTGCTTTTAAACGAGATTTTATGTATCTGTTTCATATCAGTCCTGAACGATGGATTCACCACCGCAGGTTGCAGAAAGCTTATCAATTGATTAAAGAGCAAGGTGAAATGCCTGCTAATGTTTATCGGGAAGTAGGTTTTGAAAATCTAACACATTTTTCTTCTTCTTTTAAACGCTTATTTGGCGTTAATCCATCAAGTCTTTAAGTATAGAGTCTGATTTAAGAGTATCCGGAAGCCGGGCTTTTATAGCCTGAAGCTTGAAGGAACCTGGCTGGTCTGCTTTTTAAAAAAGTGATTAAAATGTGAGGGGTCTTCAAAACCAAGGCTATAACTAATTTCTGCAATGTTCCATTGGGAATGCTTCAGCAGGGCAATTGCTTCACTTGTCAGCCGCTCAGCAATCAACTCAGTAGTTGTTTTGCCGGTAGTAGACCTTAACGCACGATTTAAATAATTCACATGAACACCTAATCGCTCTGCAAACTCACTTGCAGAGCGAAGGCCAAATTCTTCATTTGCAGATTCTACAGGAAATTGCCTATCCAGTAATTCATTAAATACAGTAGTTATCCTGGTCTTGGCATCGATACGCTGATAAAGTACCTGCATAGGTTGTAACTTATTCGCAAAATGTATCAATGTTATCATTTGGCTTCTGATCAAATCATGTTTAAATTCATAATCAGATTCCATTTCCTGATGTATCTTTTTAAAGATCTGATCTACAGTCTTTTCCTGGGATTTATTTAGCAAATAAATAGGCTTATTTCCATGGGCAAAGATAGGCAGGTCACGTATATTACTTCGGTAATAATCATTAAAATAAGATTCTCTAAAAATAAAATAGCCCCCAATATCATTTTCTTCCAGTATCTCTATAGTATATGGCACCTCCCTGTTAAAGAATGCCAGCGCTGTACCGTTAACTTCCAGACTTTTATCTCCATAATGCAGCAGGTAATGCCCTTTTAAGAAGGAGACTTTATAAAAATCACGACGGCGGTACCGGATTGCTGCACCGGTTAAACATTGCTTTGCACTTATCATATTAAATTGCATAATATCGCTGCAAAGCTCATCAGGCTTTTGATCAAACTTATCCTGATAAAAAGCTTCATATGTTTCCGTTTTTTCCATGATCTTAGATTGAGCTGTTTATAAGTCTTAGCAAAAATAAATATTAACTATTAGTTTTCTGCGCTTCGAGTATCTCAGGAATATAAGCGTTTCTCATGTAATCTACATATTCCTGATCAGTTTTGCTTTGTCTTATGCCAAGATAAAGCTCCGTATCTCTTCCTGCCATGTAGCGAAGCTGATTATTATCATCAGTAGCTGCAGTATAAATCACTTCAGCAATATCTTCTGAGGTGGATTGCATAGTGTCATTTTTATGCCAGTTGGCCAATGCAATTTTATCAAATTCCTGATAAGCGGTAATTGCTGAATTTGTAGCAAAACTAGCAGATTCAAGAAAGCTGGAAATGGTTGATCCTGGTTCTACTATTTTAACTTTGATATTTTGTGAGATCAATTCATAAGAAAGTGATTCCGAAAAGCCTTCCAGGGCAAACTTCGTTGAATGGTACAAGCTGCAGGTAGGAAAGGTAACTCTTCCTCCCATAGAAGTAATATTAATGATCGTTCCAGACTGGTTCTCCCTAAAATGGGGTAATACTGCTTTAATTAAATCCATTACACCAAAAACATTGGTCGCAAATTGGTTTTGGATCTGTTCGCTGGTAGATGATTCAAAGGAACCCAATAGGCCAAAACCTGCATTGTTCAATAAGGTATCTATTTTTCCGAATTTTTCCATTCCAAGCGCAATGGCTTTAATAATGCTTTGATGATCTTTAACGTCAAGTCTGGTGATCAACACATTTTCCAGCGCTTTTAGTTCTTGTTCTTTTTCCGGACTGCGCATAGTAGCAATTACATTCCATCCTTCAGCAGCAAATTTTTTAGTTGCTGCTTTGCCTATTCCAGAGGAGGCACCTGTTATTAGTATTGTTTTCATCTTTTATTGGATTTATATGATGATACAAAGTTAATCCGCTGATCAGCGCTGCCCTTGTTGCTTCCAAACCAATACTTGTATAAATCAAACCATTGAACTTTTATACCAGGGTCTTTAAGTATTTCTGCATAAAACAAAAAAGTAATATAACAACAAAGGCCGGAAAACCGGCCTTCCTACTTTTTATACTAAGCCTAGCCTTTAGCACAAAAAGTAAATGAGTTGTACCAAACATCTATGGGTGCTCAAAGTAAAACCTAACCTAAAATGGTAATATCATTTTAAGTCTGTGTAATTTTTAATAAATTTTACTGTCGATGTAAAAAATTAAGAATAAGTTTTTTTTAATGCTCGTCAGATCGTGCTGATAGATAGGTTAACTTAAAACAGCTGGAGCGTGGTAGATGGCAAACTTCCTGCTGGTGAACCTGGCTTAGTATGAAGCTGCGATTTATGTTTTGTGATCCAGGCAGTATAATCGCACGTTTTAATCGGCTCTTTTAGCAAACCTGAAGCAAGTTGTACAACTGCGATCCTGTTTTCAATTACTTGTCTGTACTTTTGAAATGCTTGTTGTATTTGCTGTTCGGCTTTGGTTTTAGGTTTAATCCTGATGTTTTTATTTACCTGGTTTAAAATCAGGAGATTTATTTCTTTGGTAAAATATACAGCCGCAGACTCTATTCTGGCTTGCAATGCCAGCTGATCTTTAAAACCAACTTCTTTATGCAGGTTTCTTACCTGGTTCTGAAAACGCTCTGACAAAGCCATCAGATCAGTAACCGATTTATTAAGCTGCGCCAATAAAGATCTGAACTCAGGAAGATTGGACTTTACCATATCGGCATTTGAAGCGATGCCGTCCAGTCCGGTCAGCATCTGGTTAAAATAAAAATGGTTCAGCACCAGCTGAAGAATAAACTTCTCCTGCTCGGTAGTCATAAGCTGATCCATTTCTTCCTCAGTCGCCGGTTTCATATAGTTGATTACCTCTAAATTTGACCTTAAACTTTCTGTGCTGATCTTTGACCTTAAAATAAGTCGGTCAAGTGTTCTCACGCGACTTAAAGCTACATAAACCTGACCGGCAATAAATGATTTTCCTGCATCAATAATAGCATTGTCGAAGGTTAACCCCTGACTTTTGTGAATCGTTACTGCCCATGCCAGTTTAATTGGATATTGCGAAAATTCACCTACCTGTTGCTGTACAATCAACTCATCAGGATCTGTTTTATACTCAAAAGATTGCCATGAAGTTTTTTCAAGCAGCAAATCCTCATCATGAGGAAAAGAAATGTAAATCTCGCTGTCAGTAATAGATTTCACCTTTCCAATCTTTCCATTATAGAACTTACGGTCGTCACCACTATCATTCTTGATAAACATGATCTGCGCACCTTCTTTCAATTTCAGTACTTGCTCTGCCTGAAGACCAGCTTCTCTAAATTCTCCACTCACTTCACCATTAAAGATATACTCTGTTCCGGAAAGTTCATTTAGTTTTTGCTGATTAATGGTGCTGGCTTCCGCATTATGAGAAGTAATGATAATAGGGTTTAACTCTTGCGAAGCACTAAAATTAGGATCATACCTTTTGTTTAACAGCGCAAGCATATTTTCGTCAATGTGGTTGTTCCGGATGGCATTTAAAATATTAATAAACTCGGGTTCTGTCTGCCTAAAAACGGTAGTGAGTTCTACTTGTAACAATGGATTTCTGCGGATCACATGGCCTTCAAAAAAGTAAGGAGAAAGATATGCCCTGCTTAAAAACGACCAGTCCTCTCTTTTGGTAACTGGTGGCAATTGGTACAGATCACCAATCAGCAATAACTGTACTCCCCCAAAAGGAGCATTGTTTTTTCTTACAGAACGAAGTATGGCATCGATCACGTCCATTAGATCGCAGCGTACCATAGATACCTCATCAATTACCAATAACTCTAATTCATTAAGCAGGTTAGTTTTTTCCTTGCCGTAGCTTAAATCAGATACCATTGATTGAATGGATATAAATCCTGATTGCAAATTTTCTAAACTGATATCACCAGGGAAAAAAGAGGCTGAGGGCAATTGAAAAAATGAATTGATGGTGGTGCCCTTTGCGTTCATCGCTGCCACTCCGGTAGGAGCTACAATGACCATCTTTTTAGTACTTGTTTCTTTGATCCGTTTTAGGAGGGTAGTTTTTCCTGTTCCGGCCTTTCCTGTGAGAAAAATATTTTGATTAGTGTAGTCGATAAAGGATAAGATCTTATCAAAAATAGAATTAGGATTGCCTACAATACTCATTGAGCAAATTTAATCGAATTTTTCTTCTGTTGCAGCGTTTTTGAAATCTATAATTTTATTAAAATTACCTGGGGTAGTTTTATATTATTTCTGACGTAGGAGACAAGATTAACGCAATCTATTCAAAAAATAGCTTTTGTATATAAATCAGTAGGGAGTAGTTGGGGTGAGTAAGATAAGACGAAGTCTTATAGATTTGAGGAACAACGTTTTTACACGCTGAATAATTTTGACCATAATCTTAACATCATAAGATTAAACCATACCTGATTTAGTTTTATAATACTATATAACACTTTCATCAGGTGATACCAGATAATATCGTGTGGTTATTAGTTAAAATAGATATATAGTTATACCCAGATCCTTCATAGTTTTATAGAAATTTATTAAACAACTATCTATTTATATAAATATGGGAATGTATAAAGTATTCTTGCGTGTCATCCTGTTTATTGCTGTTTTGACCAATGGCGTTAATATTGCTCAGGCGCAAAATGGAGACCAAATATTGGATGGGATCGGTGAAACTGGAATGATTGCACGTTATGTATTTAATGGAGATGTTAAAGACTGGTCCCGAAATAATTTACATGCAAAATCTCAAGGCGCTGAAGTCAAATTTGTCAATGACAATCGGTTTGGAAAGGTTTTATCGCTCTCTGGGGAAAGAGAGGCGTTTGTTACACTCCCTGAAGACGCGTTAACGGATCTTGAATCCCTGAGTATATCGGGATGGATATATCTGCGTTCCAAACAGGCTGGTCAGCGGTTTTTTGATTTTGGAAGTGACGCTACCAAACATTTTTTTGCAGCTCCGGCCGGAACAAAATCCCAGCAAAGCTATCAGGCATTGATCACAGCAGGAAAAGACATCAGTAATGGAGCACTTTCTCCTGTTATAGCAATAAATAAGTGGGTTCATTTGGTTATAGTGATAGACTTTCCTTCAAAATCTATAATTACCTACGTTGATGGAAAGCGTGTGGGTCAAGCCCGGGATATTCCGGGCGAATTAACAGCAGTATTAGATCAGCAGGAAGGAGAAAAAAAACTGCTTTACATAGGAAAGTCGCTAACACCCGGAGATCCTAATCTCAATGCCCTCATACATGATTTTAGAATTTACCGTGTTCCCCTGAATGGAACCCAGGTGGCTGGAATCTTTAATAATGCCCAAAGTGGCACTGCCACAAGTACGGTACATGTTAGTAAACGTGAAGATGACCTTCCTCATTTTTCTCCAACGGACGCTGAGCTTTATAATAAATATTTAGTTCATGTAGCTGATGTGAACGTAGAAACAGCAGTGGGAGATTTACCACGATTACCAAGTTACGTGCAGGGTACTTATAAGAATGACATTAAAGGTCCGAATGTACGTGTGCTTTGGCCTTTACCTACCGATAATACTACTGTTCTTAAAGCCGGAAGTTATACCATTACGGGTCGTATTCCAGGAACGGATTTTAAACCAAAGGCATTTGTTACGATAAGAAAGTCAGGAAAATCAACTACGCCAGTGCTTAGGCTGGAGGCTTTTGACCTGGACCATGTTTCTCTGGAAACCGATGCTGATGGACATGAAACGAAGTTTATCGAAAATCGCGACAAGTTTCTAAAAACATTGGCTCAAACCGATCCCAATTCCTTTCTCTATATGTTTCGCGATGCTTTTGGCCAGAAACAACCAGCAGGAGCAAAACCTTTGGGTGTTTGGGACAGTGAGGATACTAAATTGAGGGGACATGCTACAGGTCATTATCTTTCGGCAATTGCGCAAGCTTATGCCAGCACAGGATATGACAAGGCACTTCATGCCAATTTTTCCAAAAAGATGGAGTATATGGTAAATACGCTATACGACTTATCAGAATTATCAGGAAAACCAGCAAAAGAAGGCGGTGCTTATGTCTCCGATCCAACGGCTGTGCCGCATGGTCCCGGAAAATCAGATTTTGATTCAGATCTTAGTGCAGAAGGTATCCGTACCGATTATCAGAACTGGGGAAAAGGATTCATCAGTGCTTACCCTCCTGATCAATTTATCATGTTAGAAAACGGAGCCAGGTACGGTGGGCAGAAGAATCAGGTTTGGGCTCCCTATTATACTTTACACAAAATATTAGCCGGCTTAATAGAGGTGTATGAAGTGACTGGTAATAAAAAAGCACTTGCAGTAGCTACTCATATGAGTGATTGGGTATATGCAAGATTGAGCAAATTGCCACAGGCAACGCTGATAACGATGTGGAACACCTATATAGCCGGGGAGTTTGGAGGAATGAACGAGTCTATGGCACATCTATACAAGATTACAGGTGATCAGAAATACTTGAAAACAGCACAATTGTTTGATAATATCAAAGTGTTTTACGGCGATACAGCGCATTCAAGTGGACTGGCCAAAAATGTAGATATTTTTCGTGGCTTGCATGCCAATCAACATATACCTCAAATTGTAGGAAGTATAGAAATGTACAATGTTGGCCATAATCCAGATTATTACAAAGTGGCCGATAACTTTTGGTATAAGATGACCAATGACTATATGTATAGCATTGGGGGGGTAGCAGGCGCACGTAATCCTGCTAATGCAGAATGTTTTGTAAATCAGCCGGCAACATTGTATGAAAATGGCTTCTCTGAAGGAGGGCAGAACGAAACCTGTGCCACTTATAATATGCTGAAATTAACTGGTGATCTTTTTCTCTTCGATCAGCGTGCAGAGTTAATGGACTATTATGAACGTGCATTATACAATGATATTCTGGCTTCTGTAGCCGAGAATAGTCCTGCTAACACCTATCACATATCACTCAGAGCTGGTGCTGCCAAACAATTTGGCAATCCAAATATGACAGGCTTTACCTGCTGTAACGGTACAGCATTGGAGAGTAGTACTAAGCTGCAAAATTCAATTTATTTTAAAAGTAAGGATAACAAGTCGCTTTATGTGAATCTGTACATACCTTCGAAAGTAGAATGGACAGAACGCCAGGTAATGGTAGAGCAGGTAACAGATTATCCAAAGGAAGATCACACGCGTCTAACGATTAAGGGGAGTGGAAAATTTGATCTCAACGTGCGTGTACCCGCATGGGCTACTAAAGGTTTTTTTGTAGAGATCAACGGTGCAGCACAAAAAGTGGAAGCTAAGCCGGGCAGTTACTTAAAAATAAGCCGTAAATGGAAAGATGGCGATACTGTAGAATTGAAAATGCCCTTCCAGTTTCACCTGGATCCGGTTATGGACCAGCAGAACATAGCCAGTCTGTTTTACGGACCGATTTTGCTGGCAGCTCAGGAGCCCGAAGCAAGAAAAGAATGGCGTAAAATAACCCTGGATGCTGATGACATAAGCAAGTCAATTAAAGGTGATCCTAAACAATTACAATTCACCATTGATGATGTGGTTTTCAAACCGTTTTATGAAACATATGGACGTCATTCTGTTTACCTGGATGTTACGCTAAAATAGTTTTGTTTACCTAAACATCGCGTAGTCTTTTGCTAACCTGTCCAATAACAGATCGTCTTTGTTATTGGACAGGTGAAAAGGGCTGTTGATATCAGCCTGATGATGGGGGTTACAGAGGATATCCTGGATTAGCTGCGATCAATGAAAATGCACTGGATGAAGTTGCCGGTAGATATTGGCGTTTAAACAAATGATCAAGGCTTATTCGCTAGAATGAAAGTTCTTTTAACTCCTCTCCAGTGGGTAAGATCGTATTGTATTTATACCAGAAATCAGTTGAGAAATGATTTCCATTTTTAAAAATAGTACTTTTTTTATAGATATTATCATTGCCAATTGATATAGATTGAGGTTCATTATCATTGTGAACCAATACTTCTGCTATAGATCCTAGAAGACCTTTTTTACTCCCTACTTTAAAACGTATGTCTTGTTTGAGCTCACAATATCTTAAAAAAGGATGCTCCCCTTCGCTGTAGATACTGATCATACTATCTTTCTCACAAGAATAAGCTAAAAATATTAAATTAACTTTTGGCATATATTGTAAGTGGGTAATGTATGCGTATTCTACTTTAATCACCCGTTTGGTTAATGTGTTGATATAAATAATTGCATTTGGAAGATATTGGTGAACTTCAGTTTTTGGGTCAATAGAAATCTTTGAAATATTTCCGTTTGATTGCATTCTAAAAGTATATTTTTCCAATTGTTTAGCATTAACGAACTTGTATAAATATTTAAGGTTATAATATTCTTTCAAGGCTTTATCTGGAGTGATTAAGGATTCCACATCCGATCTCCATTTATTTTCTTTAGTAACCGAATCCTTTTTTGTTCTTGATTCCATTACATACATAGTTACCTTTGTCTTTTTGTCCTTGTTATTAATTCTATAATTAACAGCGGCATCTGCATATTTAAATAGTTTATGATCTAAATAGGCGTACTCTTTGTAATAAGCTTTTAAATTATCCTCAGTAGGTATTAAAGCATCAGTGGCATAGATGGCTTCTTTTAACGTTTCTGAAATAGGTTGTTGATGAATGGTTACTTCATTCAGGTTAAAAGTAATTGGAATTAAATAAACGGGCTCCGTTTCTGCAGATTTTAATTTACCTATGGTGAGAGTTAAAGTCTGGTAACCTACACAGCTGATGATCAAACTATCGGCATCTGATAAGTCTGAAGTAAGCAACATGAATTTTCCTTCGGCATTGCTGACTGTACCTATCTGTTTATGATTAATCTTTAGCGATGATTGGTCAATGGGCTGTAATGTAGCCGCGTTTTTAATACTTCCGGATAAAAAAAGACTTTGAGCATTAGCTCCGTAATCTAAAATTATCAGATTCAATAAAAGTAAAAATATTTTGGTCATAAGTCCCCGCGTTATTGTCTGATTTTTGCCCCCTAACGTCTGCTTGGGTTTTAATAAACTCATTATATAATTTACCCGCTCAACCCACCTTACAGGTTTGTAGCTGCCAGTTGAGGGTCATTCAATGTTATTAAAAGATAAGATTTTATAGCTAAATATGCTTTCTGAACAGTAGGTATTTGTGTATGCACATCAGGAAATAAAAACAAAATTGGTAATAGGCTAGAGAGCTTTGTTTTCACAATCTGGATCAATTAAGTATAGTCTAATATAGTATTATTCTGTAATTAATTAATCATTTATTAATCATTTGTAATGTGGTGTAGAAAATATAAAATTTCAGCATCGGATAAATGTCCTGATAAGAAATCGGTTAGTTAAATATGGCCTTTTTGTTCAATATTTGAATGTTAAAACCTAATTTTTGACTGTTATGGATGTTAATTTTTTGTGTGAACTAAAATGCTTGCAGCTATAGAAAAAGTTACATGGACAGTTGAAGGGGAAGATAGACTTGAGCAGTTATTAAAAGCATATAAACTCAAGAATGGATAAAACGAATGGGCTGGGCCGAATGGTTATAACTGCTGTATCCGTTCCTATATATGATACGTTGGTCATTTAATAATTGATTATTATTCATTAGTCAGCGGTATTGTTAATAAATGTCACTGCTGATTTTTTATGTTCCTAGCCCCTTATTGATCAAATGATTATCTGCTGAATATGATGGTCTGAATTTGATGAAATTCATCGTTTAAGGAATATCAGAGTGATAAATAGACTATAGTTCTCATTTAATTTTAAAATAGATTTGCGCGTATTGAGTAAAAATCCTATCTTTGGCGCTCCTTCAAGGGAAATGCATCCATAGCTCAGCTGGATAGAGCAACGGTTTTCTAAACCGTAGGTCATAGGTTCGAATCCTATTGGGTGTACAAAATCAAAGAAACAGCTTCTAATTTATTTTAGAGGCTGTTTTTGTTTAAGAACAATTTGATTTTTCTGCAATCTTGTACCTGTACATAAAATCGTATGTTTGTTTAATTGAAACAAGCCCGGAACATAGCAAATATATTCCCAAAACAGTTATTACCTCCCAGGTCATAAAGATTCATCCTTTGGAAGGTGGAACAAATTTAGCTGTCCGTTATGATTACACGAAAAATGCATTGTAATTAGTAAAAATAAACGTTTTCTTTAATAAATGACCTACTCAGAAGTAAAGCCGCATCCCACACTAAGGTCATATATTGATACTTACTGGACGGTTGCAAGCGAAGAAACTGTTTTGCATACCTCTAAAATTTTACCTGACGGATGTGTTGACATCATTTTAAATTTAGAAGATGACTATAAAACGGATGAAGGTATTATTCTGATGAAAAGTGAAACTGCCTATCTGATAGGTACCATGACGCATTTTAAGGAAAACATTATACAGTCTAAAACAAAACTTTTAGGCATTCGCTTTAAGCCAGCCGCACTATCTGTCTTTTATAAATTTTCATCTTTGCATGAAATTACAAATGGTAATATT
>Ga0233344_1000105_pt1 | contig 16420 bp, 9 predicted proteins | sample GEONDECOMP281_FD_180697 | JGI IMG/M metagenome (GOLD analysis project Ga0233344, IMG submission 180697) | Leaf litter microbial communities from Shasta-Trinity National Forest, California, United States - GEON-DECOMP-281 | ecosystem: Environmental > Terrestrial > Plant litter > Unclassified...
TGATCACAGCTCTACCCAGTGCAGCAACCCTCAGGCCATATCCACTATCGTAACGGTGAACCCGTTACCAATCGCAGCAATTGCTGCAAACGTATCATCGGTTTGCCAGAATGGAGCTGCTCCGGTCATCACTTTTAGTGGTTCTGTTGGTGCAGCCCCTTATATTTTCACCTATACGATCAATAATGGTGCTCCACAAACTATAAGTTCTGCTGCCGGAAGCAGCAGTGTAACAGTTAGTCAGCCAACAGCTATTGCCGGCGATTTTGTTTACAAGATCATTAGTATCTCCGATCACAGCTCTACCCAGTGTAGTCATGACCAGACGGTACAAAGTATCATCACCATTAATCCAACTGCAACCGTAAATACTCCTGTATCACAGGTAAAATGTAATGGTGCATCCACGGATGTAATCACTTTTACCAGCACAGTAGATCAGACAACCTATAGCTGGACCAATGATCATCCGGAAATCGGTCTTGCTGCAAGCGGAACAGGTGCAGTGATTCCAGAATTTCCAGCGATCAATACGACTGGTACTATAATTATTGCTAAAATTACCGTTACGCCAAATACTCCGGCAGGATGCCAGGGTTTATCAAAAGACTTTACGATCACTGTTAACCCAAACACGGCTTTACAGCTTACTTCTGCAGCGGCTAACCAAACACTTTGTATACATACTGACTTAACGCCAATCACTTACAGCACTACAGATGCAACTTCAGCTACGGCTGAAGGATTACCTGCTGGTATCACTGGTAGCTTTCTAAAAGGCGTACTTACCATCAGCGGTATTCCTATACAATCCGGGACTTTTACTTATACCGTAACTGCAAGCGGTACCTGTAACACAACGCAATTAACCGGAATTATAACTGTTAATCCTCAACCTATTGGCTTCAATGATGTAATTACTGATCTCAGCTGTGGCAATACCAGTTTCAATTATAACTTACAGGACAATGTAAACAATACCGGTAATGGCGGAAATGCAGTTCCTGCTTCTTTCACATGGACAGTAGCGCTGAACAGCAATGTTAGTGGAACGGAAAATGGGTCAGGAAACAGTATTCAGACTACATTAGTTAATATCAGTCACACAGTGCAACACGTTACTTATACGATAACGCCAACTTCAAAACTTGGAGGCTGTCCTGGAGAGCCATTTACGCTAACTGTAAATGTACCGGTATGCAGCGACATAACGATTACAAAAACCGCAGATGTAAATGTTGTTTCACAGGCTGGCGACTTGATCAGGTACACCATCACTATAAAAAATACTGCCTCTGCCAATCATACCAATGTTCAGGTAACAGATCCATTCTTAGGCGGTATATTAACAGGTCCGGTTTCAGGAGACAACGGCAACGGGATATTAGAAGCGGAGGAATCATGGGTATATACTGGTACCTATACGGTTACACAGGCCGATCTGAATAACAATGGAAAACCAGCAGCTGGAACTGGAAACATCATCAACACTGCAACTGTAAATACTGCAGAACATCCTGGTCTTTTATCTGCCAGTTCAACCGTTGGTATCGTGACTACAGGCTCCCTGACACTCGTTAAAACAGGTGTCGTCAGCAGAGATTTTTCTGCCATTACCTATACCTTCACTATTACAAATACGGGAAGGGTAAGACTGCATAACCTGAATCTCGAAGATCTGAAAACTGGTGGAAAGGTAACACTGAGTGCTGATGTGATAGAGGTAGGTGCTACAATTACAGCTACAGTAACCTATAACATTACAGAGCAGGAGAAACGGGATGGATTAGTAACCAATACGGCTACAGTAACAGGAAATACACCTGCCGGTGATGATGTTTCTGATGTTTCAGGTACGCAGCAGGACAATAACACACCTACAGTTGTTATTATTGACGATGCGCCTACAGCTATACATGATAGTGCAGAAACCAAAATTGATCAGCCGGTAAGCTTTACGATTACCGGAAATGACCTGCCTTCTTTCAATGGACTGGATGCTGGAAGCGTTGTGATTACCCGTTTTCCTGCACATGGACAGGTACAGGTACATCCCGATGGCACGGTTACCTATACGCCGGATAAGGGATATGGAGGTCTTGATGATTTTACGTATACTGTGACTGATCTAAAAGGAAAAGTTAGCAACAAAGCATTGGTAAATATTACAGTTACCCTGATCGATTTGGTTATTCCAAATACATTTACGCCAAATGGTGACGGAAAGAACGATACCTTTAAAATTATTGGGAAAGAGGATTTTGATGGCATTGATCTGGTCATTGTTAACCGCTGGGGTAACGAAGTTTACCGCAATAAGAACTACCAGGACAACTGGGATGGATCAGGTTTAAGTGAAGGAACATATTATTATATCATTGTATTAAAAAAAGGGGCCACCCAGGTTGTTAAAAAAGGCTGGATATTACTAAAAAGATGAGCGTGACGGATTTTATAAGAGTAGGCAGCAGCAATTGCTTTTACCGGGTAGCCTTGCTGGGTTTCCTGATAATTGGCATAAATGGGAGGGTGAATGCACAGCAGAATATCCAGTTTTCTCAGTATATATTTAATACCCTGAGTGTAAACCCTGCTTATGCAGGATATAAAGAGGAATGGTTTGCACAAACTGCAGTTCGTAACCAATGGGTAGGGCTGCAGGGAGCACCTAAAACTGCACAGGTTTCCCTGGACGGGATTCTTGATCCCCAGACCACCAAACATGGGGTGGGGGTGCAGCTTACTTCAGATCAGCTGGGTGCACAATCGTCCAACTCGTTCACGCTGAACTATGCTTTCCGGCTGCAGCTGGACGGTGCGGATACCAGGCGGCTGAGCTTTGGGTTAGGACTGGGCGTAGCCCAGTACAGCATCAATGGCAGTGCGCTGACTACGGTTGACGGCGATGACCAGGCGGTTCCGTCAGGAAATGCCAGCAGCATTGTTCCGGATTTCAGGGCGGGCATCTATTACACTACGCCTTACTGGTATGTAGGTTTTTCGGCACTGAATCTTTTAAACAATGCAAATGCTGTAGACAATTACCGCTTAAACAATTCAGCTTACTCAGATAACATTGTTCAAACGCGGCATGTATATTTTATTGCAGGCGGTTTGGCCAATATCTCTCCAGACCTTCGGCTGCGGCCAAGCATGATGATCCGTGAAGATTTCCTTGGGCCAACGAATGCAGATTTTAATGTGATGGCCATCTTTAGCGACCGGATTTGGCTGGGCGCAGGTTACCGTACCAGTTTAAAATTGTTCAAGAAGACCTATGAAAATACAGATGTAAGCAGTCAGGCAGCAATTATTGGCATCGCGCAGTTTTATGTAAATGAGCGCTTCAGGATTGGGTATTCTTACGATTATGCTACTTCTAAGCTGCTTGGTTATCAGAGTGGTACCCATGAGCTTACTGTAGGTGTCGCCTTTGGAAAAGCACCAAAAGCCTCTATCTGCCCCAGGGTGTTTTAAAATAAATTTTGTAATATCGGTGTTACATAGTATGTTTGTATACTAAATCTATAGATATTATAGATACGTATAAATTAACTGTCTCTTTTCTATGAAATCACTCTACCCAAAGCGTATTACTACACTTTTATTTTTTCTTTTACTATTTCGTGTTCATCCCTTACTGGCACAGGAAAATCAACTGATCGAAGTAACCGGGATCGTTAATGATGAGGAATCAAAAACTCCTTTAATTGGAGTGAGCGTTAATATAAAAGGCACTAATGCAGGTACCTTATCCGATCAGAATGGAAAGTTTAAACTCCGTTCTAAACTTAAATTCCCTTTTAAAATTGTATTTACCAGCATAGGATTTCAAACCCAGGAATTTGAAGTGAAAGAATCCGGTCCGCAGATCAACATCGGAATGGTTACACAGACAATGATCGGCAATGAAGTGGTGATCACTGCTTCGCGTGTTCCGGAAAGCATTTTAAAATCTCCGGTAGCGATTGAAAAACTGGACATCAGGGCCCTGCGTGAATCTCCTGCGCCTAGTTTTTATGATGCATTGGAAAATGTAAAAGGTGTTCAAATGACTACCGCCAGTCTTACTTTCAAGATCCCTAATACCAGGGGGTTTAATATTCCAAGTAACTATAGGTTTATGCAATTGGTAGATGGTGTAGATATGCAGGCGGCAACATTAGGTGTACCCCTTGGAAATGCTATTGGCCCAACAGAACTTGATATAGCCAGTGTAGAAATCACTCCGGGCGCTTCGTCGGCACTTTACGGGATGAATGCCATCAATGGTATGTCTAACCTGATCACTAAAAGCCCTTTTCTTTACCAGGGATTTAGTTTTTACCAGAAAACAGGACTCAACCACCTTGGGGGGACGGGCCGTGATTTGAGCAACCTGACCGAAACAGCTCTTCGTTATGCCAAAGCTTTTAATAATAAATTCGCTTTTAAAGTAAACCTAAGTTATTTACGGGGAACAGATTGGCTTTCTGATACCCGTACAGATCAAAATCCTAATAATTTAAAAACTGCCAATCCATCGTTCTCTGCCCTCAATGGAGCCAATAATGTGGCTTTTGATGGATGGAATAAATATGGTGATGATGTACTTGCGGGAAGTAACGCCGTTTCTGTAACAGGGTTAACGATCAATGGAAAAACCAATCAGACCCTAAATGTAGCCAGAACAGGTTACTGGGAAAAAGACCTGGTAAAACCCAATGTTGATGATCTTAAATTCGATGTAGGCTTAAATTACAGAATAGGACAGACGATGGAACTTTCCTATAGTTACCGGGTTGGAAAAATGGATGGTGTTTTTCAGCGTGGAAACAAGATACAGCTGGACAACGTAATTATTCAGAACCATAAACTGGAATTAAAAGGAAGTAACTTTTTAATACGTGGTTACATGTCTGTAGAAAACTCGGGTGATTCTTATAATGTAAAGCCATTGGCGGATAACTTAGACCTGGCAAGTGGCGGCAGTAATTCTGCCTGGGGAACAAAATATAAAAATGCATTAAGCTCCTACGCGTCAGGCAATGGTGGTGCATTAACCGACGCTAATCTGGCTGCAGCTACTGCCTATGCCAGGCAACAGGCAGATTTGGGAAGGGTAGAGCCGGGAACTACAGCTTTTGAGAATTTAAAGAATACGATCATCGGCATTAACAACTGGGATATTAAATCTTCAACTATTCCTAATGCACCTGCTACAGGTGGAGCTGCATTGGTGCAAAAAAGTCATATGTATCATATTGAAGGGCAGTGGGATTTATCCAAAACAGTAAAATATTTTGACCTTCTGGTGGGTGGTGATGCAAGGTTATATGAGATTACTCCCGATGGAAATAGCTTTGTAGATTTTAGCCGCGCTATAGATCAGCGTAACGTAGAACAGCCCGATGGATCTTTTGGCAAGAATATATATTATAAAAAGATAGGTGGTTTTGCTCAGGTCACCAAAACATTCTTTGATGAAAAGCTAAAGGTTTTTGGCTCTCTGCGTGCAGATTATAACCCCTATTTTGATCCTAAGCTCACACCGCGGATAGCGGCAGTATACTCTCCGGATAATTCCAATAACTTTAGAGCTACCTATCAGCAGGGATATCGTTTTCCAGGCCTGTTCGAAGCCCTGTCTTATGTAAACAACGGACGTGTTAAAAGAGTTGGAAGTCTTCCTTTTATCAATGAAGGATTGGGTTATCTGGATAACAGTTATACCAGAAATTCTGCCGTAGCCTTCAACTCGGCCGTGAATACTGCTGTTGCAGCAGGTGCCGATAGAAATACTGCTGCCCTGGCAAACCGCAATCTGCTGGTTAAAGCAGATCTGCCGACAGCAAATCCAGAAAAGATCAACTCTTTTGAAATCGGATATAAGAGCGTATTTTTAGACAATACACTTTCTCTGGATATTGATGCCTATACCAATACGTATACCGGATTTTTAGGTCAGGTGCAGGTTGATGTACCTAAAGGTGCCAAAGTAGGTTCTGATGCAGCAGTACTGGATGAACTGGATGTAAACAGGGATGCGGGACAGGATCGTTACAGGGTATATACCAATGCTAAAAATAAATACACCAACTATGGTTCTGCATTAGGACTAACGTATAACTTCTACAAAAAATACACTGTAGCAGGAAACGTTAGTTATAATAAACTAAAGACAAATGCTACCAACGATGTATTTGTAACTGGCTTTAACACACCGGATTTTGCCACTAACTTAACCCTTGGAAACAGGGAAGTACTTAAGAATTTTGGATTTAGTGTAGTCTATAAATGGCAAAACTCATTTTTATGGGAGAGCCCGCTGGTTACTGGCAGGGTTGCCGCTATCAATACATTTGATGCGCAGGTTACCTATAAAATGCCTGCATCCAATGCGACGATCAAAATTGGAGGAACAGATATTTTTAATAAGACCTATATACAATATGCGGGCGGTCCAACTATCGGTGCTTTGGTTTATGCAGCCGTTAGTTTTGAAGGACTGCTAAGTAAATAGTATTCTCTTTTTTGATTCAGTGCGTTAAATAAAAACAGCGGGGTATTCTATCATAAGATACCCCGCTGTTTTTATTTAAGAAAGAATGATAATAATATTTATAAATCCGGCTGTAAGATCGCCCATACGTTCTCTGCCAGTATTTTATGGCCTTTAGGCGTAGGATGTAAACCGTCTTCCTGAATTAAACTGGGAATACCACCCACACCTTTTAATAAAAAGGGAATAAAATCCATCTGGTTCTTTTTTGCTAATGCAGGAAATAGCTCTTTAAAAGGAACGGTATATTTATCGCCCATACTTGGCGGCATCTGCATGCCTGCCAATATCAGTTTAGCATTTGGATATTTCTGTTTTACCTTATCGATTACAGCCTGCAAGTTGGCCTCAGTTTCCTTCACCGGGATTCCTCTTAATCCATCGTTAGCACCCAATTCCAGTACGAAAATATCCACAGGCTGACGAAGTAACCAGTCAATACGGTTTTTTCCGGCAGCAGATGTCTCTCCGCTCAAACCCGCATTGATTACTTTATAAGGCAATTTCAGCGAATCTATTTTTTGCTGGATCAATGCAGGAAAAGCTTGTTCCGGGTCTACACCTAATCCTGCAGTAAGGCTGGTGCCAAAAAATAAAATATGTTTAACGGCAGCGCCTTTATCTGGCTGAGTTATGGTCTGAGTTTTTGCAGCAGCAGATTTATCCGTAGCAGCCTGCTGATTATTTCCGCAGCTGCTCAATATTCCTGTAAACAGAACTGCAATGATGTAATAGTAACGTAACTTAATTGCGCTCATCTGGTGGTTTAATAGTTTTAGCTTTATATTTAAACAGTAACAAATGACTTAATGTTTAGGTCAAAGATCAATAATTTAATCCTATTCGTTTGGAAACAATTTTGAATATCAAAGAAGTTAGTAAAAGTTATAAAAGTTCTGGTTCATCACTAACTATTTTGGATAAGATCAGCTTTTCTATACAAAAAGGAGCTACTGTTTCCATTACAGGTCCTTCAGGTAGTGGAAAGACCACTCTATTAGGTTTATGTGCCGGATTAGACCAGGCAAGTTCTGGCTCTGTAGTACTCAATCAGGTAGCACTGGATCATCTTTCCGAAGATGAGAGGGCAGGCGTAAGAAACCGGTATGTAGGCTTTATCTTTCAAAATTTTCAATTACTGCCTACGCTTACTGCTTTGGAAAATATCATGGTTCCCCTGGAACTGAGAGGAGAAAAGAATATTCGTCCCAGAGCGATGGAACTTCTGGATAAGGTGGGCTTAACCGCGCGTGCAGATCATTATCCGGTACAGCTTTCTGGCGGTGAGCAGCAGCGGATTTCCCTGGCCAGGGCTTTTTCAAATACCCCTGCTATTCTGTTTGCCGATGAACCTACAGGAAATCTGGATGGAGAAACCAGTGAAAAGGTAATTAAATTGCTGTTTGATCTGAACAGGGAAGCTGGCACAACGCTGGTGATCGTAACACATGATCTTGACCTGGCTTCCCGGACAGACAGGATCATCCGTTTAAAAGGAGGAGTAATCATAGCTGATGAACAAAAAGTATATGCAGGAGAATAAACAAGCATCTGCACCGATATCCTGGTTATTTAAAATGGCCTGGCGTGATAGCCGTAAAAGCCGCTCCAGGTTATTTCTTTTTACCTCTTCTATTATATTAGGTATTGCCGCTTTAGTCGCCGTTTATTCTTTCAGGGATAATTTACAGCGTGATATAGATGATCAGGCCAAAACACTGACCGGTGCCGACCTTATTATCGACAGCAGAAAAGAAATTAGCAAGCCTGTAACTCACCTGCTGGATACCCTTGGGGATCAGCGGGCTAAACAGATCGACTTTGCTTCTATGCTTTACTTTGTAAAAGGGCAGGGGAGCAGGCTGGTTCAGATTAAGGCTCTTGAAGGGAACTACCCTTTTTACGGAGCTATTGAAACCCGGCCTTCAAACGCAGTTTTAGCTTTGAAAAAAGGCAGAAATGCACTGGTGGATAAAACAGTGATGCTGCAGTTTAACGCTAAACCTGGAGATTCTATTAAAGTTGGGAAGATTAATTTCGCCATTGCCGGATTTTTAGACAATGCGCCTGGCCAGACCGGCCTTTCGGCAACAGTAGCTCCGGCAGTATATATATCCTTAAAATATATTCCACAAACTGGATTGGTTCAATTTGGCAGCAGGATACACTATTCTTATTTCTATCAATTTAATAAGCAGGAGGATATCAATAAGATCGTTAAAAAGCTGCATCCTGTACTGGATAAGGAAGGACTGGATTACGAAACTGTTGCCACTAAAAAACAGAATACCGGCCGTTCCTTTCAGGATATGACCCAGTTTTTAGCGCTGGCCGGTTTTATCGCTTTATTATTAGGATGCATTGGGGTGGGTAGTGCCATTCATGTATATGTAAATGAAAAAATAGCGGCTATTTCTACTTTACGCTGTCTTGGCGTTAAAGCATGGGATGCTTTTTTTATCTATCTCATTCAAATTACCTTCGTTGGCCTGGCTGGTGCAATCGCAGGGGCGATGATTGGCAGTGGAATTCAGTTTTTACTTCCGCTGATACTCAAAGATTTTCTACCGGTAGAATTCACTATGCAGATCTCCTGGCTGGCCATTCTCCAGGGAATTGTAACCGGTTTAGTCATTGCTGTGCTTTTTGCCCTACCATCACTGTTATCCGTAAGGCGTATTTCCCCGCTAAATGCTATCAGGTTATCTTTTGAACCTTCAAAAGCCACTGCAGAACCTTTAAAATATGTGGTTTACGGGGTTATATTCCTGTTTATTTTAGGATTTACGGAACTGCAAATGGATAGCTGGACCCAGGCTTTAATTTTTGTAGCCTGTATCCTGCTCGCTATCCTCATATTTTATGGCCTTTCACTGCTGTTGCTTGGTTTTGTTAGAAAAATTCTTCCATCAGGTTTAAGTTATGCATGGAGACAGGGTTTTTCCAATTTATACAGACCCAATAACCAAACCTTAATGCTTATTGTATCTATTGGCTTATCTACTGCCCTGATTGCTACTTTATACTTTGTACAGGGAATTCTGATCAGCAGGGTTACCCTGTCTTCCGGCAAAACACAGGCTAACATGGTCTTATTTGATATACAGACGAACCAGGAAAAAGCCGTTGCATCGCTAACCAGAAATCAGCATTTACCGGTCATGAGCCAGATTCCTGTAGTTACCATGAGGCTGCAGGAGATCAATGGTAAAACCGCTTCGCAGCTGGCTGAAGCTGATAGTTTACGTAAAAAGCCAAATGATGATGACGGCAGGCGCCGGGAATCTTCAGGGCGTCTTTTTAAAGGGGAGATGAGGGCTACTTATGAAACACAGTTAACAGCTGCAGAAAAGCTCAGCAGTGGGAAATGGATAGGAAAGGTAAATTCCCCTTCAGATACGGTACCTATATCTTTGGAGGAAAGATATGCAGAACAGGTAAACATTAAACTTGGTGATAAAATGCTTTTTAATGTTCAGGGAATGATGATCCCCACCATTGTTACCAGTTTCAGAAAGGTAGATTGGGCTAGAATGCAGCCTAATTTTCGTCTGGTATTTCCGGCTGGTGTATTGGAAGATGCACCCCAGTTCCATGTATTAATGACACGTGTACCTAATCCTGCAGTTTCTGCCAATTATCAATCGTCTATTGTGCGCAGTTTCCCTAATATTTCTATGATCGATATGGGGCTTGTGCTAAAAGTGCTGGATGAATTGCTGGGCAAAATCAGCTTTGTAATTCGTTTTATGGCATCTTTTAGTATGGTTACCGGATGGATCGTTTTGGTGTCTGCAGTAAGAAGCAGTAAAAATCAGCGTTTAAAGGAAATAGTATTATTGAGAACATTGGGTGCAAAGGGAACACAAATATTATCGATCACTGCTATAGAATATTTATTCCTTGGCGTACTTTCTGCAGCAGCGGGAATGATCATGGCATTAGGGGCAAGCTGGGCTCTGGCTGTCTATAGTTTTGGGACTAATTTTGCAATTCCTTTTATCCCGGTTTTGTTACTTTTCGGAGGAATCATCCTTCTTGTAGTAATTACAGGAATATTGAGCAGCAGAAGTATATTAAATACACCACCATTAGAAGTCTTAAGAAAAGATAGTTAGCATAAATTGACTCAAAAAGCTTAAATTCGGAACAATGTTTGTACAGAGTTCTCGATTTTAATATTCAACATCCAAAATAATTAATATTCACTATAAAATAATATGAAGAAAAGAATACATGTTCTAGAAGACGATCAGGATATTAGATACATCATCGAATTTTTGCTAAAAGACGAAGGATATGAATTACAGTTATCCTCTACTTTTGCAGAATTAAAAAGTAAACTGAATGATGCATTACCTGATTTGTTTATCATTGATGTGATGCTGCCTGATGGAAATGGAATTGAAATTTGTGATGACTTAAAAAGCGATATGTTCACCAAGCATATTCCGGTTATTGTAATGTCGGCAAATCCAGGAAGTAAAGAAAAAAGTGTAATTGCATCTGCAGATGATTACATCAGCAAACCTTTTGATCTTGATTACGTGGTAAAAAGGATCGATAGATTATTAAATAAACAAGCCGTTTAATTTAAGCTTAGCACATGATCTCACTGGAAAACGAACACATTATAGTAACTTTTTCAGCAAAGGGTGCTGAATTAAGCAGTTTTAAAAGTAAAACCACAGGGCTGGATTATCTATGGAAAGGTGATCCGGCTTATTGGGGTAAACATAGCCCTGTACTTTTTCCAATTGTAGGTGCATTAAAAGATAACACCTATTATCTTGACGGAGAGGAATACCATCTTTCCCGTCATGGTTTTGCAAGGGATATGGATTTTGAAGTACAGGAGATTAGTGAAGAAGAATTGCTGTTTACACTTTGGAGCAGTCCTGATACGTTAAAAGTTTATCCCTTTGAGTTTAAGCTGGGTTTGCGTTACAAAATCTCCGGAGCCACAGTATCCTGCACCTACGAAGTAGGTAATCCGGGAAATAAAGATCTTTTATTTTCTATTGGCGGGCATCCTGCTTTTACAGCTCCGCTTACGGCAGATACTTCTTATGAAGATTGTTACCTTGAATTTTCTGTAGATGAATCGTTAGTTTTTAATGAAATAGAAGATAACCTGATCAGTGACAAGACGGATAGCCTGCACCTCGATCAGGCAAAACTGCCCTTAAAACATGCTCTTTTTTATAATGATGCATTGGTATTTAAGCAAATGAAAAGCGAAGCTATATCATTAAAAAATACAAAAAATGAACATGGGCTGCATTTCCGCTTTAGCGGATTTCCTTTCTTTGGTATATGGGCAGCTAAGGATGCCGATTTTGTTTGTCTGGAGCCCTGGTGTGGAATTGCGGATGGCATTCACCATGACCAGCAGCTTAGCGATAAAGAGGGAATAAATTCTTTATCGCCAGGCATGAGCTGGAGCCGCAGCTGGCAAGCTGAAGTTTTTTAATCCGCTTTAATTACGCTTACCTTTAGATGTGAAGCCTGATTAGTTTTGAAGTATACACGGTGGGTCGCCTTTTTAAAGTCGGCCTCCGTAGCTTTATAAATATCTACAAATGTCTGTGGATTGCGGTCTACTAAAGGAAACCAGGAGCTTTGTACCTGTACCATGATCTTGTGTCCTTTCTTAAAGCAATGTGAGGCATCCTGCATATCAAACTTAACTTCTGTAACTTCTCCCGGAACCATTGCTTCAGGAGCAGAGAAGCTTTTTCTGAATTTGGAACGCATTACTTCTCCGCGAACCATTAATTGAAATCCCCCCATCTGCGTGCGCGCTATGGGGCTGTCGTTGGGTGCATCATTTGGATAAACATCAATTAGCTTCACTACAAAATCAGCATCAGTACCAGTAGTTGATACAAAAAGATCTGCCAGTAAATTCCCTGCGATGACCACATCATGATCCAGCACTTCAGTTTGGTAAACCAATACATCTGGTCGTGTAGCCGCAAAACGCTGATCGTCATACATAAATTCACTTCCCCGGTTTATCCTGATCTCCGGGCTATAGGGAACAGGTTTATTTGGATCGCTAATATATTCATCAAAACTATCTCCGGCAGCCTGTGGCGCTTCAAAAGACAGCTTTCCATTGGCGTGGAAATACAGGTTTTTTTCCTGAGCTTCAGCAGGCGGCCAGGCAGAATATTTTTTCCATTGGTTAGAGCCGGTTTCAAATATGGTGGCTTTAGGCAAATCTGGATTAGCAGCGCCCTTCAGGTAATGATTGAAAAAGGCAAGCTCAATCTTTTCTCTAAAGTAAGGACCTGTAGCAGAATGAAAACGGATATTACCCAATGCATCATTATCACCGCGTGTCCATCCGCCATGTATCCACGGGCCCATCACCAGGTAGTTTGGAGATGCTGGTTTATTCTTTTCAATAGCGGCAAAGGTTTTTAAGGGGCCATAAAGATCTTCCTGGTCAAACAATCCGCCAACCGTCATTACTGCTGGTTTGATGTTTTTTAGATGGGGAACAGGAGTGCGGGATTGCCAAAAAGAACTATAAGAACCATTATCCATCATCTCATTCCATATGTCGTTCTTACCCTTAAAATATTTTTCATTCACATTTTTTAAAGGTCCCAGGTTTTTATAAAATTCATACCCGTCATGCGTACCGTAATCGGAAAATGAAGCTGCACTTTCTTTTGTAGGTACTGGTCTTGCTGCTCCGTAATAAGATAAAAAAGAGAAAGTTCCCATCAGGAAAAATGCACCATTGTGGTGTCGGTCATCGCCCATAAACCAATCGGTAACAGGTGCTTGCGGTGAAGCAGCTTTTAAAGCAGGATGTGCATCAATGGTGGTCATAGTAGTGTAAAAACCAGGAGCAGAAATACCCCAGGTGCCCACCTTTCCATTGTTATGCGGCACATTTTTTACCAGCCAGTCAATCGTATCATAACTATCAGAACTTTCATCTACATCTGTTTTCTTTTTCTTAATAGGGATATAAGGTCGCGTGGCCACAAATGTTCCTTCAGAAAGGTATCTGCCCCTTACATCCTGGTAAACAAAAATATAACCTTCTCTTGCAAAAAGCATAGATGGGCCTAAGCTCAGCTTATATTCTTCTTCTCCGTAAGGGCCGGCACTATATGGTGTGCGGTCAAACATTATCGGATATTTTTTTGTTTCATCTTTCGGTACGTAAATTACCGTGAACAATTTTATTCCATCCCGCATAGGGATTTGTTTTTCCATTTTGATGTAATGCTCACGGACATAGACCGAATCCTCCTTTTGAATAGGAGAACGTTGTGCAAAGGCACCGAATGACAGCATAGATATAGCTGCTGATAAAATATAGGTTTTGCCGGCTGAAGATTTCATACCTGCAAAATAAACATATTGTTACAATTATATTACCCCGATAAAAAATAACATTTGTGTTACTTATTCTTTAAGGTAATAGCCGGCATGCATATTCCTGTCGGGCACCAGGTTGTTCCAGATTATCTTTACACCATCATTGCTGTCTTTATACTTAAATTCCAATGTTCTGCGCAACTTATTTACAGCGGAACACTCCCTGGCAGATAGGTAAAAGTCATTTTCCTGGAAAAATTCCATCAGCCTGTTAAAACTTCTTCTCAAAAATTTATCATTCCGGGCCATATTATTTAAAGCCTTAATATGTCGTGTGATCACAGAATGTTTTACCTGCGGTTTGAGATCCGGTATCAAATCAATGATCCCATCCTCAGAAATTACTACCAGGACAGTTTGGGCCTTATGCTCCATGTATTCAAAATACCTTACCGCAGAGTTATAGCGTGCCCCCCTTGATGAATCTCCGTTTTCTGTAGCGATACCATCCAGTATTACACCAATGGCGTGGCAGGTGCAATCGATATCAATCAGTACAGCCCCGTCAATAGAAGTGATCTGATGAATAATGTCTTTATTAATTTTAATGGGCCTGATTTTAAAACACTGACTGCTTAACCGTATTGCCTCTTGATCAGCTTCCGAAGAAATGGCGAGAATGGTGCCATGTTTTTGTTTAGTGGCTTCCATGGTGATATCCCAAAGCGCGTTTAATCTTGTTTTATCAATTCCCTGGAACAATCTTTTTAAGCTGGAATAGAATTTCTCCCTGCTTATTTTTTCATTGTACAAATCTGGCATTCTAAAAGCCACGGCGATCATAATATTTTCATGGTGCACTACTTCCCAGTGAAAATGCTTGGTGAAATGGACGATGAACAATGATTCTTCATGGTAATTATATTTCCCCGTTAGCTGGCATAATCCATAGATGAGTACAGAATCACAAAGGATCAGCTGTTTGTGATCTGCCAGTTCCAGAAATTTCCTCACCTTCCTGAAATCTTTGATATGAATAGGTTTCTCCAGCTCCATGGTGAGCTTTACATTCTGATGGTCTTTATGGGCAATAACCATTTTTCCAAATCCTTCGGCTCCTTCGTATTTTAGAGAAGAAATGGTATTGCAGGCATCAAATAAAACATGCAGACCATTGGGATTCTGACCTGCCATAGAAACCGTGGTCATAAAATTATGACCTGCTTTGCTTACCAGCTCATCCCGGCTTTTATTCAGCACATTAAAATCTGATTGTGATTTTGCAGTCAGCGCATTGGCACTGGCGTCCATAAATACATTGATAATACTTTCTATAAAAGAACGGCTGAGCTGCTGCCCTGAAGGGTGCCTGTCCTTCGTTAAATAATAATAGGTATTCAGCACCTTTTTATTTAGCTCCGTTACTACATAGACCAGGTAACCATCGATATAAACGGGGAAAGAAATAAAATTCTCATTGTCTTTTCCATTGGTATGGTTTCTGAGTGTTCTTTGTACCTCAGCAGTATAGGCCGTATTTAAAATGCCCATATCATCATTGTAGGCTGCGGGTGATTCCTGTTTAATTTGCAGACTGTACTGTAAAGATAAAGCCTTTACAGAGATAAAATCTCTTACACTGTATTCGTCATCAGCGCACTCTAATAGGATAGAAGGTTTATCCATTTCGGGCTTAATTAATATGCCGATCAGGAAAACCTTTGGAGATAGTCGTTCGTCAAGAGAATTAAAAAGTTCTTCTGCTGCCAGCTGTAAAGAAATCTGACAATGCTGCTGGTGTTCCCAAATTAAATTTTCAAAGGCTTTCATAGCTTGTACCGTAATTGTTCTAGTAGATATCCTGCTATACTTCCCTGTTTTTAATTGGTGAATGATGAGTAACAAAGATATTTTAAGTTTTCATTCAGAAATGTTAAAGAAGGTTAATTAGGAAAAATTAACTTTACTACATTAGCTATTCAAAATTTATTTAAATGCCACCATCAAAATATTCCAAATCTGCACTGGCTGCAGCCATAGTAGTCGCATCTTTAGGTTACTTTGTAGATATCTACGATTTATTGTTATTTAGTGTTGTACGTGTTCCCAGTTTAAAATCATTGGGTTTAACCGGTACTGAGGTAACGGATACAGGGATCATGCTGTTAAATATTCAAATGCTGGGCTTGCTGATCGGCGGGATTTTCTGGGGAATGCTGGGAGATAAGAAAGGACGTTTATCTGTATTGTTCGGGTCTATATTTATTTATTCTATAGCCAATATTGCCAATGGGTTTGTTCATTCTGTAGGTGCTTACTCGCTGTGGCGTTTTATAGCCGGATTAGGTTTGGCAGGAGAGTTAGGCGCAGGGATCACCCTGGTTGCTGAGCTGATGCCTAAAGAAAAGAGGGGTTATGCTACTACGATGATCACCGGTGTAGGGGTAATAGGTGCTTTGGTAGCTTACAATGTAGCGGAAGCTTTTACATGGCGCACTTCATTTTTTGTTGGCGGCGGTTTAGGGCTAGTCTTAT
>Ga0233344_1000106_pt1 | contig 16275 bp, 7 predicted proteins | sample GEONDECOMP281_FD_180697 | JGI IMG/M metagenome (GOLD analysis project Ga0233344, IMG submission 180697) | Leaf litter microbial communities from Shasta-Trinity National Forest, California, United States - GEON-DECOMP-281 | ecosystem: Environmental > Terrestrial > Plant litter > Unclassified...
ACTGGTTCCTGGTAGACGACGGCATCAATCTAGAGAACGCGGAAGCCGTAACGCGCTCGCTGATGCTGCGCGTGGCGCGGCGCCGACACGAGGAGGAAGCCAGCGTGCAGCGGACGGCTACAGAAAAGGAGCTGACAACGGCCAAGCTAAACCTGCTGCAAGCCCAGGTCGAACCGCACTTCCTTTACAACACGTTGGCCAGCGCTCAGATCTTGACCCGCACCGACCCTGCGCGAGCCGACGAAATGCTGGGCAACTTGATCCTCTACCTGCGCCATGCGGTGCCCACCGGCGAGATGTCCATGTCGAGCGTCGGTCCCGAACTGGAACGCACGCGCGCCTATTTGGACATTATGACGATACGCATGGGAGCACGTCTGAAGTTGCAGGTAGACGTGCCGGCGCAGCTGCTGACGGTGCCGCTGCCAACGATGATCCTACAAACGCTGGTCGAAAACGCTATCAAGCACGGGCTGGAGCCGAAGCCCGGCGGCGGCACAATCTGGATTACTGCCAGAAAAGCGGGCAGCGAAAGCAACGACGTCGAAACCATCACCATCACCGTGGCTGACGATGGCCGTGGCTTCAGCCTGGATGGCGCCGGCACAGGCATCGGGCTACGCAATGTGCGGGCCCGGCTGCAACTGCTTTACGGTACGCAAGCCCATTTGGCCATCGTCGCCAATTTCCCTGGCGGCGTGGCATGCACCATCACTGTGCCGGCCACGAAGATAGACAGTGAACGCTATGCATGAACTGACCTGTATTGTCGTCGAAAAAGTGGTACTGGCTTTGATACCCAACTTGATTGAGAGAGCGGCCAAAAACGGGAGGCACAAGCTCTCTGGGGAAATTATCTCCTAGCGGAGCCAACTTCCGCAGGATTAACGGAAAACACCTATGCGCCGAAGCCAAATCGATAGCGCAGAAATCCCAACGGTAATGACAATGGAAATGCCAATCTCGATTGCCTGACCACTTGAGAGCCAGAGGCGTATTGAATGTACAATTTCGCGAGATGTAATAAAAAACCATGAAAGCGTTAGCACACCCGCCAGTGGCATAGAACTCGCAATCGCCAGAACCCCCAAATCACCGCCTTTGTACCCATATTCGGTTACCGGATATTTTCGCCGATGGGCATGGTCCATTATAGCGATAATGGTGAACGGAACAAAAAAACCAATGAACGTCAAGATAAGGTAAGCCCAGTTACCAAGATACTCTGATGTTTGAATTAAGAATCCAAGTTTAGCGATTGGATAAGTAAGTGAAACTCTCAGTAGCATCGCGATACCGGCGAATATAATGATTTTTGAGTAGGACATTTTTTTCCTTGTAGCCGGCACTATTCCATTTTTCACAGCACCAGGTCCGTCGTGCGATCCTTTAGTGCTGCTGAGCGTTTTCTTATGCGTCGCGTGTTGTTACATCGAAGAACGATTCACTTTTCGAATCGGGTTTGATAGAAAATTTAATAAACTTTCCGAACCAAAGGCCACGCTAATAGTTACGATCAAGAGATACGTGAAAAGTACAATGACTGTCAAGATTACAGCCGTCGGCGAATGAAGTATCGACGTCGGGTCAGGTAACGCTTTACTGATCCATGTATAGAACGGTTGAATCGTCCGGTCAAACGACAAAAACACGGCTGCGCTGTGTGCTAAAACAGCAACCAAGTTCATAGCCAAGGAATTGATACCATTCGCGCTGTGATCTTGATTCAGCACCTCCGCCCGGAAAGTGAAGAGTACACCCGCTATAAAAAAAACTGCAATCCATATTAGTTGTAACGTCATATTTTTTCCTTGCTGATGACGACGCACACTGCGCTGTCTATGGACTAAATCATACCATATTAATTGTGTGTACCAACGATTAATTTGAGGTTTTTGCAGCAAAAATCGGTCCAACGTCGAACCCTACATTGTTACTGCCAAGACTTGCCGACAAAGCGGCTAACTCCTCCCCCGCTGCGGGCGAAAGCCGAGCGCGTAGAACTCCACTACCGCAGGCGACAAGGGCCTCGCCAGCGGCTAAACTCGTCTGGGCGGAGGTCTTGGCCTTTCCTGTGACTGAACGGCCGCGCAAGAGTTTCTTTTCGATCTTTGTTGTGCGTTCATTTCGCCTGGCTTCCGGCCGGCGACTGGCACCACGAACGTGCGATTATCCGTGTTCTCACTGGCGGAAACACTCCTGCTAGTTGTGTAAAGGGTCATCAACAGGCTCACCGGGAACTTCATTAATCTAGCAACAATTGTCTGAACGGTCCTGACGGTCCGAATATGCCACTGCTATTTGAGTCAGTTCAATTAAAGCATGCGAACGTTCGCCATTTGAATCACTATTGGGGGTCGTGTGCACCATAATAAAACGCCCGAAAAATGTTGTCAAAAATAATTTTTATCGATCGGTAATTGGCGCTCGACCTTGCTTAGTACGCCATGTAGCAGCATCAGGTGAACAGTGCCGCTGTCAACTGCAAGAACCGATGGTTTTCAATTTCGCGATGACGAGCGCACGTATCTGGAAAAGTCGAGTGACGACAGAGGCCTCGCGTATAAGAAACCTTGACAGACCGAGCAGCCAAGCCGTATTAGCGCTTCCGCCTGCTCCTGTGTCTCGACGCCCTCAGCCAGCGTCTGCATACCAAGTTTTCGAGCAAATTCTATAATGACTTCAACCATGGCCGATGATTTGTACCCTTTTCCAAGATCCTTAACAAAAGCTCTGTCGATTTTTATCGTATTAACAGGCATATCCTTAAGCTGGGCCAAACATGAATATCCCGTGCCGAAATCGTCGATAGATAAGTGTAATCCTTGCGAGCGGAAGTCATCAAGAATATCTAAGGTTCCTTTTTCCGCAAGAAAACTTTCCGTAATTTCTAAACCAAATTGCGAAGCCGGCACATCAAAATCAGATAATATCTTCTTAACTCGCGCAGGCAAATGAACGGATAACTGTTTGACCGAGAGATTTACCGACATTTTGATACGAGAAAGCTCCGCTGAATCCCCGTTGCGCCACGATTGCAGTTCCTTGCTTGCTTCACGCAAAATCCAGTCGCCCAAGGGCAAAATAAGACCGGTGCTTTCTGCAATGGGTATAAATTCAGAGGGATAAATAAGTTCATCATTATAAAGCCAACGCAAGAGCGCCTCAGCGCCTACGACTTCACCCGTTGTAATATCAACTTGTGGCTGGTAATAAAGAAAGAAACCCGTCTCTTCCGCTATGCAATGCTTTAAGCCGTTCTCGATATATATATACCGATCTAAGGCTGAGTCTATCTTCTGCATATTACAACCACTCATCATAAGATCAAGGGCCATAACCGTATGTGATTTAAGGAAATAGTCCTTAATTGTTTTTGAAGAAATATTTAACTTACAACGCCGAAGGAAAAGGGACATTTCGTCAAACGAAAAACCTTTCTTCTGTAATGAACTCAATCTATCTGCTAGTTCATCTAAAATGGTTGAAGATTGCAAACTTGCCGGCTTGATTGTAGATTCAGCTTGTAGCAATACCTTATTTACCCGATTAAGGTACGCTTCACTTATTGCCGTTCCGGGCATTGGGAGTGCGTCTTCGTCGAAAAATAAATCCGTGGAATCCGGAGCCGACAAATTCAATCTTAGCTGACGCAGCCAGGAACTCTTATTGTAATTTATATTCATCATTATTCCAAAGAGAATTCGCGCGCAGATATTTTGAATTCATGGCCAGGATTAGCCACTATGGGCTGGACGCCGCCAGCATGTGAAATATCTTTGTTTACCGCTTTAGTTTGTAGTATGAGCCTTCGGTTGGCTTGTTGATAAACTAGTTTTACATATCCATCTCTGTCGCCACCATGCCAATAACCTTGGTTATAAGCCAATAAAGCGGCGTTCAATGCCACCTTCCCTTCACCAAACTGCCGTACAGCTTTTGCGTAAAATTCCGTAATGATTTTTCCACCGGTAGCAATGTTTTTACAGGGATCAAATGTATCTCTAATTGATAAACCATATTTTTTTAAGTTACGGTCATTAATCTGAGCAAGGCCGAGAGAAACCGTATGGCCGATTGACAAAAGCTGTTCTGCTTTTTCTACCGACTCTTCAACGGTTCCAAAGTAGAACGACCGGACCATGCTTTTCCTCTGCGCCCACGGAAGTGACAAAAGACCGGCGTCCGCAATGGCAAACTGGTTCCCGCGTGATTCAGCCGAGACGATTGCGCTCATCGTACTTGGATCGACCGTCGGTGCGCATGCTTTTATTAATTGCAAGAATCCATTTTCAGTTAGTGGATCATTTTCGCGTACCGCTTCTCCTCCTGCCCATGCGCTGCCGGTAGCCGATATAAATGCTAATATTATGTAAAAAATCTTGCAGACCATAATTTATCGGATCAATTTGAGAAGGAGGAACATGCGCACAAGTTAACAACCGGGGAGGTGTAAATGTAATTCTTGCTTTGAAATATTCTCGTTTTTAAAATGCGCTGATTTGGGTTATTTTTTGTACAAAGGCAACGTCTTCGACAAGGGTGAGGATTTCTGCTTTTTCGGCATCAGAAATCATCCTCGCATCTGCGCCATATCGACTCTTCTTAGCCAGGCCAGGCGCAGGTTGTTTTGCCGTTAAAATATTGCTCGGCAGATGGCTGGGGGGCTCTGAAAGAACCAATTTGGAAATATTATCATTCAATGTTGAACGGCTCTCAGCCCACTTGTCCGCGACGGTTTGTTCACCCTGGAACACAATTACCGATTCAGGCTCTGTGGGTTCTATAGTTCTCAGAACAGAGGAGCGTATCGGCGCAGTAATGGATGCGCGAGCAACAAGGATAGGATTTTCGTAGTAGAAAGCCTTTCGGCCATAAACCGGCGGCTGTCCTTTAATAAATATCACCACATCCTGATCATGTAGCATTTGAAACTCATCCGCTGTAATTAGATCGCGTGCAGTCTTGCTGGTACTTATGGAGACAGATCCCGCCTTGATGCCTATAACATCTCGACTATTCGAGGCGTTTTCTTCGGTAATGGTTGTTTTGCCGGTCATACGCGCAAGTTTTTCGGCAGTTTCTATTTTATTCGGGGCATACGCAACGCGTGTTTCAGCACCCGAATCGAATGATTGTTTATCCCCGTAAAGTTCTTCGACCTGAGTAATATCCTGGACAAGCATAAAAAGACGAATTCCATATCCGGCAACGTACCCAAGGGCCTCTTGAAGTATAGGAAGTTTTTTTAGCGAGGTGGCTTCATCTATAATCATCAGTAATGGAAATGTATAGCTCTTCACGCTTCGCCCTTGCTCAAACCGCATGTCTGACGCGTTTCGGCGAATAAACAACGCATAGAATAGCCGAGTCAGCGGGTTCATCCTCTCCATGTCAGAAGGTGCGACAACATAATAAAGTGACACCGGCTTTTCACCTGTCATTAGATCGCGCACGAGGAAATCTGAGCAGCCTGTATTCATCGCTACGATAGGATCGAGATACAGGCTAAGTAGCGATTTAGCGGTGCTCAGGACCCCTGAGCGATCTTTGTCCTCTTTATTCAGCATAGTCTTTGCTGCGTTCGCAATCATTGGGTGCGAATGCGTCGGCTTTCCCATCGAATCTTTCCAATTCATAGTACCCTTTGGGTCATGATTGGCCTGCATCATATGGGTGTACATTTGTTTGTCGCTATCCCAGTTCGGATCGCCGAGGAAATTTGCGACGCCTGCGAGTGAGCCGTCCTTTTCCGCATATCTGACATGCAATGCCAGTGCGGTTAGAAATTCATAACCAGCTTTATCAAAGTAATCTTCAAGTCCTTCACCTTTCGGGTCGCAAGCCATCGACATTATCATTTGCGCGTCGGAAACATCATAAAGAGTAAATATCCGAATTTCGTCCAATGGATTCCATCGAGCCCCGGTTCCGTCCACGCACGCGGGTTCAAATTTAATTGTTTCTTGGCCGGCCGCCTTGCGGAAGCCTGCGCTCAGTGCGTACGCCTCGCCCTTTGGATCGTTGACCATCACTGAATTTGGCCAGGTGAGCAATGTCGGTATCACCATGCCAACGCCTTTACCAGACCTTGTAGGGCAAAACGCGAACAGGTGTGTGTTTCCGCCATCTCTCAATAATTCAACCGCTTTGACAACAGCCTTTCGTACTTTATACATGGGCCTAGAGTTAGCATCGCGTTTTGGAAATTTCCGATAAAGTTCCCGCCATGTGCCGCGCGTATAAATTGGTTGATATCGGCGAGAATAGCTTTTATGGTGGGGATGGATCACTTTACCTTTCGAATCCAGCAAGACGGAACCTACAATGACGCCTGCCGCTTTGTGGCCACGCGCGTTGATAAATCCGGTCTTGTCGACGTCGTCGCGTTCGGCGAAATGGGCCGTGCCGTGTAGACCATCCATGCCTTGGTTGTATCGCCCAAGCCTGTGAGCAACGAAGATGCCGAAGACAATTGCGAGGAAAACCGAAAATGTGCCTAGTAACAGCATGATATGTACATTATGTTGCAATATTTGTACATTCGCGAGGCGCCATCCCCATTTGACCCAATCAGTTGGCGCATACACTGAAATTCCGTTCCAACGAACCAGGGCGTCCCCTAAATTGCGGTCGTATCCGTACTGTGCGGCGAACCATTGGCTGGGCAAGATGCCAAATGCAAAAAAAGAAACGACTGTGACGAAAAACGCCGCTGCTGCGTTTTGCGTCGGAGACCGCCGTGATTTAAAAGACAGAAGGTTGGCCATTTGTAGATCTTATAGTGCAACAATTAATAATTGGTTTTGCAGCAAAAGAAATTTTGCCCTACCCATCCATTCCAGGTGCGATCAATAGAGGCCAGTCAGCTTGGGCCCCAGCCAGGACGCCTATCATCGTCGCCGATGTGCTTTTGTAATCCTGTAACGTCGCATGACCAATCACGACAAAACCAGGTTCACTGGCGGCAAGAGCAGCATAAGCCGTGACCTGGTCCTGAGCAACCACCACTCGCTGTGTAACTACCAACCCTGAACTAAGCTGCCTTGCCGCGTACGTAGTACCCGAAATCAAAAATACTTCGCTGTCGCGTGGTTGCATATAACGTCCAAACATAATAAATAATGCACAATGATACCACGCTTGGTGCTCATGACGATTCTTTGTGTCCCACTATGGGGGTGTTTCAAATTTTCCCCGCTGCTGCTTTCACGTTCTGCAGCGAGGAGGTGAGCGACTGCGTTTGGGATTAACGGGCCACTGTGTGCGCGTGCGTGATCGGTGTAATTTCGCCGAAGCCATTTTTGTAGTTCACATTGATCACCTCGCCGATCCGAACTTGTTGTAGACCTGGGCTCAAGTCATGGTAAGCAATGGTGCCATCACGATTTATCTGCTGCGTTACGACGCCGTTTTCGATCGCTAACACCTTACCCACGAATTGACCGCTGTCCGCGACAATGGCTTTCGCACACGGATCAGTACCCTCCGCTTTATCGGAAAAATCGGACGTTACCGATTCGAGCGCGCTCTGCGATGAGGTAGCTACGCTATGGACTCTCCTCCGAAAATCCGCTCGGATATCAGATAGTGCAGCATCCACGTCCTCCGTCAGATCGGGACGTTCGATTTTAATTAGATTTGCAAGTGCTTGGCGGTTCGCCGGCCGTGAACTGCCAATAAGCTCGGCGATTTTGTCGGTTGCGAGGTGGGCCATAGCAATGTCGACATCGTCGTACTGCTTACGCGAATCGCACGCTGATGTTGGATCGCTAGGCGCTATTTTGCTCTCGCTTTGGCCATCGCCAGGTGCAAGCGCGTGACGCTCATCAACTTCGTTCTCGATCTCATCAAGCGCGCGGCTAAAGCCCAAATCGCGAAGAAGGTTTTTTTGCACTGCGACGGCAGCTTGAAATTCCCCCATCTGTTCGGGCCTCACGGCCGCAATAGAATTCGACTTCATCAATGCACGTTGAACCTTTCCGTGGTTCGCAATCGCTTGGCCCAGGTCCTCTGCTGCCGGGAATGATTTTCCAACCAAGGGCGTTAGCTTCGAGACCTCCTGCGCACTAGTGGCAATTTTTGCCGTTGTCCGTGCGATAGCCGATGGAATACCATTGGCCCAATTATCCATCCGAGTAACTACCCCGGACGGTGACATGCTCTTAATGAGCGTGAATTCATCATCAGGCATACTCATAATAAAATCCATACTGCCAGACTTCTTCTCAAATTCAAAATCCAGTCCTCGATACGTTAGCGTCTTCACCATCTCGGCAGATGGGGGCACGGATGCGATTCGCTCGACGGCTGCTATCACTGATTCCTTGTCGACCAAGACTTTACCCAAGAACCTACCGACCTCCGAAGCGGTTTCGTTATTTATGAGAAAGCCTTGTAAACGGGTAAGCTCATTTGGTCCCTCAACCTCACCATAACGGCGGTAACGAGATAGCCTTGAACGTACCGAAAAATCACCATCTCGGTGTGCACGCTCAAGTAATCGCAGCTTCTTGACCTCGGTCGCCAACTGTGTTTCCTTCAATATTAGAGGATTGCCAGACGCCGCTGCTTTCATGTCTGCCGAATTGGAAGCCTCGTTTGCGACATCGTCAATTTCGTTCGCGCCGTTATAGTTACGCAACTGCTCTAGCCCAGCAGCCTTATGTTCCAGGAGTTGCCAGCGCCGTGTGTCATAAGTCTGTGCAGTAGCATAACGCAGCACTTCGATCATAAAACCAGTCGGATCGAGTTCGTATAACAAGTTGCCGCGTCGAATGATGCGCCCTTCACGTTGCTCCAGGTCCGAAGGGCGCCATGGTGCATCAATGTGGTGAAGTGCGACCAAGCGCTGTTGGACGTTGGTACCCGCACCCATTTTTGGGGTGGAGCCAAACAAGTAACGTACGTCGCCGGCATTAACTCGCTTGAATAAAAGATCTTTTGCCTGTGGCGTGTCATGATCGTGAATAAATTCGATTTGATGGGAGGGCACACCGGCAAGTATCAGTTTGGCTTTCATATCGTCATAGATCGAGAAGCCAGTTACTCCACTGGCGCCTTCAATATCTTGTGCCGAAATTTCCAGGTCAGCAGCATCGCCCTCTGTATCGATCGAGTGCTCGTTTTTATACTCGTCGATCTCGTCTGATCCGATTGCTAAATGCCGCTCTCGTTGATCGAGCCAACGCTCTTGGCCATTTTCCTGTCTAATAAACTTAGAGACGAACGAGTGTGCTTCTGTTTTGGTATCGAGACCATTTTTCATCATGGCACCCGATATAGGGTCGAAAATTGCGAACGTTTTGCTGCTCGAACTACCCTCGGCCACTAGATAGTACGGAAGTCCCTCGTAGTCTGTAACGGAGTGCAGCGTCCCCTTCACATGCACAATTTCACCGCTTTCCGATCGAACGTATATTCGCTTTTCTTTGGTTGCCATTTTCGACTTAGCCGATAATGGCACCGACAGATCGCAGAAAATTAGCTGAGTACCTTTTAAATGATCCCATTTTTTACCGATGCTGACCAATCGACGGACTGCAATATTAATTTTACTGTCTTCGAAATCGCGCGCCGTTGGATCGATTAATCTGTAATCCAATCCAGCCTTGTTAGCGAGTCCAGTCAGCGAGAGAGCATTTATTTTACCTTTTGTTCTACGTGTCAACTCCCGCAAATTCTCGAATTGACCAACTATCGAATTTGGGTCGATGCTCATTCTTGGCGTTATGGCGCTAAGTGCAGTTGCATATTCGGCGTCCTCTGGAGTGTCATGGGCCTGCGACTGTCGAGCAATCCCATCTACGGTTTGCTCCATAACATATTTTCCGTCCGGTCTTTGAACGATTTTAGTGGGAATGCCAACATCGATACCAAAACTGATCTGGCCAGTTTTATCGCGAACGATCTCCGGAACCCCAAAGAATTTCTCCTGTAGCAGCGATCTTTTGGCGACGATGTTTTCCGGCCCTCCCCCTTTCAATTTCGGAACTGGGAACGATTTTCCTAAAGCAAGTTCTTGTCGCTTAAGATCGTCAAGGGTAACCACGTCCGCAAACGACCTATACTGCCCCATCAGCGAGGCTAAATTCTTGAATTTGGCGAATCGCTGGGAAAGACGATACCCAGTGCCCGAAGGTGCGACTTCATAGACGTTTTGCACATCGCCGTACTGTTTGGCCCACGCATCAAAAACGTGCAAACCGTTAGCCTTCAATGCGCTGTACTGCATGTACCGCTGCATCGTGAACATTTCGGCCAATGAGTTAGAAACAGGGGTGCCCGTTGCGGTGATTAGAGGCGATTTCTCGCCGTATATCTGCTTTAGGAATTGGACCTTGACAAACAAATCGAATGCCTTGCCCGAGCCGGCTGGATTGCCTAATCCAGAAACCCGGTTCATTTGCGTTGTAAAGGTGAGATTCTTGAATTCGTGTAATTCGTCCACCATTAAGCTATCTACCCCTAAGTCGCCGAAATCAACGACCTTATCTTTCTTGCCACCCTTTTCTTTAAGGCGAACCATTTTTGATTCCAGATTGCTTTTGATTTTCTCCAGATCTCGCATGATATTTCTATCACCACGGTCACGCTTGAGTTCTTTAATTGAACTAATAATTGCATCAAACTGTTCGCCGATGATAGCAAGTTCTATTTCACTTGGCACCTCAATTTTTTTAAGCGAGGAATGCCCCACAATCACTGCGTCCCAGTTGCCTGTCACAATTTTTGAGAAAAAACGTTCTCGGTTCTCTTTATCAAAATCCTGTGGCGTTGCGGCGAGTACGTTGGCACCTGGATACAGGCGATAAAACTCACTGCGCCATTGCAACGTCAGATGATTAGGAACGGCAATCATCGTTTTCTTGGCAATTCCGAGGCGCCGCATCTCCATCGCGATTGCGATCATTTCGAAGGTTTTACCTGCGCCGACGGCTTGATCCGCCAACATTCCACGATCCTCCAGCGCTCTCCAAACCCCATTTTTCTGGTGGCCGAGAAGACTGATCCCGGGATTCATGCCAGGGAAAGTAAGATGGGAGCCGTCATAGCTTCGCTCGACTGTTCTATTGAAGCGATCGTTGTATAGCGAAGATAATCGTTCAGCGCGGTCACCATCTGCCCATAGCCAAGAATCCCAAAGATTGCGGATTTTGTCTGAGCACTGGCGTACTGCCTCCGTTGCCTCCTCATCAGTGACATAGCGCTCGTTTCCGTCAACCATTGTTCGCTTTTTGACTTCCAGCCCTTTGCTATTCATAGTCTGCAAAAAAATATCCAGGGCTCCGAGTTTTTCCGTTCCGTATTCTGTGTTGTTCTTGGTGAAATCGACAGAAGTGCGCGGCCCGCCAAGCCATTGCGCAGTCGCAGTAACATAGGTAAATTTGGTTTCAGCGCCAGAGATGGTTTTGGCAAAATCTGCGAAAAATTCCGGCGGAATCCATGCGGCGCCGATCGCGCAGTGAATTTCAGACGGAAGTTTATCGGCTGGAACGATCCGCTTAAGTGCTTCGACGTTTTTAAACATCAGCGAATCCATCGCGGCGGCAGCGGTCGCGCGTGACAGCTTTGTTTTCACGTCGCCGGATAAGTATTCGTCGGCCGTGACGAAGCCGCGATCAGGGTCCATATATACCAGATCACCCAGCTCGTTCACAATTTCTGCACTAGATTTTCCGTAGGCGTTGGCCATGTAATTGAGGTCGATCCCGCCGGTACGATTTAACGAATGCAACAGCGCGTCTTTGGCACTCTCCACGACCACCACTTCTACGGGCGGGAATAGAACGCGGCGGCTAAAAATATCAGCCTTTACTGAACGTGCGGGGCGCGGTTCAATACCAAGATCCGCAGCCTTACCTTGAGTGATGGCCTTCTCATAATCGAATTCTAGTGCCTGAACCAACGACGACTCCGTGTCATCCAGAAATAAGCGTCGGTTAATTGGATCATTCAAGAACCCATTCTTTTTTTGAAATGAATCGTAACTTGTATTAAGTTCTTTACGACCGCTTGCGATTTCGCTGTCTGTTGCGTTAGCGGACCGCTCCACCAGCATCTGCTTCCTTAATAAATCCCGTATCTCGATCATACCTACCATCCGCTCCAATGCGCGCTGGTTAGATGCTATCCAGGGACGGGTACGTTGTTCACCAAAAGCATCGGCTAATCGTTCGTAAACCTGTTTTTGCGATACAAAAAATGACCCTTCTTTCACAAAGCCCGGAATTATAATTTTCTCAGTGTTGCTGCCAATCACGACTTCAACGCGGTCGACCTCAGTGTAGATCTGCTCTGGCAAGCTGGCGACCCAGTTTTCGAGTTGTTCCTGAAGATTTCCATTTGGCAGCACTGTATATTCGTTCGACCGATACATGCTTCCGGTAGTCGAATTTGTGCCAAGGATGTTTTCGGGTTTGTTGAGGAAATAGTTATTGATCGAGATTGCTTCCCACGCGCCTGTCTTCGGGTTCTCAATTTGTATATCGGTTGTCTTTAGCCAGTCTGGTTCCGACTGACGACCGAGTTCATTTTCATGATCGAGTTTTCTAAAGATCAGGATATCCGTTACGACCTCAGTATTGGCATTTTCTTTAAAAGTCGTATTGGGCAGGCGCACACCTGATATAAGTTCCGCTCGACGCGAAATCCATTGACGCACATGCGGATCTAGTTTATCGAGAAAATTATGTGAAACGACCATAGGCATGATTCCGCCAGGGCGCAACATATCAATAGTCTTCGCGAAGAAGTAGTTGTGAATCGACCAACCGGAGTAGGCTGTTCCCTTATCGTCGGAAATGGTTTCGGAACCGAAGGGAGGATTTCCGATAGCCATATCGAAAAAGCCCGCAGGAACGTCATAGGTTTGGAAACCTGTGGCCTTCGCGATCTTCGCGTTTGGGTATAGTGCTGCCGCAATTTGGCTTGTCAGCACATCGAGTTCCACTCCGTGTAGGTCGGACGCGTCGCGCATGCTAGCTGGCATCCAACCAAAGAAGTGGCCCACGCCCATCGAAGGTTCAATCACCCTTCCTCGACGAAAGCCTAATCGCTCAACGGCCGAAAACATCGCTTTAGCTACAACCGGCGCAGTATAGAACGCGTTAAGCTGGGAACGACTTGCTGCTGCCCACTCCGCGTCTGTCAGTAACACTCTAAGTGCAGTATGTTGTTTCGCCCATTGCTTATTGTGAGGGTCAAACACGCCTTTTAATCCGCCCCAGCCCACGTATCGTGCCAGCGCTCGCAGCTCATCTACGTTTGCACTTCTATTTTCCTTGGCTATTGCTCGCAAAACGGCAATCGCGCTTAGATTGTCCTGATATTTCTCACCGAGACTTCCGAGGCCGATGCGGTCCTCGTCCGACAGGGTATAGTCGACCTGGGCAGCCGCTGGGAGTGTCGGCGCTTCCTGCGCGCCGATGGAAGGCGCCGAGCTCGGTGCTTCGCTTGGACCGCCGGCATCGTTGGCTGGCGTATCGATTGGTGTTGACGTTTCTTTGTTCGCCACTGAGGTAGCTGAGTAACCGACATCGATCGCGTCTTTTTCGGGCGAGGATGTAATTATTTCGGACAAACCGTTTAGGCTCAGGCGCCGCAGCGCGACCTCCGCGTAAGCTTTAGCAATTTTGTCTAGGGGATATATTCGCATTGTTCCTGGGTTGAACAGGACATGTTTTGGGATATGGGTATTGGAAATGTTGCGAATTTCAATGTGGCCCTCCGCTATCTGCCGGTCCACGACCTCTTTGCCCGTCACGACTGCGCTGTCAGATACGCTTAAACGATATTTCTGCTGCTCAGCTGCGGCCTCGGCCGCCAAATCGGTCGTTCGCAAGCGGTCGGCATTACGTACGGCGGCCGCTGCGGTCGCAGCCGCTATTTCCTGTTCTTCGGTTATGCCGCCCCATTGTTTGAGTGCATCCCATGTCGCGCCTTGGAGTTTAGGTAGAGCGTGCCCGGTGAATTCGCTGAACACCGATTTGGCTATGTCGTTGAGGCCGTTGGAAATCCAACGCAGAGCGTAAGCATCTTTGGCGATAATTGCAGCGGCATACTTCCTGTGGAATTCGACGACTGAAGTACTTACGCCTTCTCGACCTGCCGCAAGTGTTTCAGCGTACCGTTTGGCGAGGTTTTCTGCCTGATGGGTATCATTACTTAAGTTTGCCTCGATCAGAGTGGCCAGACCACGTTTTTCGATCTGCCGCTCGATAGATGTCGCGCGGCGTCCGTCGGCAAATAGTTCTTTGGCCAGTAGCAACTGAGCGTCGGTCATTTCCGTAACTAACATCGCGTTCAGTTCGTTCCGGGTCGCGGCGGCCGACGTAACCACGTTGTTTCGATTGCCGTCAGCAATTGCTACGGATTCGGAGGCACGCTTTAAGCTCGAGAAACTCTTTGACGGTGAGGTTGATGTCAGGTCGACTTGATCCCTTGCTGTAGTGCCGGCGGCGCTTCGCGGATCTCGTTCATTTTGAGAATTTCCGTCCAGGAAAGGTGCTGGAGGTGCCCCGCTTCCGACAAAACGTCCTTTTCCAAATTCGTCTGAGTTTCCAAGTGTCGCAGATAGGTCCCCTCTTTCACTAGCGCTTTGCTCTGTTCCGGCCAGCCCATCATCCAACGGTTCGCCACCATGCGCGCGATCTTCCCCATCGACTCGATTTGCGATGCCAGTTGAGGTCCGTATTCTGCTTGATACTCCAATGCTTCCATTCCCATCTTCATCTCCTAACGAGGTTGCTTCCACTTGCGAAATTATTTGCTCATTTGTTACAAGCGGTGCAGCTACTTGCACTCTGCCGATGTAGACCGAGTCATGTCTTCGTCCTGGGTGCTGTGCTGCCGTGTTCGGATCAAGGTGGAAATATATTGCATTTTCCGCGTGCACTTCAGTCTTTCCATCGACGACTGGATGCACTTCAAGGTATGTTCCGTGAGCCCTTAATACGTCATATTCGCGGCCATGCGAGTCAACGATCCTTGTATCCGGTACCATGCCTGCTGCCTCAGCGGGAGTAATCCGCGTGGCCGAAGTTGTCGGACCATTTTTGGATTCTAATTCGCGCCGCGACCGCAGCTCCCAGGCGGTCATGCCCGAGCGTATCGCCTCCAGCAATTCTTTCTGTACGCCCGCCATGATACCCGCACGCGTCTTGTCACCACCAATTGAAAACCCAGACGCAAGAAGCACCTGGACAGCACCATTCAATTTCAAGTTGTTCAAGATCCCGATGGCATCTCGTAAGGAACCACGCTTTAGTGCTGCATTAAATACAACGACTTCCGGAGTAGACCATGTTCCTCCCGTTCCGATGACGGGAGGCGACGCGGGACCAGTAGCGGATTCATCGGTGGCGCCAAACATATCGAGTTGCATTTTGTTCCTCAGCAGGTTTTCTATATATCAGTCGAAGGCAAATGAACACAGAATTAACAGTTCATACCAAAGACAAATGATATATTAAAAAATGATTGCTGCATGGAAATTTTACACTTTCGTTCAAGACTTCCACAGAACTTTTGCTGCAAAAGTTCTGTGGCACTTTTAACCCCAACGACAATTCATAGCGCGCGGGTCCGGACCAATTCGGCAAAACCACGCCATGCCTTGTATTTCGTTTCTATTTCGGCAATGTCCGTAAAGACGTTAGGTTTGGCGTAACCATTGTTCCAGGCGCGCACAGCGGCGTTGACCACGTACATAGTCCAACAATTCCCCTCTCTTATCAACGTGTAGTCGCAACCACGTGCCAAAAGTGTGAATTTATTTGTGTCCACCATCAGAATGGCATTTGCCATAACGTTTCCTCGCCTAATTCTTAGTTCCGCACACTGCGCTGAACTATTGTAGGTTAGATTATCTAACCTAGCAAGTTCTTTATTGCGAGTAATTATTGCGGTCATAAAATACACAGCGGACGCTTCTCTGCCATTTGACAAAAATAGCTACTTTAGCTATTCTTATTGTAGTAAATCAGATTAATCGAGGGGGCGCCATGAAAACATATACAGCGAAGGAGGCTAAAAACCGGCTAGGCGAGGTGTTTCGTGCTGCGTTAGAAGCGCCGGTCGTCATCACCGTTCATGGAAAGCCATCAGTGCGGATAGTAGCCAACTCGATGAGCAGCGAAGACATCAAATCACCTCGAAATAGGCACGCGGTCTTGGATTCGATCAAGCATAAAATTTCGTGTGAGATTCTTGCGCGTTTTCCTCTGTCAGAGATCAAAAAACGCTCACGGGAAAACCTTTCGCGGTGGCGCCTGC
>Ga0233344_1000107_pt1 | contig 16057 bp, 14 predicted proteins | sample GEONDECOMP281_FD_180697 | JGI IMG/M metagenome (GOLD analysis project Ga0233344, IMG submission 180697) | Leaf litter microbial communities from Shasta-Trinity National Forest, California, United States - GEON-DECOMP-281 | ecosystem: Environmental > Terrestrial > Plant litter > Unclassified...
AGCTAACGACATTCACCCCATCAGCGCGCTTGAGATCGGTTATTCACTGGCCGACCGTCAGATGGAAAGCGAATTGCTGCCAGCAGCAAAAGAATTAGGCATTGGCGTAGTGGCCTTCGCCAATACTGCCGAAGGTTTATTGACAGGTGAAATGAAAGCCCCGCTTGCAGCAGATGATTTCCGTAACCATTTCTCCCGTTTTCAGGGTGAAAACCTTATCCATAACCTTAAAAAAGTGGAAGTTTTAAAGCAATTGGCCAGCAATAAAGGTTATACGCCAACACAGGTTGCGATTGCCTGGGTGAAGGAGCAGGGAGATTATATCATGCCTTTAGTGAGCATGAGCCGCAGATCGCGTTTGCCGGAAAATATCTCAGCGATGAATATTGTATTTACAGCGGAAGAAATGAACACCTTAAACACTACTTTTGCAAAAGGCGCTATACTTGGCGGCACTTACTTAGAACGTTAAATGACCAGTCCAGCAGAAATCCTCCCCGGCGTGATCTTCTATTCGTACCTTTCTGCGGAACGGAAGGAGAAAGTATGTTTATGGAGCCACCATACCCTGATCCTGCAGGTTTCAGGACAGCTGGTATTAGAAACTTCAGTGCAAAATATTTCAATGACCGGAGGAGAATTGCTGCTGATTGGTAAAAATCAGCTGGGTACACTAACCAAAACGCCTTTACCCGGAGCGAACTATGAAACGATTGTGATATCCCTGCAAGAGGACCTGTTGCGGAAGATTGTATTAGAAGAAAAGCTCGAAGCAGACCAGAAATATATCGGTCCGCCAAATGTTTTAATTCCTTCAAACGCATTCTTGCAGGGGTATTTTCAATCTATCATTCCTTATGCCCGAAGTTCCGGGGCTGATATAACAGATGAAATGGGCATTTTAAAAGTCAAAGAAGGAGTTAAATTACTGCTGCTTGCCATCCCCGCACTGCGCAATTTTTTGTTCGACTTTACAGAACCTTATAAGATCGACCTTGAAAGGTTCATGCTCAGTAACTTTCATTTCAATATTCCTGTTGAAAAATTTGCACAGCTGACTGGTCGCAGCCTTGCAGGTTTTAAACGCGACTTCCAAAAAACTTTTGGTTCACCGCCGCGTCACTGGCTGCAGGACAAGCGGCTGAACGCAGCAAAATACCTCCTTGAAATCAAGCGCCAAAAGCCCTCAGCCATCTATCTTGATCTTGGCTTTGAAAGCCTGTCGCACTTCTCGCATTCTTTTAAGAAAAAGTTCGGCGTGCCGCCTACTGAACTTAATGATGGTCTTTCTCCAATTACAACAATTTAACAGCCGCTTGATTTGGGAAATGATAACAGCCTGACTAAAATTTATTGTGAACTAAACTGATATTTTTTACAAATTGCAATTTTACAACCCATTGCATGAGACCTGACCTAACTAATGAACTGGCCGCTAAGCCACACTATCCTATATTAGACGGCCTTCGCGGTGTTGCAGCTATTATCGTGGTAACATTTCACCTGGCAGAGCCATTAGCTACCGGTCATTTAGATATTCTTGTTAACCATGGTTATCTGGCTGTAGACTTTTTCTTTTTATTGTCGGGCTTTGTGATCGGCTACGCCTATGACGACAGATGGCATAAAATGACGGTTGGTAATTTTTTTAAACGCCGTATCGAACGTCTTCAGCCCATGGTGGTTTTGGGGATGACCCTCGGCGCTATCGGATTCTATTTTACAGATTCAACGCTTTGGCCGCTTATTCATACCGTGCCGGTCTGGAAAATGCTGCTGGTGATGCTGATCGGTTATACTATCCTGCCCGTACCCTTATCGCTTGATATACGCGGCTGGGAGGAGATGCACCCCCTGAATAGCGTGGGATGGTCATTGTTCTTTGAATATATAGCCAACATTCTATATGCTGTCTGGATCAGGAAATTTTCAAAAACCGCACTGAGCATTTTAGTCGCCATTGCTGCTATTGCACTTGCACACCTGGCCATTACAAACGGCGACGTAAGTGGCGGCTGGACACTGAATGCAGAACAGGTGCGCATTGGACTAACCCGTACCCTGTATCCTTTTTTTGCCGGCCTGTTACTTTCACGGATAGCAAAGCCAACTCAAATTAAAAATGCCTTTTTATGGTGCAGCCTTTTAATAGTTATCGTACTATATATGCCGCGCATCGGCGGTGCCGGGCATATTTGGATGAACGGGATCTATGAATCTTTTTGCATCATCATCGTTTTCCCGCTGATCGTATACCTTGGTGCCAGTGGTATAATGCAAACGCAAATAGAGAACAGGATATGCAAATTTTTAGGCGATATATCATATCCGCTTTATATGGTACATTACCCGCTGGTCTATTTTTATGTGGCATGGATCAGCAATCATAAAGGGGTAACGATTGTACAGGCGTGGCCCTATGCGTTACTTACTTTAACAGGGGGAATTGTTTTAGCCTATACTACCTTGAAATGGTATGATGAGCCGGTCCGCAAATGGTTGCGGAAAAAGCTGGGCTAGGTTTGCGGATAAGTCAAATCAAATTCGTCCAAAAGAGGCTGATAACACTTCGTTACCAGCCTTGATGCTGCATATAGAGGAAAGCACGATTGGTTTTCCAGTTTCAGAAAATCGTCTTCCTGTATACTATTTTCTTGCTTTTAGGTAACGAAATACACCCGTTGACCACAATGCCCAAACGATAAGTACAGGCTGAAAAAACAACCTGATCAGACGGGCCCGGTCGGTATCCAATCCAAAGGCTGCAGTACCATTCAAATATTGGGCAATATTACCAGGAAATATCAACAGGTAAAATATAGCAAGCATTATGCCTGCTTTCACTTTTTGGCTGGTCCAGAAGATCATCGATATTCCCAGTGATATCTCGGCAGCTCCCGATAAAAGAACTACCATATCCTTTTGGATAGGTATCCAGTTAGGAACCTGTGCCTGAAAATCGGCCCTTTGAAAAGTGAAATGTCCAAATGCTGCGAGGATCATGAAAGCCCCTAAAACTACGCGCATGATGTTTTGAATGGTACTGGTTTTCTGCATTTTAATAGTGGTCTAATTTATATTGTGTACGATATAAATATAGTCAATAAAATGAGGCCTGAAACCTTATACAACGGGAATATTACCGCCATCTATCAGATAATTTGCCCCTGTTAAATAAGCAGCCCTCGGGGAAACCATGAAATTGATCAGCTCGGCCACCTCTTCTGGTTCAGCCATTCTTCCCATAGGGATGCCGCCGATTCTTTCCATCATTTTTTTGGTGATCTCTTCCGGGGCAACGCCTGAGGATTTGGCATAATCATTTAAAAAGCCCAGCATAGCATCAGTTCTTGTTGCTCCCGGGGAAACAGTCAGTACGCGTACGCCTTTACTGGCAACTTCATTAGACAATGCTTTACTGTAGGCATTCAGCGCAGCCTTGGCCACTGCATATGGCATATTGGCCTCCCAAATTGGAAAAAGGCCGGTGGTGGAAGAGACATGAATGATCACACCACTTTTTTGTTCCAGCATGTTTGGCAATAATGCTTTGTCCAAACGAACTGCCGCCAGTAGATTTAATTGCAGGGTGTTCTCCCAATGCTCATCTGTTAAAACACTAAATCCTCCGGGAGGATTGAGTACTCCGCCTATATTATTAACCAGAATATCAACCCTTCCGAATTTGTTGCTGATCTCGCTGACCACCTGGTTTACACTTTCTGAACCGGATAGGTCTGCTGCAATAAAATAATGCTGCAGATCATTTTCTTCCGGATGATTTCTGGCCGTTACGATAACTTTAGCACCTGCCTGTGCTAATCTATCGGCAATTGCTTTCCCTATTCCTTTGGTCCCGCCGGTTACGAGGGCGATTTTACCTTCAAGTTCTGTGTTATATTGCTGTTGATTTTCCATACTATGTTTTAAATACTGGTCAAACGTATTGGATTTTTACTTTACATTTGCTATCGATTACCTTAAGGATAGTGACTATTTATATGGAAACAGAAAGAAAATGTAAAGCGGAATTGTACAACGAAAGAGTATTGGCACTGAAGGATGCGATTGAGTTGCTGAGCGGTAAGTGGAAGTTTTGTATCCTGCTGAACTTATACAATTACGGGACGATGAGGTTTAAAGACCTGCAGGAAACCGCACAGGGGATCACCCCAAAAGTCCTGTCAAAAGAATTGCAGGATTTAGAACAGAATTTGATGATCACCCGTACGGTGAACAATACCAAGCCTGTTACAGTTTCTTATGCACTGACAGCACATGCTTTTGAAACCCTCCCTGTGATCAACGCTCTAGTTGATTTTGGCCTGGAACATAGGAAAAAGATCAAAGTAGCTGTTGTTGCAGGATATCAGCACTAAATATTGCTGTAGAAAAGGGTAAATAATTGTTAACCGGTGATCAGAAACCTATAAACGCTGTGATTCGTTTTGCAATCCCGACTCGCGGTTATCTTGGGTTTTGATCTTGTTGTTACCAAACCTATAGGTGAAGTTTAACCGTACCTGACGGGATTCACCTGCATAAGTGGTATGGAGTATTAAATTATTTAGCCGGGTATCTGTATTAATTTTGTTTGTTTTCAGCAGATCGGAAACTGCCAGTCTTAAGGTAGCTTTGTCGCTCATTAAATTCTTTTGCAGCCCAAGGTCTATTTGTGAATTGCCTTTTACGTAGGTATTGAGGCCACTGATGTTTTTGGTGTTAACTACGGCTGCGGCCTCAGCAGTGAGGTGACCGGGCAGTTTAAAGGTTTGCTGCGCATTAAAAGTCCCTGCAAAACGACTCCGGCTGTAATTTCCATAGTCTGTGGTTCCAACTTTATTTTCCAGGCGGTATCCTATACCGGTGAGGCTCATGTTCCACCATTTGGTTACGTTAACCTGCTGCGTAACGGTGAGGTTCAGGTTCTGCTGAAATCCGATATTCCTCGGTATCATGTTGATCAGATTGCCCTCCAGTACTTCTGTAATGGTGCTGGTGAGGCCGTTGGTATGGGTATAACCAACAGATGCCGTAGTGCTCTTATAGCTATATTGCAGGGCTAAAGTATTGGCATATTGAGGCTGTAAAAATGGATTGCCCTTCCAGTAAGAAAGTTCATCAACAGGATATGAAAATGGGTTAAGGTCATTATATGCCGGCCGGTCAATGCGGCGGGCAAAACTTAAATTATAGGTGCCGGACTGTTTGGTTTTATACGTGATGGCAGCGGTTGGAAAGATATTCAAATAATTTCTAACCACTGAAGTGGCCTGTTGGCTGCTGCCTGCTATGGGCTGCAGGTCTCCCTGGGAATGTGTATTTTCCAGCCTTGCTCCAATATCCATATTTAAATCACCGCTAAGAGGGGTCTCATATTTCAGATATCCTGCGCTGATCTGTTCCTGGTAATTAAACGTATTGGACAAATCCACGTCGATCACATTCACCGCACCGTTTGCATCATACTGATTAAAAATATTGTTCGCTTTTACATCAGAAAATTTTGCACCGGTAAGCACTCTGCCTTTGCCGATCGGGAAGCCATAATCTGCTTTAAGGGCATACAATTTAATATCCCTGCTGTTGGCTACCAAAAAATTGTTGGACGACTGGAATTCGCCGGCTGGTGACTCATAGGTATTGCTGCTGAGGTTTTTTGTTGATGCATTAAAGATCCCGTAGTCTGCATCAATATCCAAAGTGGTACTGCTGGCACCTTTATAGCGGTAATTCAGGTTCATATTATACCGGTGCGCCATTTGCTCAGGATAGCTGCTCTGACTTTTAAGGGTCTGTAAAAGCTGGTCTGTTGACTGATCATAGATATTTGTTATTGGGGTGATCAGGCCGCCGCCACTTGAAAAATTACCATTGAAGACTACTCCGATTGTTTTGGTAGTATCAATGGCATAATCTGCACCTGCAGTTGAACCCATGCTATGCTTTTTATCCACATCGTGACTGGAGTTTAAATACACCTTTCCATTTGTTGTTCTATCATTGTCATAATCCATCGCGTAATGACCAAAATTGTGGTTATAACTCCCAAACAGATTCAGTTTTCCCTGCCGGAAATTGAGGTTTAGATTGGTGTTTTGTTTGATCGTACTGCCATAAGCGAGACCATTATTGATGCTTCCATTAAAACCTTCGGCCATTGATTTTTTAAGCACGAGGTTGATAATTCCACCGGTTCCGGCGGCATCATATTCTGCAGATGGGTTTTTAATGATTTCGATCGATTTTAAGTCGGACGCAGACATCGATTTGAGCAGCTGCGCCAGCTCTTCCGCCTGTAAATAAGTTTGCCGGCCATTGATCATCACCAGCGCGCCGCTGGCTCCGTTCAGCGTAATTGAATTGTCCTGGTTCACGATAATACCGGGCGTTTTTTTTAATGCTTCTAAGGCAGTACTGCCTTGTGCAGTGATACTGTTCTCCACATTATAGATCATCTTTCGTCCTTCAATCTTGATCAGTGGTTTTTTGCCGGAGCTTTGGATCACCACCTCCATTAAGCTGCGGGCAGCAGTTTCAACTTTAATTATCCCCAGGTCCAGGGGAGCTGATAACTTCAGCAGATCACTCTGGTAAGCAAGTGCTCCGAGATAACTAACGGCGATCACATAATTTCCGGCGGCAGCAGTAAAGGAAAAAGTTCCGTCTTTACTGGTCAGTCCCTGTTTAACAACCTGACCACTATTACCGTCTTTTAAAAATACGGTTGCACCATCGATCGCCTCATTAGTTGAATTTTTAATAACGCCCTTTAAGGGGATCGTGGTGTTACTTTGGGCAAAGCCCTTTGAAAAAAAGCAGGTGAGCAGCAGGATGAATAAATAAAATTGCTTCGGGTTAAAATTGATCATGGATAGAGGTTAAAATGTTATTTATTTCTTTTTGTTTCGTCTGCATTTCCCGTTTGCCGGTTTTGCTGTTTAACTTTTTCGTTTCCAAAAACATATTGCAAGCTGAAGCGTAACTGTCTGGAATCGTAATAATTGGCATAGGTTTGTTTAATGTTATTGATCAGCGTAGTATATCGGTATTGATTGGATTTTAATAAATCGGTTAAGCCAGCGGTCAGTTGAACGTGCTTTTTTAAGACCAGTATTTTTGCGCCTGCATTTAAATTGTACTGATCTTTTCTGGTCTGTAAACCATCTGCATTTTTAAATTGATACCAAAAACTGAGCTCACCTGAAAATGTCCTGTCTTTAACAAAGTAAAACGAATTGGAGGTAGAAAGATAGGCACTTAAAGCTGCTAAGGAGGGAACTGTTCCCTGAATAGAAGATGCCGAACGATTGTATATGATATCCAATTCATTATTGCTTTGCAGCCAGCTAATTTTTGTGAATGGTACAGAATTACTCCACTGATAATTATAACTGGTTATGAAATTAATTGGTTTTGACACTTGCAGGTTTGATAATGTATCTGTAAAATTAATAGTGTTGTATCCATCTTTTGTGTGGCTATAGGATAAGGTAGTAAAAATTAAGTTTTTATAAGTATGAGATACTTCAAAATTATTGCTGTAGGAAGGTTTTAAGAATGGATTGCCTTCCATATAAACATATTGATTGCTGTACCATCTGAAAGGGTTTAAATCTTTATAGGGCGGGCGGCTGATCCGCTTACCATAACTAAAGGAAAAAGTATGCAGATCATCAGGACGATAACTTAAAAATGCAGTAGGAAACAGCCGGAGATAGTTGTTGATATCAGTTTGACCGCTGCTGAATGATAAACCCCTGGTTTGTGTGTACTCTCCGCGCAAACCAGTCTGTATAGTCCATTTTTTATAACTCCTGTTTACATTTAGATATAATGCCTGGGTGTTTTCAGTATAGTTAAAATTATTGGTCTGTTGCTGATCAATAATATATTGTCCATTGATCTCCCGATAGAAAGAGCTATTGCTAATGTTTTGAATAAAACTCAGTTTACTGCCAAATGATAGCTTAAAGAATTGATAGGGGATATCTGCATCAGCTTTAACCGTATAGACGGCTACATTTTGATTACTGGCCGACAAATATTGTGCAAATGAACCTTCCTGGAATTGATCGGCATGGATATAAGTATTGTTATTGAACTGTCGCTGGCTATCGTTTTTGCTGGTAAACCAATCCGCATTGATGAGCAGGAGTGCTCCATTGCTGTCAATTTTTTGTTTGAAGAACAGATTGGCTGATCTGAAAGCAGACCTGATCTTTGCATTGGCTTGCGAGACGAGCACAGAATCCAAACTCCGGTTCGATTGGTATATGCTGGTGGTTATTTTTTCGTCTGAATGAAAATCAGTACGACTAGCATTATATAGTGCTCCGATTAAAACTTTTTTTGATAGCTGATAATCGATCCCTATCTGACCGCTTAGTACCTTTCTAAAATTCCGGTATCTGTTTACTATATCCCAGGTTTGGGTAGGGTACATCACATCAGTTTTTTCCTCAGGATATACAGAACCATTTCGTACACTAAAATTAGAAGTGACGGTCAGATTTTTATTCCGGTAACTGACATCAGTACCGCCGGCAATTGTTGGGTAGCTGGCTAAACTATAATTTTCATTGATCGACCCCTGCAGACCTTCATTCGCAGGTTTTTTTAAAACGATATTGATCAGGCCATTGTTACCCTGCGCATCGTATTTTGCAGAGGGGTTAGTGATAATTTCAACTTTAGAGATGTTATCGGATGAAATAGAGCTGAGGTAAGTGGAAAGGTCATCTGCTGATAAATGAATCAGCCGGTCATTGATCATCACATTTACAGCTCCTTTCCCTATCAGCGAAATGGTATTATGGTCTACCCGCAGGCCCGGAATTTTTCCAATTAACTCCAGGGCATCGCCGCCAGTTCCTGTTATGCTGTTTTCCACATTAAAAATAGTCCGGTCTGCCTTTTTTTCGATCAGCTGTTTTTGTGTAGTGATCCGTATTTCTTTTAATTGATGAATTGAATGCCTCAATTGGAGCTTAAGCAGTGTGTCTTGTGACAATTGCAGACTGATGACGGTGTCTTTAAAGCCGATAGATGAACATTTAACCTGATAAAAACCAGCAGGCTGATCGGATAGCGCAAAGGTCCCATACTGATCTGTGGTGGTAGATTTTGCCAGTTTTGCCGCATTGATCAGCCGTATCGATGCCCCGGCTAACCCCTCACCAGAAGGGTTAACTACCTGTCCTTTTACGCTGAATTGACATTTTGCGGCAATAGGGAAAATCAGGAGCCATAAGAGAACTGATCTCAGGCACATCATTATTTTTGAGGTCGCTGAGTGTCTCTGTAGGCTAAGACCGAATTTACGATTGCCTGGGCCAATTCCTGCTGATGAACCGGGCTGGTAATGAATTTTTTATCGCTGGTATTGCTTAGGTATCCTAATTCTAATAGGATACTGGGTGCTGTACTTTTTTCCAGCAGATAACTTCCTGTAACCTCTCTGGATAAATTTTCTGTGTGTATACCCTCCAATAATTGGAGATACTGATAGAGATCGACAGTCAGGTTTTTAATGACGGAGCGCCTGGAGGTAATAGATGAATTTCCGGAAATGATTTCAATCCCGCTTTTGTTTTGATCAGCAGATGTATTGTAATGAATGGAAAGTAAAACATCTCCTTTGCTATTTCCTCTTTGTTTTAAGGTGACATTTGAATCATCATTTCTGGTCATAACCACTTTCAGGCCTTTGGATGCAGCTACTGACCGGATCTTTTTAACGATGGCCAGCGTTAGCTGTTTCTCGGTAAGATTACCGGCTAAAGCACCACCGTCAGTACCACCATGTCCCGGATCCAGAAGGAGTGTAAATGCGGACTTAGACAAAGGGTAGGCGGAAGCAATTTTGATTGAAAAGGATGATATCAATCCCATAAATAAAGGGATGATCAGTGCATATGCTGAAATAGACATCGTTTTTGACCGGTCGGTAAAGAGCATAACGATGCGTTCTTTTACCGGATGTTTTCCGAAATGGTGGGTCAATGCATTTGTTTCTTTACCAGTCGCCATTTTGAGGAGCAACTGAGCGTATACTTTTGCATCCTCCGTTTTTAACGTAGCTGCATCGGCCTCAAATTCATTGGCCTGTTCTACGGCTGCAGCATACCAATAAATCAGTGGATTGAACCAAAGTATGATTTTACCTAACAATAGCAAGAGCTGATCAGCAGAATGCCATTGTTTTGCATGAACCTGTTCATGCTGCAAAAGCATGGCTGTTTCCCTGCCGCTGATGGTTGCGGGGTTAATAAAAACGTAGTTAAAAAAGGAACAGTTCACAAATCCACTGTATTTGTAAATAACTTTCAGGCCATTTACAGCAGCCGATATTTTTTTTGTATGCCTGAATAATTCAACTGCATGACTTAAACCTCTTAACAACAAAAGCAGTGCAATGAGCAGGTAGATGTAAAATATACAATCAGCTAGGCTAAATGCTGTTTGATCAGTGCCGGCAATAGGATGGAAGGACACCGTTGTGAACTGCTCAACCTGATCAGACAGTTTACTGGCAGCAGTAAAATTTGCATGGTTATGCTGTAATTCAATTTTTACCGAGGGAATAACAAAGCTGAATAGTAAAGCAGAGACCAGGTATATCCTGTTGATCTTAAAAAAGGTTAGTCTTTTTAGAATAAAGATATACAAAGCGTAGAACGCGAACAAGCTGATGCTGACCTCAAACAGGTAGACCAAAAATCTTAGATGCCACATTTTTTATTGATTAGCGCATTTAATTCATCAATATCCTGATCACTTAATTTTTGTTCCTTCACCATAAAAGAAAGCAGGCTGATGGGTGAATTATCAAAATATCCGCTGAGTATTTTTGAAAATGTTGTTTTGGTATAGTCTTCTTTGCTGATGGCCGGAAAATACTCATATGTTTTTCCATATGCCTTATAAGAAAGATATCCTTTTTTTGCCAGGATCCGCACAATAGAGGAAATGGTGTTGTAAGGTGGTTTTGGTTCTTCATGGAGTTCATCAATAATATCCTTTACAAAAGCAGTTTTTAATTTCCATAAAACCTGCATGATACGCTCCTCTGTTTTTGTTAATTCTTCCATCTCACTAACATATAACTTATTTTGCAGTTATACAACTTAAAAATACATTATAGCATTAATTTTAGCGGAAGAGCCAATTGAAAATTGATAAAGACTATTACTTTATCCGGATTATAAACGTAAAATCACGACGTATCATCATGCTTAATTGCGGTTAAAATAGTTAAGACGCTGTTTTACAGTTTCTTGCTATAAGGAATGTTTTTTGCCGTTATATTTTAACTGCGGAAAATCAAAATATAGCTTTATGGAAAAACTAATTGAACCGGTATTAACATTACAATGTTCCCAACAACAAAAATTAACACCAATTGTACCTGTTAATGGTGCAGAGATGAAAAATGAGTGGAAAAAGAATAATGACAGATTGTTCTTTATCCGGGAAAATAATGTGATCAGGCGCCTGGAAATAGATGATATACAGTACGTTGAAGCAATGGGGGATTATGTGAAATTTCACACACCCAAAAAATTATATATTACCCATTGTACCCTAAAAGCAGTTGAATTAAAATTGCCCGGAGCATACTTTTTAAGAATACACCGCTCTTTCATCGTGGCCCTGAATAAACTCGACTGTATCCAGGATGGCGGACTGGTTATTGGCGACCGTTTCATTCCAATTGCCGATAATTATAGAAGGACCCTGCATAACCGGCTGGATATTCTTTAAAACTGTTACGCGTAAATCAGGGGCACATTACGCTATACCAATACGATCAAACCTTATCGCAAAAATCACTGCATCATTTTGTGATGCAGTGATTTTTTGCTGTTTTGCTATACCATCTTTCGGGGATCTACTATCTCATCAAATTTCTCCGGGCTGATAAAGCCGCTGGCTAAGGCTGCTTCCCGAAGAGTAAGATTTTGGTCCATCGCGTGGTGTGCAATAGAAGAGGCTTTATCATAACCTATTACAGGGCTCAAAGCTGTAACGAGCATCAGCGACCGGTTTAAAAATTCGCTGATTTTAGGTAAGTTGAGTTGTGTGCCTTCAACGGAGTAAGACCTGAATTTGTCCGACCCATCCGCCAGGATAGTTGCTGCATGCAGAAAATTATTGATCACGATAGGGCGCATGGCGTTGAGTTCAAAATTACCCTGGCTTCCTGCAAAAGCTACTGCGGTATCCTCGCCAATAACCTGTATGCAGATCATCACTATGGCTTCACATTGGGTAGGATTTACCTTGCCCGGCATGATGCTTGATCCGGGTTCATTAGCAGGCAGGATCAGTTCTCCAATGCCGCAGCGTGGTCCTGAAGCCAGCCATCTCATATCATTGGCGATCTTCATCAGGGCAACGGCAACGCCTCTCAATGTTCCCATAGCGGCCACTATGGCATCTAATGAACCCTGGGCCGCAAATTTATTGGGTGCTGTAATAAATGGCTTTCCTGTAAGTTCGGCAATCTTTGCCGCTATTTTTTCTGCAAAGCCTTCCGGGGCATTCAGCCCTGTGCCTACGGCTGTGCCACCTTCGGCAATCTCAAAAAGTTTTGCCCTGCCAGCTTTCACACGGTCTGTCGCATCCCTTAGCTGAGCAGCATATCCGGACCATTCCTGCCCAACAGTAAGCGGAACTGCATCCTGAAGGTGCGTGCGTCCGATCTTAACCACATCTTTCCATTCCTGCGCCTTGCGCGTAATGGCCTGCTCCAGTTTTTCAAGAGCAGGTACTAAATGATCATCTATGGCTATAATGGCGGCAATGTGCATTGCTGTAGGAAAACTATCGTTTGAAGATTGGCCCATGTTCACATGATCGTTAGGGTGCACCGGCGTTTTACTGCCCAGTTCCCCGCCGAGCAGCTGAATGGCGCGGTTAGCGATTACCTCATTAACGTTCATGTTGGATTGCGTACCAGAGCCGGTCTGCCACACATATAACGGAAATTCGGAGTCGAGTTGTTTCTCAATCACCTCGTCGGCAGCGGTGATGATCGCCCCGGCAAGTTCTGCTGACAATCTGCCTTCATTTTCGTTTACCATGGCGGCGGCTTTTTTAACAAAACCATAGGCATGGTATACCTCTTTGGGCATCCTGTCATTACCAATAGAAAAATGAATCAGGCTGCGCTGTGTCTGCGCTCCCCAGTAATGAGCTGCAGGAACCTCAATCGTTCCCATGGAGTCGCTCTCGCTCCGGCTGCCGGTTTGGTTTGTTCCAATTGGTGGTGAAGTTTGCTGTTCCATATTTACTTGTTTTAACTTTAGCAATTCTATTGCTCATCGGGAATAAAATGTGTATCCGCACCCTCCTGGAAAACTATATAAATACGTTTCCAGGGTTCATCATTTGTTAACCGCCATTTATGCCCTGTACCGGTATGATCGGTAGCTAAGAGGACATCACCGGGATGAATGGTAAATGTTTCGCCGTTTTTTACCGTAAATTCGAGAATGCCGGATAAAGTGATCACATACTGGGGAATGGGATCATTGTGCCATTCAAAAGAAGAATTGGCGGCTGTTTCTTTGAACAGTGCGTGGTCTGCTTTTACCAATGCACCTTCGCTGATGCTGCCGCTTTTAAAATGGGAGTTTCCATCGGCTCCTGTATAAAGAAGATATGCCCTGATCATGATTCTATATTTTTAAGGTTTAATACCGCTGCTGTCTGTGCCCTGATTTGCAGGCAAAGTGCCGGCTGATCTACTAATGATTGTCCGTATGACGGAATCATTTCTTTTAATTTTGGCGTCCAGTCACCATGAACTATTTTTTCTGCAAAACATTTTTCCAGCACATCTACCATGATCCATACTGCCGTTGAAGCCCCGGGAGATGCACCCAGCATGGCAATAATGGTTTTGTCTGCCGAGCTTACCAATTCGGTTCCGAATTCGAGCACACCGCCATGGACAGCATCTTTTTTGATGATCTGAACCCGCTGTCCGGCAACCTCCAGGCGCCAGTCTTCTTCTTTGACCTCCGGGAAAAATTCTCTCAGTGCAGCAAACTTCTCTTCCTGAGATTCCAGTACCTGACCGATCAGATATTCGGTGAGGGCGATATTGTCCCTGCCTACAGCAAGTAAGGGCAGTATGTTTTCCATATCGATCGATCCAAAAAGATCCAGATAAGAGCCGTGCTTTAAAAACTTGGTCGAAAATCCCGCATAAGGGCCAAAGAGGAGGGATGTTTTTCCGTCGACATGACGCTGGTCCAGATGCGGTACAGACATTGGCGGGGAGCCTACCGATGCTTTACCATATACTTTGGCATGGTGGCGCAGGGCAAGTTCTTCCTGGTCACAGCGCAGCCAAACGCCGCTAACAGGAAAACCTGCATAACCGTGTGCCTCGGGAATACCTGATTTTTGTAAGAGCGGCAGTGATCCGCCTCCGGCTCCGATAAATACGAACTTTGTATCTTCGTCATGATGTTCGCCGGTGTTTTCGTTGCGTATCCGTACTTTCCAGTCTGATCCTTCACGACTGAGGTCCTGAACACGGTGGCTGTAGTGGATCATCACATTTTCTTCTCCTTCCAGCGACTCCAGCAGTACACGCGTTAACGCACCATAATCTACGTCTGTACCGGTTTGCATACGTGTTGCAGCAACCACCTCCTCGGTATCACGGCCTTCCATCACCAATGGAATCCAGTCCATGATGGTTTTTTTATCCTCCGTAAATTCCATGCCGTGGTACAATGGATTTGCTGAAAGGGCCTCGAAGCGTTTTTTAAGGAAGGATACATTTTCTGCACCCCTTACAAAACTGATATGCGGAACGGAATGGATAAAGGACTGAGGATCTTTGATGATCCCTTTGGCTGCCAGGTAAGCCCAGAGCTGCCGGGAAAGGTCGAATTCTGTATTGACCTGCAATGCCTTGGAGATATCTATACTGCCGTCGGTTCTTTCCGGCGTATAGTTCAGCTCACACAATGCAGCATGCCCCGTTCCGGCATTGTTCCATGCATTGGAACTTTCCTGGGCAGGCTGATCAAGAACTTCATAGATTTTGATTTTTAATGCAGGGTCAAGCTGATGAAGCATAACCGCAAGTGTGGCAGACATGATGCCCGCTCCAATTAGCACAACATCAGGATTGTGGCTGGATTGACTTGATTCTTTCATGGTCTTTGTTTTTAGTTCAAAATTTCTTGTCTGTAAAAATATAATCAAATGCCTTTTTTCAGTTTTACTATTCGTTCAAAAGGCCAGAAGTTTCGGTGGAAATATCCTGGTTCAGGAAGATGAAAATCAGGAGCTGACCAGGTCCTGAGGCGGGTTCAATTCATAAATTAATGTTATCTCGTTATTTTTATTTCTGCTGACAGATGTTAATTTGCTGATAGACAGTATTTTGATCGCTGGTTGTTTTTTTGGTACATAGGGGTAAAAAATAATCATTATGAAAACTAACTCCAATAACGAAACTACAGCAGTAACCTTTAACCCTAACGACTTTCTGATTGTACCGGCACGTTCTTTTGAAGATCTGCGGGTCGGTGAGATTTTCCGTGCCCCAAGCCGTACACTGACCGATGCCCATTCGGCAGCTTTTCAAACTGTATCCTGCGACAATCATCCGGTGCATTATGACATGGTTTGGGCACAGAAGCACGGGCATAAAGCTCCTGTAGTTCACGGCCTGCAGGTGCTGGCGTTTACGGCTCCGGGCGCAACCATGTTTCCCCATGTGATCGGCGAGGTTTTTATCGCATTTACCGAACTTTCCTGCAAGTTTTTAAAAGAGGTGAATGCAGGCGATACCTTATATTCAGCACTCGAAATTATCTCGCTAACGCCGCAGGGTGATACCGGTATTGTTGAAACCGCTGCCACTATTCATAACCAGCACGGCGAAATGGTCTTATCAGGCACCCATAAATATCTTCTGAAAACAAAACCATCAATTTAAGCAAAACATTTATAATCAATACATTGATCATGAACAACGATTCAACAAATGCGAATATGGAAACTATCGCTGATAAAAAAAAACTTT
>Ga0233344_1000108_pt1 | contig 15900 bp, 15 predicted proteins | sample GEONDECOMP281_FD_180697 | JGI IMG/M metagenome (GOLD analysis project Ga0233344, IMG submission 180697) | Leaf litter microbial communities from Shasta-Trinity National Forest, California, United States - GEON-DECOMP-281 | ecosystem: Environmental > Terrestrial > Plant litter > Unclassified...
TTTATTCGCTCCTTCTTTTAAAAAGTTGCCTATAATGTTAGTTAGTATATCTGTTTCTATTAAAAAACCATCATGCCCGTAAGCAGAACTAATACGGTGAAATGCTGCTCCCGGAATATGTTTACCTAAATATTCCTGCTCTGAAATAGGGAAGAGGAAGTCGTTATCAATTCCTATCACCAGTGTATTGGATTTTATCCCGCTTAGGGCATCTGCAACACTTTTTCTTCCCCTGCCGGCATTGTGGCTATCCATAGCCTTCGTCAGATACCAGTAACTATAGGCATTAAATCTTTTACATAATTTTTCTCCCTGATAGTTCTGATAAGAAGAAGCACGGAAATCGTCGGTTTTATCATTTACGCTTTCTACCTGTGTAGCTCCGTATGCTTCATAGGTACGGTAAGAAAGTAAGGCGATGCTTCTGGCTGTTTTTAGTCCCCTGGCACCTCCATCCGGTTTTTGCGCATAAAAACTTCTGTCGGTAGTGATGGCTAAACGCTGACTCTCATTAAAGGCAATGCCCCATGGAGAATGTGATGCATTGGTTGCTACAAGAATCAGGTTTTCAATCACCATACTTTCAGAAATAGCCCATTCCGACGCTTGCTGGCCACCCAGCGAACCACCGATCAATACGTTGATCTTGGTGATCCCTAAATGATCTGCAAGCAGCTGATGTGCACTTACCATGTCCCTGATCGTAATTTGTGGAAAAGAAAGGTAATAAGGCGTTCCTGTAACCGGGTTAATGCTCAATGGATTTGTAGTACCATAATGTGAACCCAATACATTGGCGCAGATAATGAAGTGATCTTCGGGATTAAACAGATATTTTTCTCCAAATAAACCCTTCCACCAATCGGCAACATCTGCATTTGCGGTTAAAGCGTGGCATGCCCAGATCACATTGTCTTTTTTGGCATTTAGTTTCCCATAGGTATGATAAGCAATTTCCAGTTCGCGCAGCTTTTCTCCGCTTTCCAGTTTAAACTCCTTATGATAATGAAATATGTGTGTTGAGGACATTCTATTCTTAGTTTTTTATTTTAAAGCATTATGGCTTTGTTAATTTTTCAAAAGCCTGTTCAAAATCTGCTTTAATATCATCTATATGTTCAATGCCTACAGAAACCCTAAGCAATTGTGGTGTTATACCTGCGGTTAGCTGTTCTGCTGCGCTTAGCTGCTGGTGTGTAGTAGCAGATGGCTGAATAATTAATGTTTTGGCATCACCAACATTCGCCAGGTGACTCACCAGTTCCAGTGCATCGATAAATTGAGTGGCATGTTCTTTTGCACCTTTGAGTTCGAAGGAAAGTACAGCCCCGAAGCCATTTTTAAGATATTTTTTTGCGTTTACATGGTAAGGACTGCTTTCCAGACCCGGATAATATACTTTACTTACCGCCTGATGGTTTTCCAGCCAGCTAGCTAATGCCAGTGCATTGTCTACATGACGCTGTACACGAAGCGATAATGTTTCTAATCCCTGGATCAGCAGGAAAGAATTGAACGGTGAAAGTGATGGGCCAAAATCCCTTAGTCCCTCTACACGGGCACGGATAATATATTGAATGTTCCCAAAAGGACTGGCAGCACCAAAAGCGTCATTGAATATCAGGCCATGATAACTTTCTGAAGGTGCGGTGAACTGCGGATACTTTCCATTGCCCCAGTTGTAAGTTCCGCCATCAACAATCACGCCGCCAACACTTGTTCCATGTCCGCCTATCCATTTTGTGGCCGATTGTACTACGATATGTGCACCATGCTCCAGGGGTTTAAATAAATAACCGGCAGCACCAAAAGTATTATCTACAACCAGTGGCAAATCATACTTTTCGGCAATTAGCGCCAGCTGATCAAAATCAGGAATACTAAAAGAAGGATTTCCTATGCTTTCCAGGTAAATAGCTTTTGTCTTTCCGTCGATTTTCGCTTCAAAGTCTTTGGGATCATCACTAGCTGCAAATCGTGCATCAATGCCAAGGCGTTTAAAAGCTACTTTGAACTGGTTATAAGTACCTCCGTAAAGATGTGGTGAAGAAACAAAATTATCTCCTGTTTCAAGGATATTATTGAGGGCAATAAATTGTGCCGCTTGTCCCGAAGAAACTGCAAGCCCTGCTACGCCGCCTTCTAATGCGGCTACACGTTTTTCAAAAACGTCTGTAGTAGGATTCATGATCCGGGTATAGATATTTCCAAATTCCTTTAATGCAAATAGGTTGGCCCCATGTTCTGCATTATGGAACCCATAAGACGTAGTCTGGTAGATAGGAACAGCCCTTGCACCGGTTGTAGGATCAATTTCCTGTCCTGCGTGAATTTGTAAAGTTTCGAATTTATATGGAGTTGACATGTTGTTGCTGATTTAAAATTTGAATTGATTTTTACAGGCAAATACGAATTCTGCACAAACAGAAGCGTATAAGTATAGGATACAATGAATGGTTAGCCTATACAACAACAGCACATACATAAATGTATCTGTGTGTTTAGATAAAACAGGTTGATACCTGATTTTGATAGATTTGATTTTAGTTTCATTTGTTTAAATTTATCTTTCCAGAAAACACTATGTCTGCTGGTCAGGAATTGGCACCTTCTCCATTTGGGAGGGTTGCCAGTGGGTCAAAGAGCCTGTCTCTCGCCACTTCTTTATAAATCAAACCTGTTTGAAGAGGATGACTTTAAAAAAGCTTTCGCTTTATAGTACAAATGTAGTGATATTTGATTTATTTCCAAAATAATGTTCTGAAAATAAATCAAATATTTGAATACTAGTTAGTTAAATAGTAATTTAAATGAAGATATAGGTTGTGACATCTGTTCTTTTATCCGAGTGCCTGCTCCAGATCGGCTATAAGATCATCTATATGTTCCAGTCCTGCGGATATCCGAATTAAATTTTGCGGAGTTTTAGTGCCGGGGCCTTCTACAGAAGCACGGTGCTCAATGAGGCTTTCCACACCTCCGAGACTCGTTGCCTGTGCAAACAACTTTACTGCGTTAACTACCTTTTTTGCATCCACGGTAACAAGAATAGACAGCATGCCGCTGAATCCAGTCATTTGTTTTTTAGCAATTTCATATTGCGGATGGGAGGGGAGACCGGGGTAATAAACAGCTTCTACTTTAGGATGGGCTTCCAGGTACTTTGCCAGTGCCATTCCATTTTCGGCGTGACCTTTCATTCGGTAAGGCAGGGTTTTAAGACTTCTTAATAAAAGAAAACAATCAAATGGAGAAGGCACTGCACCGCCAACCTGCTGTATATTTCTTATTTTCTCCCACAGTTCATTTTTCTCTGCAGTGATCAATATTCCGCCAAGTACGTCACTGTGGCCTCCTATATATTTGGTAGAAGAATGCATTACGATATCAGCGCCCTGCTCAATAGGGTTTTGGAAACATGGTGAAGCAAAGGTACTGTCGCAAGCCAATATTAAATGATGTTTTTTAGTGATTGCAGCTACAGCAGCAATGTCCGTCATTTTTAATAAAGGGTTGGAAGGTGTTTCCACCCAGATCATTACGGTGTTTGGTTTAATATAACGCTCTATTTCGTGGATATTGATCAGGTCCACAAAATCTATTTCCAGAATACCTGCAAAAATAGATTGCAGCTGTTTTTTAAACCCCCAGTACATATCATCCGGTGCAATGATATGGCTGCCGGGCTGCAAGGCCTGGAAGACTGACATACCAGCAGTATTTCCCGAAGAAAAAGCACAGGCTTCGGCACCTTTTTCCAGACTGGCCATTACTGTTTCCAAAGCTGAACGATTTGGATTGCTTACCCTGCTATACATATGGCCACCGGGATAACCGCCATCATCGCCTCTAAAAAAAGTAGTAGACAGGCTAATTGATTGAGTAACATCTCCTGTAGTGCTTTTGGTTATGTTTCCGGCATGTATTGCAATAGTTTCAGTATGCATATGGGTGTAATTTTAATTTTTTTGGCAGGATTTATGTAAGTTGTTTGAAAATTACAATATATGAAAAGAATATTAGTTATGGCTGTGATTCTATGCAGCTCATTAATGATTTTACAAAGCTGTTCTACACAAAAAAATGCAGCAGGGGGAGCTGGTTTAAGAAGAGCTAACGTAGTAGGTAATTGGGTGCTGAATGATGTTTCGTTTGAAGGTGTGCCCGCTGGGAATGTTAAATCTCTGTTTGATGAAGCTTCTTATAAATGTTTTATTGGAAGTACATGGAACTTAACCAACAGTGGAAACGGTACTTATATGCTTCCGGGCTCTGATGACTGTCCGGCTAGAACACAAGATATTTTTTGGTCGGTAAGTACGGCAGATGAAACTTTCCAGTTTAAAAAGCTGAATACAGGAGAAAAAGCTAAGAATATAACCGATGGTTACAGGCTGATCCTTTCTTCAGCTTCAAAAGATAACCTCGTGTTAAAATCACCTGTTGATTACGGAAATAAGCCAGCCAATATTATCCTAACTTTTGTTAAAAGTGGTAAATAATTAGCTGGAACACCCATAGAATTAGCATAGCTTTCAGCTCAAAACTGGAGGCTATTTTTTTTATACGGAAGATGCTTGTCAGTAAAATTGACTACTTTAAATCCCTGATATGCTAATTGGTTAACTCATTAACCAGCATTCAATAAATTAAATTATGGCTAAGATTTCAATTATAGGCAGTGGCTTTTCTGGTTTGGCGGCAGCTTGTTTTGCTGCTAAAGAAGGACATGAAGTAACTTTATTTGAAAAAAACACAACTATAGGTGGTAGGGCGAGGGTGTATAAGGCCGATGGTTTTACTTTTGATATGGGACCCAGCTGGTACTGGATGCCTGATGTTTTTGAGAATTTCTTTTCGCAATTTGGTCGGTCGGCGGCCGACTATTACGAGTTGAAGCAGCTCGACCCAGGCTTTCAGCTAATCTTTGGCCGTGATGATGTAATAGAGATACCTGCCAGCAGGGCTGAACTGGAAGCAATTTTTGAAAATATTGAACCGGGCAGTGCTGCAGCATTGCAAAAATTTTTGGAAGAAGCGGCCTTTAAATATGAAGTGGGTATGAAAGACCTGGTTTATAAACCTGCTTTCTCCTGGATGGAATATGCCAATAAAGACGTGATTAAAGGGATGCTGAAAGCCAATTTGTTCAGCTCTGTAAGTTCTTATGTAAAAAAGTATTTTAAAGATAAGCGGCTAATTGCACTGATGGAATTTCCGGTACTCTTTTTAGGGGCGATGGCCAATAAAATACCGGCATTGTATACCATGATGAACTATTCTGCATTGGTGCAGGGAACTTTCTATCCTGCAGGGGGGATGTGGAAAATTGCAGACGCTATGAAAACTCTGGCAGAATCATTAGGGGTAGTTATTCGCACTGGGATAACTATAGAACAGATTACCGTTGCTCATGGTTTAGTGATTGGTTTAAAGACCAGTGAAGGGAACCATTCTGCTGATGGATTGATCGCGGCAGCAGATTATCACCATGTTGAACAGCAGCTGCTGGAGGCGCCATACCGTAATTATAATGCACAATACTGGGAAAAGAAAATTTTTGCCCCATCCTGTTTGATCTATTATGTTGGGCTAAGTAAAAAAGTGAAAAGATTACTTCACCACAACCTATTTTTTGATGCAGATTTTAACCAGCATGCCAGTGATATTTATGCTGATCCTCAATGGCCGGAAAAACCGCTGTTTTACGTATGCTGTCCCTCAAAAACCGATGCTGAAGTAGCACCTGAAGGGATGGAGAATTTGTTTATCCTGGTTCCTGTAGCCGCAGGTTTAACAGATGATGAAAGTACCCGGGAACAATATTTTGCGGGAATGATCAGCCGTATGGAAGATTATTGCGGAGAGAGTTTTGCAGACCAGGTGATTTACAGGAGAACATATTGCATTCATAATTTTATGGAAGACTATAACGCATTTAAGGGGAATGCGTATGGGCTGGCGAATACTTTAATGCAAACGGCAGTGCTAAAACCATCCCTTAAAAACAAGCAGCTGAAAAACATGTTTTACGCTGGTCAGCTAACGGTTCCAGGGCCAGGCGTTCCGCCAGCACTAATCTCCGGCCAGATTGCTGCAGCCCAGTTGAACAAATACTTAAAAAAAAATAAAGCATGAAAGAGCTTTTCGATCATATTTCTATAGCCTCGAGTGCTATAGTCACTAAAACGTATAGTACCAGTTTCTCACTGGGTATAAAGTGTTTGCATAAAAAATTCCACAATGCTATTTACAGTGTTTATGGTTTTGTTCGTCTGGCAGATGAAATTGTAGATTCTTTTCATGAATTTAATAAAAGCGAACTGCTGGATGAATTTAAGATCAGTACTTACCAGGCGATTGGCAGAAAGATCAGTCTTAACCCAATCCTGAATAGTTTTCAGCATGTCATTAGCAATTATTCCATTGAAAAGGAGCTGGTAGATTGTTTCTTCGCCAGTATGGAAATGGATCTTGCGCAAACAGCACATTCCTCTAATTCTTATGCGACCTATATATTAGGATCAGCGGAGGTGGTAGGGCTGATGTGTTTACGTGTGTTTACTGAAAATAATGAGCAGCTTTACCAGCAGCTTAAACCGGGCGCAATGAAGCTGGGGGCGGCTTTTCAGAAAGTGAATTTTTTACGTGACCTGAAGAATGACTATGAAGTATTGGGAAGGGTTTATTTTCCACACGTAGACCTGAGTGTTTTCTCCGAAAAGGAGAAAAAAGCTATCGAAGATGATATTGAGCAAGATTTTGCGGTGGCCTTAAGTGCGATCAGGCAGTTACCCAGAAGTTCCAGGTTTGGAGTTTATGTAGCTTATATTTATTACAAAAGCCTGTTCAATAAAATTAAGGCTGTTTCTCCTGTCAATATATTATCTGCACGTATTCGTATCCCCAATACCTATAAATTAGGCCTTTTAGCTGGTTCTTATGTTAAACATAGTTTTAGAATGATATGAAGGTAGTATTATTGGTTTTGATGTATTTGAATCTGTTTAATCCTGGTCTTCCTGATTACCGGAAATTGCTGGATGATGCTCTTTATAATAAGGAAGCAGCCACTGTGTTTTATGAAACGTTAAAAACTGTAAAAGAAACTGATGCCCCTGTTTTAATAGGGTTTAGGGCAATGTCAGAATTTATGCTTTGTAAGCACCTGCTTAATCCAATTAGCCGCATCAGCCATTTTAATAAAGGTAAAGAACTGCTGGGAATTGCGCTCAGCAGAGATGAAAATGATCCTGAACTGCTGTATTTCAGGTTAAGCACACAAAGTAATACGCCTGCTTTATTGGGTTATAAAAGTAATATTGATACCGATAAATTAATGCTCATTCACTATTTAAAAACGGCAGCAGATCGTCCGGGTGATGATAAGATGTTAGACAGAAGAATTAAAGCCTACCTACTAATTAATCAATATTGCAGTATGCAGGAAAAAGCAATAATCAGATCCCTATAAGATGATAGAATATGTAATGCTCGTTGATGAAGAGGATAACGAAATAGGGATAATGGAAAAGCTGCAGGCACACAGAGAAGCCTTGCTGCACCGCGCTATTTCTATATTTATTTTTAATGATAAAAATGAACTTTTATTACAGCAAAGAGCTGCCGGTAAATATCATTCCCCTTTATTGTGGACCAATACCTGCTGTTCTCATCCCAGACCCGGCGAAGTTTTAATTGATGCTGCTCACAGAAGATTAATGGAAGAAATGAATATGGACTGTAATTTGACGCATAAATTTAGTTTTATGTACAAAGCAGCGCTGGAGAAGGATTTAACGGAACATGAATTTGACCATGTGTTTTTTGGAGTGAGCAATAGTTTCCCTGAACCTGATCCCGCCGAAGTAGCAGACTGGCGATACCTGAGCTTTGCTGCTATTGATGCAGAAATAGCCTTAAGGCCGGATGATTATACCAGCTGGTTTAAATTAATGTTAGACAAAATAAAGAGTATTCGAAATGAACGTCTTGATTAACATCGGAATTGTACTGGTTACCTTTTGTTTAATGGAATGTGTGACCTGGTTAACACATAAATATATTATGCATGGACTTTTTTGGAACCTGCATGAAGATCATCATAATAAATCGCCTCATTTTTTTGAGAAGAACGATTATTTCTTTGTCATATTCGCTTGTATCTCTATGGTCTTTTTTATTGTTGGAACCTTTATTGCCGACTTTGGCTTTATGTTTTATATAGGTATAGGTATTACTTTATATGGGTTTGCTTATTTTATGGTTCACGATATCCTCATTCATCAGCGCTTTAAGCTGTTCAGCAGAACAAATAATATTTATTTTCGCGCACTGCGCAAAGCACATAAAGTGCATCATAAACATTTAGGTAAAGAAGAAGGCGAATGTTTTGGTATGCTGTTCGTGCCATTCAGGTATTTTAAGGAAGCGCGGCAGGCTGCAAGGTAGTTTTGCTTTTACCTTTGACATAAGTCTGACAGCTTAAAACCTTTGTTTCGCGTTGTTCTGTTGATTTTATCTTACTTTTGAACTATAATCAATCTATCAATGGATACTACTTCAAAACTTGCTTTTGTACTGAATGATGCAGAATTGGATCTTCAGTTAAAAGATATAGCCTTAAAAGTCCAGAATAAAGAGAGAATCACGTTTGATGAAGGTGTTTATTTATATGAGCATGCAGAACTGGGTTACCTCGGCGTTTTAGCCAATTATATCAGAGAACAAAAACACGGGGATAAGACCTATTTTAACCGTAATTTCCATATTGAGCCTACCAATCTTTGTGTTTATACCTGCAATTTCTGCTCTTATTCCCGTTTAATTAAAAACAGGGAAGATGGATGGGAAATGAGCGTAGATGCTATGATGGATGTGCTGAAAAAGTATGATAACGAGCCTGTTACAGAGGTACACATCACTGGCGGAGTTGTTCCTAAACAGAACCTTGAGTTTTATGCCGATTTTTTTAGAAAAGCTAAAGCTCATCGCCCTGATCTCCATATTAAAGCATTAACCCCTGTTGAATACTATTATATCCTTAAAAAGGCCAAACTGAGCCATTATGATGGAATGAAGTATTTCAAAGAAGCCGGACTGGATTCTATGCCGGGCGGTGGTGCGGAAATTTTTCATCCGGAAATAAGGGAGCAAATTGCGCATGATAAATGTAATGCAGAGCAATGGCTTGATATCCACGAGCAGTCACACAAATTAGGTATGCGTTCTAACGCTACGATGTTATACGGCCATATAGAAAAGTTCTGGCACCGTGTAGACCATATGGAGCGTTTGCGTGAGCTGCAGGACAAAACCGGAGGGTTCCAGGCATTTATTCCGCTGAAATTCAGAAATCAGAACAACCAGATGGATCATGTTCCGGAATCGTCTGTTATAGAAGATTTGAGAAATTATGCTGTAGCACGTATTTACCTTGATAATTTTGATCATATCAAATCTTACTGGGCTATGATCGGCCGTCAAACTTCCCAGCTTTCTTTAAACTTTGGGGTGGATGATATTGACGGTACGCTGGATGATACCACCAAGATCTATTCTATGGCAGGTTCTGAAGAGCAAAAACCAGGGATGAGTACAAAAGAATTGGTAGAGCTGATTAAACAGGTTGGACGAGCACCAATTGAAAGAGATACGCTTTATAATGTAGTGACAGATTATACAGATCACGTGTTTGAAGAACAAGCTAAACCTCAATATTATCAATTGCCGGTCATCAATTAATGGACAAAGAACTATATATTATCCGTCACGGAGAGACAGAGCTAAACAACCAGGGAGTAATACAGGGCAGAGGCATTAACAGTGACCTTAACGACACTGGCAGGGCACAGGGTGCTGCATTTTATGCCATGTACAAAGATGTCCCTTTTCAAAAAGTTTATACTTCCGAATTAAAACGTACACAGCAAACCGTTCAGGGTTTTATTGATGCCGGTCTTCCCTGGGAGAAATGTGCAGCGATAGATGAACTGGCCTGGGGTGAGTTTGAAGGTAAACATGCCAGCGAAAAAACTGCAGGCGCTTTTAGAGATATCACGGAGAAATGGCAGTCGGGAGATTATGATGCCCATTTTAAAGGTGGCGAAAGCCCTAATGATGTAGCTGCAAGATTAAATGAATTTATCATGCTGATGAAAAGCCGCCCGGAAGAAAAGCTGGTATTGGTTTGTATGCATGGCAGGGCATTACGGTTATTGATGTGTTTATTCAGTAACAAGCCGATTTCAGCCATGTATGATTTTCCTCATCAAAATACTGGTCTTTATAAAGTAAGCCTTACCGGCGACACTTTCACGATCACAGAGACCAATAATACCGACCATTTAAAATAATTCCATTGAATAAGATTAAAATTTCTGCTGTAGCCTATACCAATACTAAAGCTTTTATTTACGGTATAGAAAACTCAGCTGTTATAGAACAAATAGATTTAAGTTTAGATATTCCATCAGATTGTGCTGCAAAAGTAATTGATGGAACAGTTGATCTGGGATTGATTCCTGTAGCCGCTATCCCTTATGTTCCAAATGCAAATATTATTGCCGATTATTGTATTGGCTCGATAGGGGCAGTAAATTCAGTATTTATCTTTAGTAATGTACCTGCTACGGAGATTAAAACCCTGAAACTGGACAGTCATTCCAGAACTTCAAACAACCTGGCCAGGGTATTATTAAAATTCCATTTTAAACAGGAAGTAACTTATACTACGGATGCTGATGCGGTTACGGATGCGATTGTACTGATTGGCGACAGGACTTTTGGCAGAAAAGACGATTTTCCTTATGTGTATGACCTGGGAGAGGAGTGGATGAATTTTACCGGACTTCCTTTTGTATATGCTGCCTGGGTTGCCAATAAGGAATTGCCCGAAGCCTTTGTGAAAGAGTTTAATGCAGCTTTAAAAATGGGTTTAGCAGAACGTTCTGCGGTCTTAAAAACATTGCCTTTGAATCCGCTGTTTGATTTGGAAGATTACCTGATGAATAAGCTTGATTTTGAACTGACGGATAAAAAACGTGAGGCATTGGCTTTATTTTTGTCGTATATAGAACAGTTGTAAGTCGATATAGCAATAATTCCCCTTGTCTATTTTCAAAAAAAAGCATAAAGCTAATCCTTAGATAGTATATTTACATTTTTGTAACGTAACATATATTTTGGCTAAAGATAAGACGAAGGAATCACCATTAATGCAGCAGTTTAATACCATCAAGGCAAAGTACCCCGGTGCATTGTTGTTGTTTAGGGTAGGTGATTTTTATGAAACTTTTGGTGAGGATGCCATTAAGACTTCCCAGATCCTGGGGATCGTATTAACCAGTAGAGGGCATGGACCTGCAGGGGATATTGAACTTGCCGGTTTCCCGCATCATTCACTGGATAATCACCTGTCAAAATTGGTGCGCGCTGGTCAGCGCGTAGCCATATGCGATCAGCTGGAAGATCCAAAAACCACAAAAACATTGGTTAAGCGTGGTGTAACCGAGTTGGTTACTCCTGGTGTTGCTCATAATGACAATATCCTTAATCAGAAATCTAATAATTACCTGGCGGCAATTTATTTTGATAAGAACCAGCTGGGTATATCTTTCGTTGATATCTCTACAGGAGAATTTCATATTGCACAGGGGAATGCCGAATATATAGACAAGCTTTTGCAGGGTTTTAGACCTACTGAAGTGGTATTCCAAAAAGGTAAGCGTAAAGAATTTTTTGAATTATTTGGGGATAAGTTTTATAACTTTCCGCTGGACGACTGGGCTTTTACGCTCGATTTTGCCAATGAAACCCTGAATAAACATTTTGAAGTGAACTCTTTAAAAGGTTTTGGGGTGGATAAACTGCAGACTGGTATTGTAGCGGCAGGTGTTGCGATCTATTACCTCAACGAAACTGAGCACCGCAATTTAAAACATATCACCTCTATCTCCCGGCTGGAAGAAGATAATTACATGTGGCTGGACAGGTTTACGATCCGTAACCTGGAGCTGGTAAGCTCGGCTAACGAAAATGCCATGACACTTTTTAATGTGCTTGATCAAACCTCTACACCTATGGGTGCAAGGATGCTGCACAAATGGATCGTGATGCCGTTAAAGGAGCTGAAGCCTATTCAGGAGCGTTTAGGTACCGTAGAATTTATGGTTGGCCATGAAGAGCTGCTTTCTCAATTCTTAATCTATATCAAGCAGATTGGTGATTTGGAAAGGTTAATTTCTAAAGTAGGTCTGCTCAAATGCGGACCAAGGGAATTGTGCCAGTTAAAGAAATCATTGTATCATATAGAGTCTATAAAAGAGATCGCTACCAAAACTAATAACCCTTATTTAACACAATTAGCTGATCAGCTTGATCCGTGTTTAAGCATTCGTGAATTGCTGGAGAAAGAGCTGCAGCAGGAACCGCCCGCATTGCTGATCAAAGGAAATGTAATTGCTGATGGGGTAGATGAAGAATTAGACAGGCTTCGTGCCATATCTACCGGCGGTAAAGATTTTTTGGTAGAGATTCAAAAGCGTGAAGCTGCTAAAACAGGTATTCCTTCTTTAAAGATATCTTTTAATAATGTTTTTGGCTATTACCTGGAAGTTACCCATACCCATAAAGATAAAGTACCGGCAGAGTGGAGCCGCAAGCAAACGCTTGTTAATGCAGAAAGGTACATTACCCCAGAGCTTAAAGAGTATGAAGAGCAGATCCTCGGTGCGGAAGACAAGATTCAGCTGATAGAAGTGCGCCGGTACGAGTCTTTAATGCAACAGGTGGCTGCATACATCAGGCCTATCCAGAAAAATGCATTTCTGGTTGCACAATTGGATGTTTTATTGTGTTTTGCCCAGCTTGCCATTGGCAATCATTATGTAAAACCAGCGCTGGATAATACCAAACTCCTTGATATTAAAGGAGGCAGGCACCCGGTGATCGAAAAGCGCCTGGCCACTGGTGATGAATATATTACCAATGACGTTTACCTGGATAATGATACCCAGCAGATCATTATTATTACGGGGCCTAACATGTCGGGTAAGTCGGCCATTTTAAGACAAACCGCGCTGATCGTACTCATGGCCCAAATGGGCTCATTTGTGCCGGCTAAGGCTGCTTCTTTTGGGATTGTAGATAAGATCTTCACCCGTGTTGGGGCTTCTGATAACCTTTCATCGGGAGAAAGTACGTTCATGGTAGAAATGAACGAGACTGCAAGTATCCTGAATAATATATCTGACAGGAGTTTAATTCTGCTGGATGAAATTGGGAGAGGAACAAGCACCTATGATGGTATTTCCATTGCCTGGGCTATTGCAGAATTTCTGCATACCCATCCTACCGCCCGTCCTAAAACGTTGTTTGCTACGCACTACCATGAACTGAATGAGCTGGCAAATACCATGGGCAGGATCAGGAATTTCAATGTATCTGTGAAAGAGCTGGCCAATAAAGTAATTTTTCTCCGTAAGCTGGTACCTGGCGGAAGTGAACATAGTTTTGGTATTCATGTAGCTAAAATGGCAGGTATGCCGCCTAAACTGATTAGCCGCGCCAATGAGATTCTTAAAAAACTGGAGATAGACCGTACTGAAGGCCAGAGTATCAAAGACAGCATTAAAAAAGTGCAGAACCAGGCCTACCAATTACATATGTTTTCTGTAGAAGATCCTGTTTTGGTAGAGATCAGGGATATGCTCAATAACCTGGATGTCAATGTGCTCACGCCAGTGGAGGCTTTATTAAAACTGGATGAAATCCAGCGGTTAATCAAACAATAAATATGAACCATATATCCATTCGCAGCTCCCTGTCTTTAAATTTAATGGTTTTGGTAGCTGTGATGGTCTTTTTTTCCTCCTGCAGCAGCAGAAGAAAAGTTGTGTATGCAGAGACTAAGGCCGCCAGGGCTGCCGATGTAATGGCCGGTCTGAAAAGTAAGGCTTTGTATCGTTTTATCACAGAATGGACAGGAGTGCGGTATAAATTAGGAGGAATGGACAAAAGTGGCATAGATTGTTCAGGATTTGCCTTACTTTTGAATAAGGAGATTTATGGTGTAAATATTCCAAGAAGATCAAGAGAGCAGGCAGAAGTGATCAGGAAAAAAAATCCCGGGCAGTTAAAAGAAGGGGACCTGGTATTTTTCTCTTTTGGCGGTAAGGATATTGACCATGTAGGTGTTTACCTGAACCATGGCTTTTTTGTTCACGCTTCTATTACTCGTGGCGTAATTGTTGACGACTTAAACCTGCCGGCCTTTCAGCATGTGCTGATTAAAGGAGGCCCGGTAAAAGATTAATAAAAAACAAATAATGGAGCAGAAGAACGAAATCTCTTTTTGGGCAAAGTATAAAAAATTCGCTACTACAGAAATATTGATGTATCTTATAATGATAATTGGTATAGCGCTGGGTATCATTTTTTTAAGCTAAGCCAAAACAACTGTATTCCATGTATATGATATAAGCTCTGAATGAGCGATTTGACATTAAAAAATTATAAATACTGATGAAATTAAATTTAATCCGCCCTCTTGCTTTTTTTGATCTGGAAACCACTGGTGTAAATGTTGGTGCTGATCGTATTGTTGAAATTGCAATTTTAAAAGCCATGCCAGACGGATCTGAGCTGGTAAAAACCATGCGTATTCATCCTGAGATGCCTATTCCTTTACAGTCTTCCTTAATTCACGGGATCTATGAGGAACACATCGCAGATTCGCCAAAGTTTAGAGAAGTAGCGGCAGAAGTGGCAGAATTTATTGGTGATGCCGATTTGGCAGGATATAATTCCAATCGTTTTGATATTCCGGTTTTATTGGAAGAGTTTTTGCGTGCTGGTGTAGATTTCGATATGGCAGATAGAAAGTTTGTGGATGTACAAAATATTTTTCATCAAATGGAGCAGCGTACACTGCGTGCAGCCTATAAGTTCTATTGCGATAAAGATATTATCAATGCACATTCTGCAGAAGCAGATATTACTGCAACTTATCATGTACTACTGGCACAGCTGGATAGATATGAAAATGCAGACTTTGAAGATAAACAGGGGAATATTAGTCAGCCGGTTAAAAATGATATTGATGCATTACATGCGTTTACCAATATGAATAAACCTGTTGACTTTGCCGGAAGAATGGTGTTCAATGAAAATGGCGAAGAAGTATTCAATTTCGGGAAGCATAAAAACAAAACTGTGGAACATGTTTTTGACAATGAGCCCAGTTATTATTCATGGATGAAACAGGGAGATTTTCCTCTATATACCAAAAAGAAACTGGAAGAGATCTGGATCAGATGGAATAAGAAAAAAGACCTGAACAAGGCTGCTAAACAGCCGTCGGCACCACGGGCAGTTGAAGGGGTGAAACCTGTACAAACAGCTCCTGCGGCAAAACCAGTTAACTCAGCTAACCCTGTTAAGCCAGCGCAGCAGAGTAATCAGCCAAGAAAACCTTATCAGCAAACCCAGCAGCCTAAAAAAGAAAAACCTGCCGTGGAGGTAACAAATGATATGCTGGAACAGCTGAAAATGAAATTTGGTAAATAAAATCCGGTGAATGAATAAATTGATCTTAATCAGCCTCTTCAGCACGATGGGGCTGAATGTTTTTGCACAGCAGACACTTCCATTGACTACAGAAATGCAGCGTGCTTATCATCAGGGAACCAGGGCTGCAGATGGCAGGCCAGGTCCTAAATACTGGCAAAATACTGCGGATTATGAGCTGAAAGTAAACTTTGACCCTTCATCGCGACTTTTAAAAGGTACTGTTGAGGTAGTCTATAAAAATCAGAGTCCGGATACTTTAAAAGAGATTTGGTTTAAGCTGTATCCAAATTTATATAAGAAAGGAACACCGCGTGTTTCCAAGATCGCTGA
>Ga0233344_1000109_pt1 | contig 15813 bp, 17 predicted proteins | sample GEONDECOMP281_FD_180697 | JGI IMG/M metagenome (GOLD analysis project Ga0233344, IMG submission 180697) | Leaf litter microbial communities from Shasta-Trinity National Forest, California, United States - GEON-DECOMP-281 | ecosystem: Environmental > Terrestrial > Plant litter > Unclassified...
CCAATCATAAATTGTAAAGAAAACTCAAGATAATCATTTTTAATTATTCTTCCGCTTCTGTCTATATCGCCGCATATGCACCCTCAGCTATTGTCCATGCCTGGTTTAATCCAGGTAATCAGGAGGAATTACCTTCAGGCACTGGTTTGCCCATCTTTTGGAAAAACTCTTCTAAGCCAGAGGGAGCTAACAGCGCATCATGAATGAGATCTGCAAGAGTAAGATGTAAATGTGTCTGCATGTCTAGATATCTTGATATAAAAACATCCAGATATAAAGAATTGCGGCTTAAATAGTAATTAAAGCTTATTTTTCTTCTGGAAACCAATCATCACTTAATCCGCCCATCATCGGATGATACATTTCATCTCCTGCATGCTGGGTAAATTCTATATTTAATTCCTCCATTTTTAGTCCAAGGATCTCCATACAAGCTTCAATTAATGCTTTGGCAAGTTCGCTGCGTCTTTCTGGTGTGCGGCCGCTTCTGATATCACACATCAGTAAAGCTCCTGGTCTGGGCTCTTCATCTGTGCAGCGCCATACAGATCCTTCGCCAAGTTCTCTTATGGTGAATGTAACGCGGTTAACATTAGACTGCATTAAAGAAGAGAAAATATCTCCTATACGTTTGGCCAGTAGTTTTTTGGTGGCAATAGGATAGGTGTTGGTGACATCAAGCTGTAGATATGGCATATGAAAAATAATTTATATCCACAAATATCAACCCTCATCTTTCAACATAGGTGATGAAGATCACTTATTCGAATGATGTGTAACATCTACCACGACATACGTTAGCTGATCTTTGGTTTACTAAAGAGGTATAATCCTATTCCTCTTGTTCACAAAAATTTATGAATAAACTTTTACTCTTATTTTTTCTGGTATTTTTCAAATTATCAACCATTTACGCGCAGGAAACACCTGCAGCTAAAGCTGATACCATCACCAATGTCAAAGCAAAAATTACAATTAAAGGGCTGTTCCAAACCCGATATCTTTTTAGCGCGCATAAAAATATTGATGTAACCGGGTTGCAGCATATGGATGGCAAGGCTGTAGATAACGACTTTGATATTAAGCGGGCGCGACTTCAGTTCACTTCAGAAATATCTGATCGTACCGCTGTGGTATTGCTCTTAAATCTGGCCGATTTTAAAAGTAACCCGGCCAATAAAGTATTGGAAAATGCCTACATCACTTACCGGCTTAATCCTTATATCAACTTAAAGATGGGACAATTCAGGCCCGCTTTCGGTCTGGAAGATATGTATCCTGTAGATGTAATTAAATCAATGGATTACTCCAATCAATATACTGCTTTTGGAGATAACGGATGGCAGAGCTTTCAGATCGGAGCCAGTATTTATGGCGCTGTACAAGGGGCATTACCCGTTAAATATGAAGTTTCTGTGGTAAATGGTAATAACCGAAACCAGCTAACCGATAATAACAACGGCAAAAGTTTTTCTTCCCGTGTAGAATTTGGATTGGAGAAAAGTCTCAAGCTTAACTTAGGACTAAATGGTGGTCTCGCCAGCGTATATGGCAGCCACGTATTCGCTACCGGCATAGATTTGTCGGCGGTAGTGCCCATTGTTAAAAAATGGTCGCTGGAAATGGAAACAGAATTCAAACAGGGAAATAACCATCAGCTGTATTATGCAATGGACTCTGCAAAACGGGTAGGTACTGTTAGTCAGTACCAGATGCGGGGAATGTATTTCTTGCCAAATCTGCGTTATGCGATCAATTATCACCGTTTAAGCTCACTGGAATTCTCCTGCAGGTATGAATATTTTGATCAGGATTTTAAACACGACAGCAATCCCCGTCAAACCTACACCCCAATGATCAGTGCTGAATTTCTTAAAGCTTACAGTGCAAGGATACAATTTGGGGTAAACATAGACCATTACAAGAAAAATATTCCTTTAACCACCCAATACCAAAATCAATTATTTGTGCTGCAGGTACAATCAAGATTATAACCCAGCCCGTCTTCTCCAATAAGCTCAATCTCATTATATGAAAACTCCTCCAATAGCGGCTTCAGCGCCGCCCAAAGAAATCCAGCTCATACCTTTGCTGATCACGGTAGTGGTTGGTCTGGTGATCTGGTTTATTCCTGCACCTGCAGGTGTAAAACCCGATGCCTGGCACTTATTAGCCATTTTCCTGGCTACGATATTTGGTATCATTCTCAAAGCAGCACCGATGGGATCGCTTTGCATGTTAGCCATTGCACTGGTTGCCTTTACAGGTGTACTGGCACCAGGAAACCCTGCTAAGTCTATTACACTTGCACTTAGCAGCTTTGGCGATAAAGTGATCTGGCTGATCGGGATTAGTTTTTTTATTGCCCGCGGTTTTATCAAAACAGGCCTGGGGAGTAGGATAGCCTATATCTTTATTAAGTTTTTTGGTAAAAGTCCTTTGGGCCTGGCCTACAGCCTTGGTGCTGCAGACCTTATCCTGGCACCTGCAATACCCAGTAATACTGCCAGGGGCGGAGGGATCATCTATCCGATCATGAAATCGATGTCCATGAGTTTGGGCTCTATGCCCGATAAACCCGAAACACACCGCAAGGTAGGGGCTTACCTCACCTTAAACAGTTATTACATGAACCTGATCGGTTCTGCAATGTTCCTTACGGGTACGGCGAGTAATCCAATGGCTCAGAAGTTTGCTGCCGGCATGGGTATACACTTCAGCTGGATGTCGTGGTTCTGGGCGGCAATTGTTCCTGGTATCGCCTCAGTAATCATCATTCCTTATCTATTGTATAAGATCTTTCCTCCTGAACTTAAAAAAACTCCCGAAGCACCAGCAATGGCAGCAGAGAAATTGAAAGAAATGGGGGCAATCACTAAAAATGAGTGGTTAATGCTCCTTGCTTTTGTTATTCTACTGGTATTATGGGTAACCGGCGATATTTTTAAGATAGATGCCACTACTACTGCTTTTATTGGGTTAACGATCCTTTTATTAACACAGGTACTTACCTGGGAAGATGTGAAGTCAGAAAAAGGTGCCTGGGATACCATTGTTTGGTTTGCTACTTTGGTCATGATGGCCGGGCAGTTAAATGCACTGGGCTTTATTCCCTGGTTTGGACACCTGATCCAGGTGCAGCTGCTGGGCTTATCCTGGACGATAGCTTTTCCCATTATTATTCTTGTTTACTTTTTTAGCCATTACTTATTCGCCAGTGCAACAGCACATGTGGCAGCCATGTATGCGGCTTTACTGGCAGTAGGTGTAGCCATGGGCGTACCCCCGCTGCTATTGGCACTCATGCTTGGTTTTACAGGATCACTATATGGAACATTAACGCACTATGCACATGGACCTGCCCCGGTATTTTTTGGCAGCGGCTATGTAGAAATCAAGCAATGGTGGACGATAGGTTTGATCATCGGTATAGCCTTTTTAGTGATCTGGATGGGCTTAGGCGGATTGTGGTGGAAAGTAACAGGGATCTATTAATAGCAATTAAAGCAGAAAAATATGAAATTATCTTTTTTAACCAGCACCTTATCGCGAAAAAACCTGATGGCCCTTACCGGACTGTTCCTGTGTTTTTTCCTGCTGATCCACTTGCTCGGAAACCTGCAATTGCTTTTGCCTAAAGAGCGTGCATCAGAAATGTTTAACTGGTATTCTAATCTTTTGTCCAGCAATATATTTATCATGATGATCTCTTACGTGCTCTATTTTTGTTTGATCGCTCATGCTATAGATGCACTGATCATCACCATCAAAAACAAGAAATCGACCGTAAAATATGCCTATGATGACCGTAAGCAGGTCAGTAAGTGGTATTCCAGGAATATGGGCATACTGGGCACGCTATTACTGATCTTTCTGGTAATCCATTTCAAAGACTTCTGGTATGTATACAAATTTGGTACACTGCCCTACGATCGATATGGGAATAAAGACCTGTATGCCATCGTCGTTAATGCCTTTAAATCCTGGTGGTACGTGTTCATCTATGTATTCTCTATGTTCGCTTTAGGCTACCATTTATTGCATGGCTTTAAAAGTGCGGTGCGAACGTTAGGTCTGTACCATCCCCGTTATGCAGGTTATGTACAGATCTTTGGTACTTTTTACAGTTATGCGCTTACCATAGGGTTCTCTGTTATTCCTGTTTATGTTCACCTTATACAATTTGGACTATGAAATTAGATGCTAAAATCCCTATTGGGCCATTAGAAAATAAATGGAGTTTTTATAAAGAACATGCCAGACTGGTGAACCCGGCAAACCGTAAAAAACTGCCTGTTATTGTGATAGGCACCGGGCTTTCCGGAGCATCAGCAGCGGCTTCATTAGCAGAGCTGGGTTATCCTGTCCAGTCCTTTTGTTTTCAGGATTCCGCCCGCAGGGCACATTCTGTTGCCGCACAGGGAGGTGTAAATGCAGCCAAAAACTATCAGAACGATGGTGATTCGGTTTACCGCATGTTCTATGATACCCTCAAAGGAGGAGATTTCAGATCGCGCGAAGCCAATGTATACCGACTGGCAGAGTGTTCCTTAAACCTCATCGATCAGGCCGTGGCACAGGGCGTTCCTTTTGCCAGGGAGTATGGCGGATATTTAAGCAACCGTTCCTTTGGCGGTGTGCAGGTAAGCCGTACTTTTTATGCACGCGGACAAACCGGTCAGCAGTTATTATTAGGGGCTTACCAGTCACTCATGCGGCAGGTAGAATTAAAAAAAGTTACGCTCCATACCCGGCATGAAATGCTGGACCTGGTTGTGATCGACGGCAAAGCAAAAGGGGTGATCGTACGAAACCTGGATACAGGAGCAATTGAACGTTATGCCGCAGAAGCAGTGGTTATTGCCACCGGGGGATTTGGAAAGATCTATTATTTATCTACGCTGGCAATGGGATGTAATGCATCTGCCATCTGGCGGGCACATAAAAAAGGAGCGCTGATGGCTTGCCCCAGCTGGACACAGATCCATCCTACCTGTTTACCGCAAGCCGGCGATTACCAGTCTAAACTTACCCTGATGTCAGAATCCCTGCGTAATGACGGGCGGATCTGGGTACCTAAATTAAAAGATGAAAAGAGAGAGGCCAATGACATTCCAGAAGAGGAGCGGGATTATTACCTGGAAAGGCGATACCCTTCTTTTGGCAACCTGGCACCACGTGATATTTCTTCAAGGGCAGCAAAAGAAAGAATTGATGCTGGTTTTGGAGTAGGTAAACTTAGAAATGCAGTATATCTTGATTTCTCCAAAGTAATCAAAGAACAGGGAATGGCTAAGGTGAAAGAAAAATATGGGAACCTGTTTTCTATGTACAAAAAGATCACTGCTGATGATGCCTATGCAGCACCCATGAAGATCTCTCCGGCAGCTCATTTTTCTATGGGCGGACTGTGGGTAGATTATGAACTGATGACCACTATCCCAGGGCTTTTTGCTGTTGGTGAAGCTAACTTTGCCGACCATGGGGCCAATCGCCTGGGTGCAAATTCGCTGTTACAGGCTTCTGTAGATGGCTATTTCATCCTTCCATATACCATCGCCAACTATTTGGCAGGTGAACTCAAAGCAGAAAAAGCTACAATTAAACATCCCCAGTTTGATATCGCTGAAAAAGAAGTAAAAGAACAATTGGAGCTGCTGATAAATATTAAGGGAACAAAAACAGCAGATGATTTTCATAAAGAGCTTGGAAAGTTATTATATGATCAATGCGGTTTGTCCCGTTCTGCTGCCGGATTAACGGAGGCCATTAAAGGTATTCAGCTGCTGCGCAATGCGTTCTACAAAGATCTGATGGTTTCGGGCACCCCCGGAGAGATCAATGCAGAGCTGGAAAAAGCAGGAAGGGTGGCCGACTATCTGGAGATCGCAGAGCTCATGTGCCACGATGCACTGAGCCGCGAAGAATCCTGTGGTGCGCATTTTAGAGAAGAATATCAAACCCCTGATGGTGAAGCGTTACGGAACGACGAGAAGTTCTGTTACGTATCTGCCTGGGAATGGACGGGAAAGGACATTGAGCCAATCCTTCATCCAGAACCGCTGGTGTTTGAGTTTATTAAATTATCTGTTAGAAGTTATAGTTAGCATCATGAATATACATCTCAAAATATGGCGTCAGAAAGATGCCCAAACGGAAGGTAAACTGGTTGATTATGATCTGAATGAGATAGACCAGCACATGTCTTTCCTGGAAATGATAGACACCCTTAATAAGCAGCTGATCCTGAAAGGAGACAATCCTGTAGAATTTGACCACGATTGCAGAGAGGGGATCTGTGGCAGCTGCGGGATGATGATTAACGGACAGGCCCATGGTCCCGTTCCTGGTTTAACGGTATGCCAGTTACATATGCGTGAATTTAAGGAAAATGAAACCATATATGTAGAACCTTTCAGGGCTGTAGCTTTTCCGGTAAAACGCGATCTTAAAATAGACCGTTCTGCCTTCGACAGGATTATACAGTCAGGTGGTTTTATCACTGCCAGCACTGGTCAGCCACAAGAGGCCAATGCCCTCCTCATCAACCACGAAACTGCAGAATCTGCCTTTGATTCTGCCGCTTGTATTGGCTGTGGAGCCTGCGTGGCTACCTGTAAAAATTCAAGTGCTGCGCTCTTTACTTCGGCTAAGATCTCTCATTTGGCAAAACTTCCGCAAGGAAAACAAGAAGCTGATAAAAGGGTACTCCATATGGTAGCGCAGATGGATGAAGAAGGTTTTGGGCATTGCAGCAATACAGAGGCCTGCGAAGCGAAATGTCCGCAGGGAATTTCTGTGCTCAATATTGCCAGAATGAACTGGGAACACCTGCGTGCAGAAGTATTGAAATAGCTAAATATATTTTTCTTTAAAAACCATTGTTCATGTCAGAGGGTTTAGCTCTAATACGAACAATGGTTTAATTTATACAGTACCTGATTAATATTCATTTAAAATTTTTCTTATGACCATCCTGATGCAAATTATATGGCTTTTTTTACTAGCTATTCCCATTGCTTGTATAGCGTGGACGGTTACTCATGAAGAAGTGTTCCGGGAGCCGCGGGAGTTTTGTGTTAAAAGAAGTCAGCAGGGGAAAACACTGGCAGAAAGAAAATTCTTTTATCTTTTTACCTGTGAATACTGCTTTAGTCATTATGTGACTATTATATTTCTCTTTTTAACCAGTTATCATCTGCTGCTCAGCGATTGGAGAGGTTATTTGATTGCTGGGTTTTCGCTGGTTTGGATAGCGAATGTATACATGAGCTTATTTGGTCTGATCCGTCAGGATATATCAAAAGAGAAAACAGAGATCAAGCTGATGCAGAAAAAGGCTGAGCAGCAAAAATAACTAATTGTAATAACCATTTAAGATGGCATTTCATCTCCAAGTTCTTCTACTTCACCCATATCTTTTAAATAACTAAAAACCTTTAACGCTTCTTCTTCATCTATTTTACTAATGGCAACGCCTACATGCACCAATACATCATCACCTAATTGTGCGTCAGGGACCATGCACAAATTAATTTCTTTTATAATACCACTAAAAGAAACTTTAGCAGTTCTAAAAACATCATCTATCTCTGTATTAATGCTGATGATTTTTCCGGGAATGGCGAGGCACATATATGATGATATACTATGATAATCAATTGATGAGCTGATTTTTTAAATCAGCTCATTTCGGGTTAATTTTATTTTTGAATTTAACCAGCTATACCATAGTGGTAATCCCTCTCCTGAAGTGCAGCTCACTTCAATGATCTCTAAATGAGGATTAATTTTTTTAGCTTTTGATTTCAATTTATCCATATCAAATCGAACATAAGGCAGAAGGTCGGTTTTGTTGACAATGCATAGCGTAGAAGAGTGGAACATATCAGGGTATTTTAAAGGTTTATCATCACCTTCTGTAACACTAATAATAATTACCCTTTCTTTCTCACCAAGATCAAACATAGCGGGACAGACTAAATTCCCAACATTCTCTATAAATAAAATAGAATTTTCTTTAGGTTTTAGTTCCTGTAAAGAATGTAATATCATGTGTGAATCGAGGTGGCAGCCTTTACCGGTATTGATTTGGATAACTTTTGTTCCTGTTGCATAAATACGATCTGCATCGTTTGTCGTTTGCTGATCGCCTTCAATTACTGCAAAGTCAGATTCTCCTTTCAGGTCGGTCAGCGTTCTTTCCAGCAGAGAAGTTTTACCAGACCCGGGAGAACTTACCAGATTTAATGCCAGAATATTTTTGGCTTCAAAATATCCACGGTTTCTTTCTGCCAGTAAATTATTTTGGTGCAGTATATCTGTCTCTACATCAATAATAGTTTTTTGACGGGCTTTAACAGGGGCGTGCTCCAGAGGAGAAGCGTGTGAATGCGAGTGCGCATGTGAATGGGAATGACCATGATCATGCTCGTGGTCAAGAGGATGAAAGGTTGAATTGCTGCCAGAATCACAGCCACAAGTTGTACACATAAAATTTGTTTTTAAATTATTGTTTAAGAAATCAGTAACGATTTTACCCTGAGCTCTTTTCCGTTGATAATATCCAGTAAATATTGGCCGCAAACCGGGCAGGCATCATCATATCTTTCAATGGCAAATTCCGTATCGCAGTCCAAACATTTTGCTTTAGCAGTTATTCTATTGATCTTTGCAACCGCATACTGTAGCACAGTTTGTTTAATGGCCTGTTTCCAGGCAAAGTCGAATGCATCCATATCAATGCCGCTTAATTGGCCAATATCCAATTCTATTTCTTCTATTACTGTTGCAGAGGCTGCTCGCGCCTGCTGTTTTGCAATTTCAATAATACCTATTACAATAGTAAGTAGTGAAGGTGCCTGCGCTGCCATTAATCTGGGGCATGGCAGCGGAGGCATTTTAACTAATCAGCTATTAGATTCAGGTGTATTTAAGCTATTGACATAGACCATGTAAAAACAGGAGATAAAATAATTTTAAGTGGCCCTTTAGCCAGGCATGGCATTACTATTATGAGTCATCGGCAGGGTTTACAGTTTGAAACTACTATCAGTAGTGATACGCGTCCGCTCAATCAGATAGTGATGTCTCTGCTGGATCAATTTGGTGATCATATTCATTTACTGCGAGATCCAACCAGGGGAGGTTTGGCAACAGTATTAAATGAAATCGCAGATCAGGCAAAACTGGGTGTCAATCTTTCAGAAAAAAATATTCCTATAGAGGACGAAGTTTACGGCGCCTGCGAAATGCTGGGGCTTGACCCCTTATACGTGGCCAACGAAGGGCTTTTCGTTGCTATAGTTGATGCTAATATTGCTGATGATTTTATAACTCAGCTTAGGTGCTGGGAGCATGGTGCTATGGCAAATATTATTGGTGAATTTACCGCTGAACATGCCCGGCAGGTGATCCTGAAAAGTAATATAGGCGGCCACAGGGTGGTGAATATGCTGGCAGGAGAACAGCTTCCCCGGATATGTTAAAATAAACTACCCTTTTCTAAAAAATCTCTTGCTAAAGATCAAATCAGCATATCAATAAACTGATTTAAGAAAATTCCCGCGTATTTCTTGATTTTTAAAAGCAATTTTTTAAAATATAATCTGTTAGGGATTAATAATAGTATTTTTTGTATTAAAAAATGTGTGAATTATATAATTGATTTAAGGATTGATGTAATAACTAATAGTGTGTATTTACTCAATTTTGGTATATCATAATTATATAAATCATATGAAACTGAATCTAAAACAAAGCCTGCTATTAATTGCGGCCTTTATCATGGGATACTCAAATATCCTGAGCGCACAATCGATTTATAAAATCGGTAACTCCAAAAATAATGAACTAAAAATTGCTGGAACATCCACTCTCCACGACTGGACAATGAGTGCTAAAATTTTTACAGGTACAGCAGAACTCGGCTTTAAGTCGGGAAATGACAATGAATTGGTTTCAGTTAAATCCTTAACCTTTTCACTGCCGGTACTTAACCTTAAAGGAAGTGAAAGCGGGCTGGATAAAAATGCCTGGAAAGCACTGAAATCAGACCAATATAAACATATTGTTTACCAGCTGACCTCAGCAACGGTAACACCAGACAAGGATAATAAGTACCTGTTAAAAACGCGTGGTAATCTAAGTATAGCAGGAGTGACCAAAGAGGTGCTTATGCAAGTGTCTGGTATAGTTGGCAAAGATGGTACAATCACTTTTAAAGGAGCATATAAACTGAATATGACCGATTATGGCGTGAAAAGGCCAACTTTTATGCTGGGAGCAATGAAAACCGGTGATGCCATCACAATTGATTTTACTACGGTTTATGAAAAATAATCCTTTTTCAGCCAGAACTCTCCCCAATAAATTTTAAAAATTAACATCATGAAACCATCAGGATCTTTCAGATCACCAAACGAAATGAACACAAGATTAGGATAGCTTCATAACCATTAAAAATCAATTATATTATCATGAAAACTAAACTTATTATATTCTTATGCCTCATTGGAGGCATTTTGAAAGCCCAGGACCGTCCATTACAATTCTATCGTCCCAATAATCAGCAGGGCATAAATACTTTTGAGACCAGTAAAAAAGATACTATCCCCTTTTCTGGTTTAAACGTGAAAATTGGTGGAAACTTTGATATGACCTTTCAGTCACTAAGAGCGCACAATAGAGCGCTTCCCTTAACAAGGGATGGTTATACTGGTAATGTCAACAGCCTGATGAAACTTACCGAAGGTTTTGAACTGCCTATGGCCAACCTCAATGTTGATGTGCAGCTCGCAGATGGTGTTCGTATGAACTTAACTTCTTATCTGGCTACCAGGCATCATGAAGATACATGGGTAAAAGGCGGCTACATACAGTTTGATAAATTACCCTTTCTTCACAATGAACTGATCGATGCGATCATGAAAAGTTTCACCATCAGAATAGGACAGACAGACATTGATTATGGCGATCAGCATTACAGAAGGACCGATGGTGGAAATACCATTTACAATCCATTTGTAGAAAATTATATCATGGATGAATTTGCTACAGAAATTGGTGCTGAAATATATTATCACCATCCCTCAGGAATATTTTTAATGGGAGGAATATCTAATGGAGAACTTGATCCTGTGGTGAATAAATCTACCAAAATTGATGCGGCCACTGGCGAAACCAATAGATACAGCCCTGCTTTTCATGGTAAAATCGGGTTTGATAAACAGGTTAACAGCGACTTTAGGATCAGGCTTACCGGATCATTTTATACCCTTAATAGTGCCAACAATAACACGCTATTCGGTGGAGACCGTGCAGGGTCACATTATTTCAATGTAATGCAGAGTCAGGCTATATATGATGTAGATGGAGACTATACCCCGTTTTCAGGCAGGTTAAATCCAGGCTTTACTGAAGAGGTGCATACCTATATGGGAAACTTGTTCCTGAAATACAAAGGATTAGAGTTTTTTGGAACGGCAGAGGATGCGCGTGGAAGAACAATTACAGAAACTGTCAATCGTAAATCTAATCAATATGCAGGTGATCTTATCTACAGGTTCCCGGCAAATAAGGAGAATTTCTGGCTTGGTGCCCGTTATAATACAGTAAAAGCAGCTTTAAAAGGCTATTCATCAGATATCACTATTAATCGTGCAGCAGGTTCATTTGGCTGGTTTCTGAGCAAAAACATCATGGCTAAGATGGAATATGTAAGCCAGAATTATAAAGGTTATCCAGTCTCAGATATTCTTAATGGAGGTAAATTTCGTGGTATAATGATCGAAGCGTCTATTGGATTTTAATCTTTACTGTTATTAAATAAAACTCACAGTCATGAATTATAAAAATATTTTTAGGATGAGCATGCTATTTATATTAACGACGAGTTTTATAAGTCCCCGGCAGTCTTCAGGAATAGCAGGAACAAAAAAATGGTTAGTAGAAGAAAATAGCAATCTCTGTGTCAACGGAAGTACAAATGTCAATAAGTTTGCTTGTGAGATTCCAGCTTATCATCAAACGGATACCCTCATTATAACTGAAAAGGCAGGCGGTAAAGATGTTGTTTTATCTGGAAGTATTGGTTTGAGGGTTAAATATTTTGATTGCCACAATGTAATGATGACACGCGACCTTCAAAAAACATTAAAAGAGAAAGAGTTTCCAGTTTTCCGGATCAGCTTTTTGTCTTTAAGCAAACTGCCATGCCTCAGTGCAAAGCCAGAACTGATTACAGGACTGGTCAATATTGAAATTGCCGGTATCCGCAAACGTTATAAAGTAAATTATCAAATTACGGAGGATGATCACAAAATCATTCATTTACTGGGATCTCAGGATCTGAATTTCTCTGATTTTAATCTTGTACCACCTAAAAAATTTGGAGGGGTGATAAAAACCAGGGATAAGCTTAGTGTTGATTTTAACTTAAATATAAAGCCTATGGAATAAGGATCGCAAATTCAGTGTCAAATGCATGAATGATGCACTTTTCATCCCTTATAAATAACTTGATAGCGGGCTGATTAGTGCATTCATTCATCATTAAATTAATGATACGATAAAAAATGTTAGATCATCATGGCATGCTGCTGATAGCTCATATAAGCATCGGGTTCATGTTGTTTTTGCTTCTCTCTAAAACTGGATGTGGTAGTTCCTGTAATTTTCTTAAATTGATTTGATAAATGCGCAGTACTGCTATAATGTAAGGTGTAAGCTATTTCTTTCAGTGACAGGTCACTTGTAAACAACAGATCTTTTACCCTTTCGATTTTTTGTGAAATCATATAATGTTCAATGGTTAAACCTTCAGCCAGGGAAAATACATTAGCGAGATAAGTATAATCATAGTTTAATTGTTTACTTAAATAACAGGAGAAATTGATCTTAACAGGCTCTTCTTTATCATAGATAAATTCATGGATCACTTTTTTAATTTTTTCGATCAGGATACTTCTTCTATCCTCCATGAGTTCCAGTCCAAAACTTTGCATTGCCGTATTAAAATTTTCTTTTTCACATGGAGAGAGAGTTTCCATGATTTCTGCTGACCCTAAATCGATATGAATAGGGTGCAGGTTTAATCTGATTAGCTCTTGGTTTACGATTACTTTGCATCGTATACATACCATATTTCTTATATAGAGTATCATGATCTTGCGTTAAGTTATATTCGAACAATGTCGAATAATGCGCGCTTCGTTTCAATGATTTGTAACCCTTAGAAAAATGATGTGGGACATTAAAAATCGCAGTTTTTTATAAATTATTTTCGTAGCTAAATTGCTGGTATCAAAGTTGGTATGCTAATTCTTTAAAAGTCCGCAGTTAAAAAAAATAGTTAATTTTTCATCTTGGAAAGCCCTGCAAAATCGAGTATCGTAATGGCACTTCCATTTCTTTCAATCAGGCCCTCTGTTTTAAAGTCAGACAAAGTACGGCTCACCGTTTCAGTGGCCATACAGGCCATCGCTGCCAGATCTTCCCGGGAGATCTTGAAATAATCAACCTCAGCAGGCTTGTGTTTATTGAGGCGCAGAATAGCCTCTGCCATTTTCTTTCTAACAGAAAAATAGGCAAGCTGCATCAGCTGCTCTTCTTTTTCTCTGATATCATTAGATAATAATTTGATAAATTCTCCGGAAACATCAGGATGTAAAAGCAGGAGTCCATCAAGCTGTGCTTTGGGAATCATACAAACTACGCAGTCTTCCATAGCAGTAGCTGTATCGGTATAAGGTTCATTGGAAAGAATAACATTTATTCCTAAGTATTGACCTGCAGAATAAATACCCGTCATAAATTCACGTCCGTCACTGGCTAGTTTTATCGTTTTAACCCTTCCGCTGATCACCAGGTATACGCCGGTTCCAGAGTCGCCCTCAAAATATAACACATGGTTCTTTTTTAACCTTCTGGCTTTTGATAACTGAGTTATTTTTTCTAATTCCAGTAAACCATTATGCTTGCTGAGCAACTTGCTCAATTGAACCGAATTTTGCAGCAGTTCTTTTTTGCTTAGCCGTCCTTCTATGGCCTTAAGCAGGTCTATATCACTAAATGGTTTGGTTAAATAATCATCCGCCCCCAATTCCATTCCTTTTCGTAACTCTAAGCGCTCGGCTTTGGCTGTCAAAAAGATAAAGGTTATCCCAACGGTAACGGCATTTTTTTTCAGCAAATACAGAACACCGTAACCATCCAGCCCGGGCATAGAAATATCACATAAAATCACATCGGGAAGATGTTTTATAGCGAGTTCAATACCTGTTTTTCCATTGTCTGCACCTATAGCTGTGTAGCCGGATAACTCTAATATTTCAATAACACTCTCACGAATATCATTATTGTCTTCAATGATCAGTATTTTTTTACTCATAAATGATGGTGAAATTTGTGGAATTAAGCGCATAAGGGGCCAATCATAATTCAACTTACTTCATCGTAAGATACAACACTAGTCTGCTAAAATTGTTTTTAAAGGGTTAAATATAATTTTTCTTATAAGATCATATTTTAATATGATGTACATCACTGTTGTACAGGAGTAATTTATAGACCTTTAATCAGTAAATATTTAAACTGATTTTATGGGAACGTTACTTCTTCTGACAGACTTTTCGGCAAATGCAACCTATGCTGCCGAATATGGCTACCACCTGGCTGGTCAATTGGGTGCAAATATAATGCTGTGTAATGTGATCACTGTGCCAGTTGAAGTTCCATTGGCAGAACTTGCAGGCTGGACGATGGAAGAGGATAACCTTTTACACCAGGGAAGTGAACAGGAGTTAAGCCGCTTAAAAAAACATCTTGAATATAGAGACCAGTCTAAAGGTTTTCATCCGGGCATCAACACTATAAATTATTCCGGTACAGTTACAGAGGTAATGGAAAATGCGGTGGAGAGTAATCAGATAAATATGGTGGTAATGGGTACACATCACAGCAGCAGTCTGAGAGATCTTTTATTGAGTAACCACAATCAAAGTATGATCGATCAGGCAACGGCACCATTGTTATTGGTGCCGCCGATAGCTCCCAAAGCAAATATTCGCCGGATAGCTTTCGCTACGGATCTCAGGCAAATTGAGGTCGACCTCGAAAATATTTATGCCCTTATCGCTTTTGCACGTCCGCTTCATGCTGATATTTTAATTACGCATATAGAAGATGAAGACCATCTTTCACCATTATCTGCAAAACAGCTTGAAAAGTTATTAACGGAGATTTCCAATAAGGCCGATTATCCGCATATCTATTATAAGCTCATCAGCAATAGTCACCCGGAATCAGGTTTAGAATGGATATGCAGGAATGAACAAATTGGCATGCTGGCAATAGTTCCACGGAAACATAATTTTGTTGATCGTTTAATCAGCGGCAGTCTAACGCAAAAAATAGCTAAGCATATGGCTATTCCATTATTGGTTTTCCCCATGCGTTAATGCTGTATGCATGCGATGACACTGTATTAAGGTCACCTTAATTGTTGATCTGCATCACCTTTTTGCCTATTGGTTAGCGGTAGATTCGTTCATCAATAAGAATCGCATTTATGGAAAGTCAGGAAAGATCAAATCAGCATCGTAAAGTCTACCTGGTAGGCGGCGGGATTGCATCATTGGCCAGCGCTGCCTATTTTATCAGAGATGGACAGGTCCCGGGTGATCAGATCTGCATTTTTGAAGAACTGGGTGTTGCCGGCGGCAGTCTGGATGGAGCCGGACTGCCAGAAAAAGGTTATGTGCTAAGAGGAGGGAGGATGCTCAATTTTTCTTATTTCTGCACCTATGATCTGTT
>Ga0233344_1000110_pt1 | contig 15803 bp, 13 predicted proteins | sample GEONDECOMP281_FD_180697 | JGI IMG/M metagenome (GOLD analysis project Ga0233344, IMG submission 180697) | Leaf litter microbial communities from Shasta-Trinity National Forest, California, United States - GEON-DECOMP-281 | ecosystem: Environmental > Terrestrial > Plant litter > Unclassified...
AAAGGTATAAATGGATATACTCAACGATAATAAAAAAGTTATCTGCAGGGTTTTCACTGTGGGTGATCTGTCCTGTATAGGGGTTGAGGTATACATACAGCATTCCTCTGTCCTTTGGCAAGCTCACTAATACACCGGCCGGCCTGGCGGTTCCATAATAATAAACATAGCTTGCGGTAGCACCGGTATGCGCTTTTAGGGCATTTGCTTTTAAAGCTGATGGTGGCAAGTAAGGTTTATGCAAATCATCTACATGGCGATAACTATAAAATATATCCTGAATTTCGTCCTGAAAGCAAAAGATACAGCCGGTAATGCACACCATAAATACGACTAGCCCGGATATAAATCCGAGCCATCGGTGTATAAAAAGCAGAACTTTTTTAAAAGTCATATTTAAAATTTGTAGGCAGCACTTAGGGCAAAGCTTCTTAACCTTTCTGGAGTAAGCGTGGTATAACCTATCCAATATTTTTTGTTAGTTATGTTATCCATCTTTGCGCCAAACCTGTAATTTTTAGTATCATAGAATGCAGATGCATTAAATATAGTATAAGCAGGTAAAGTAAAGATGCCCATTGTTCTGCTGTTAATGACCTTGTTATCGCTGGCATAGTTGCCGCCAAGGCCAAAACCGAGACCTTTTACAATTCCGCGTGTGAACCTGTAACTTGCATAAAAGTTAGCCAGGTAAGGTGATGACGCCGTTCCGGGGCGAAGGCCTTCTATGCTGGCATCACTTGTTTTAGTTAGCTTTGAATCATTATATGTAAAGCCGGCTACGATGTTTAAACCAGGAACAAGATTTGCCATCACTTCTGTCTCAATACCTTTACTGTATTGTGTACCATCTTGTATCGATAGGTTAGGATCTACCGGCGAAGGGCGTACAATGTCTTTTACTTTGATATCATAGTAACTTACAGTACTGCTTAGCTTACCATCAAACCAATCTAATTTAACACCTGCTTCCTTTTGATTGGCTTGTTCTGGCTTTAATGGCCTGTTATCTTCAGTGGTACCACTTTGATTATTAAAGCTGTTCTGATAATTAGCAAATAAAGATAAGTGATCTTTTATGGGCTGATAAACCAGACCAAATTTTGGGGAAAATGCTGTTTGTTTAAATGCGCCATAGGTACTATTGGATGAAGGATCATAGTTTCCCTCATTGTCAAAACGATCGGCGCGCAATGCCGCCGAAGCGATCAGCTGATCTGTAATATTAAACACATCTGAAAGATAGGCACTATAGGTATTCTTTTTGTAAATGGAGGGATAAGTATACCCCAGTGGATCTTCTAAACTGCCCGGTTTGGCGTAAGCAGCGTTTAAATTTGCTTTATTAAAATTGCTGTAATTCTGGTTTTCTGTTAGTGATACCGCGTCAAAATAAGTACCGACATAATACTGGTTAGAATTTTCTCTAAAGAAATCCAAACCGGCAACAACTCTGTTTCTGAATCTGCCTATTTTAAAATCCCCGTTAAAATTCTGCTGGATATCAATCATATTATCCGAGCTTTTACGGCTCGATTGATCATTCCTTGAAATAGAATCACCAGGCAAAATATAATAATAGCCACCAAACCCATCAGAATAACTATGTGTTGAACTAATGTTTGTCCGTGAAGTCCATGAATTAGAGATCTTGTATTTTACTTCACCATAAAAATTATCACTTCTTGAGTTCTGGGTAAGATCATCACCCATGTATGATTGTTTATAATCAATTTTCAGCTGATCGGCACGGTCATGGCCGATGCTGGAGATGGGTACACCATCAGCGAAAAAGAAGATAGGTTTACCAATGTTTTTACCATTAATCAACTCTGCGTCTACACTAATACTAAGCTTATCGTTAACTTTATACAAAAGACTTGGTGCTACAGCAACACTGCGGGTGAAACCGTTGTTCTGGAAACTACCTTCGTGGTTATACGCAGTATTCAAACGGAACAATAATTTTTTTGCTTTATCCAGCGGAGCATTGATATAGGCACTTATGCGTTCAAAGTCATAACCTCCACCTGCAACGGAAACTTCGCCCCCAAAAGTATCATATGGTTTTTTGGTTACGCGGTTAATGATACCTCCGTAGGATGATAAGGCACTTCCAAACAAAGTGGCCGACGGGCCTTTGATCACTTCGATTTTATCAAGATTAACAGCATCGATAGTACTGCTCACATTACCTGCAAGGCCATTACGAAAAGTACTCTGCACAAAGAAGCCACGGCTATTATAATACGTACCACCGTCACCTGAGCGGCCGGTTGCTTCCCACATTTTTTGAATACCGGGTGCATTACGCATCGCATCATCAACAGAAAACACCAATTGTTCCTGCATCAGCTCGCTGCTGATGGTATTTACAACCTGTGCATTTTCTAAATTATTAAGCGGCATTTTGGCGGCATCATCGCTTTTAGTCCGTTTAAATTTATTTTTTTTACCCCGATTAATGTTTACTTCATCTAAACCGTTAACGACATTATCAATCACAAAATCCGAAATAATGAGCGTTTGGCCAGAGGTTATCGAAATGTTTTTTTCCTGTCTTTTTGCACCTACTTCTGATACGATTAGGAGATAACTCCCTTCAGGAGCTTTGAATTTAAAATTCCCATCTCCATCAGTTACAGTTGCAATCTTTGTCCCTTTTAAGGTTACAGAAATATTTTCGGCCGGTTCACCTTTATTGGTCAATACCCTGCCTTTAGCCGTTCCTTTTATTTGCTGGCCGAAAGACGTGAACGTATTCGTTAGCAGGAATAGTACTAAAATTGCGAAAGAAAATGACTTGTAAAATGAGTATAAGGATTTGCGCATGCTATTTAGACTAAATTTAAATAATCGCGAAAATACTATAATATGATACCCAATCCAAATTTATTTAGAACCAAGTTAGCAAAAGAGAAAAAAATTAAACCTTTAAAAACAAAAACGCCTTAAACTTTCGTTTAAAGCGTTTTGTAGATTATACTTTGCTTAACGCGGAGAGAGAGGGATTCGAACCCTCGATACCCTTTTGAGGTATACACACTTTCCAGGCGTGCTCCTTCAACCACTCGGACACCTCTCCAATTACGGGCTGCAAAAGTAATATTATTTTTGAGATTAGCTGATATTAATCAATAACCGTAACCGTTAACATATTTGTTTTGCCTTTGCTTTCCATTGGAATTGCAGCAGTATTGATCAAAACATCACCTTTCTTAATCAATTTCATTTTAACTAATTGATCATTTACATCTAAAATGGTCTCATCAGTACTTTCGAACTTGTCATAATAAAAGGCTTGAACACCCCATACTAAACTTAAAGTATTGATCAGTTGCTGATTATTAGTGAAGATATAAGTTAACGCTTTTGGTCTATGGCTTGATATTTCAAAAGCTGTATAACCACTCACTGTCATAGAAACAATCCCTACAGCATTGGTCTGTTTAGCTAAGAATGTAGCAGAATCACATACTGCATCACTTAAGAAACTTGCAGATTTAGGCTTAAGATGTTTATCTACGTGGAATGGATAGTTATTGGTTTCAATGTTCTGAATAATCTTCTGCATCGTTTCAATAACGATCAGAGGAAACTCTCCTACTGATGTCTCTCCGCTTAGCATTACTGCATCTGCACCATCTAATACTGAATTCGCAACATCATTTACCTCAGCACGTGTTGGTCTCGGTGTAGTGATCATACTTTCCAGCATTTGGGTAGCAATGATTACTGGTTTCGAAGCAGCGATACATTTTTGAACGATCATTTTTTGAAGCAAAGGAACTTCTTCCATTGGCATTTCAACACCAAGGTCTCCACGAGCAACCATGATACCATCAGAAACAGCGATGATCTCATCAATATTAGCGATAGCTTCAGGTTTTTCGATTTTAGCGATTACCCTTGCATGTTTACCTCTTGCTTTGATGATTTCTTTTAATTCTACAATATCTGCAGCATTACGTACAAAAGAAAGACCGATCCAGTCTACATCATTTTTTAGTACAAATTCAAGGTTATAACGATCTTCTTCTGTTAATGAAGGGATAGAAACCTTAGTGTTTGGTAAGTTTACTCCTTTTCTTGAAGTAAGAATTCCACCGTGAACAATCTCACAGATCACTTCGTCTTCACGATTAGTTTCAATTACCTTCATCTGCAATTTTCCGTCATCTAACAGAATAATTTCTCCAGGATGTACATCTTTTGGAAAAGAAGTATAAGTGATATAAATACGTTCTTCATTACCAATACATTCTTTGGTCGTGATGATTGTACGTGCTCCATTAACTAAATGTATTCCACCTTCTTTAACCATTCCGATCCTGATTTTAGGACCTTGAAGATCTGCTAAAATACCGACGTTATAATTATATTTTTTGTTAATTGAACGGATGGTATCAAGCACTTCCTGGTGATCTGCTTGTGAACCGTGAGAGAAGTTAAGTCTGCAGACGTCTAATCCAGCATTGAACATGCTATATAAAACTTCTGGTTTAGCTGAGGCAGGACCTAGCGTGGCTACAATTTTTGTTCTGGAATGAAAGGGTTTCATTTGAATTACTTTTATTTGTTACTGACCAACAAAAATGGGGGTTTTAGCTATAAAAACCAATGTTAGTCGGTTAATTTTGTTATTTAACTAATAATGTTGGATTCAAATATAGTGTATTTAATACACCTTGTATATAAAATTTACATTATCAAATTCTCTTTAGATTTCAGTTTAAGCGGGTCAATTTGCGCAGCTACCTGAATATCAGGCAGTTTATTAAGGCCTGTGAGGATATAATTCAAATCTTCTTTATCAATGTAAGAGTGAATGATCATAAAATAATCTACTTTTTTCATTTCCGGGATCAAAAAACCATCACTATTTCGATTATTGAGGATAAAAAATTCATTATCTCCCTGCTCTACGTAAAAATAATATTTTGAAAAAGCGTGCGAAGGTTCATCAATATTAAAGAAAACTTCGTGGTCATCTACCTTTTCAAAATTGAGATTTAACCGCGTATTGATCTGATGGCAAAACACATAATCCTTCAAAGAAGCTGTGATCGCTATCAGGACAAAATCCAGATCTAGTGAAAGTTTTAAATAAGTTTTGTTCAAAGCAGACGAATAAGATTTTAGGATACGAAATTATAAAACTAATTTTGCTTTACCGTTTCAAATAAAAACATTAAAATTGACAGAGAAATAAAAACATTTGAAATGTGTTAGAATTTATTTTTCTTTGCACTGAATTATTTAACCCATTAAATTATAACATTATGTCTGATATTGCTTCAAGAGTTAAGGCTATTATCGTTGAAAAATTAGGTGTGGATGAGAGCGAGGTTACCCCAGAAGCTTCTTTCACTAATGACCTAGGTGCGGATTCTTTGGATACTGTAGAACTTATCATGGAATTCGAAAAAGAATTCAATGTAGCGATTCCTGATGATCAGGCTGAGACTATCGGTACAGTAGGTCAAGCAATTGCTTACCTAGAGAAAAACGTAAAGTAGAACATACGGTCTCCGTATAATCCGTATAAATGGAATTAAAAAGAGTAGTCGTTACAGGTTTAGGTGCGCTCACTCCAATTGGCAATACTGTCCCGGAATTCTGGGATAATTTGTTAAATGGTGTGAGCGGCGCTGCACCTATTACAAGCTTTGATACTGAAAAGTTCAAAACAAAATTTGCCTGCGAGCTGAAAAACTTCAATGCTGAAGACTTCATGGAGAAGAAAGAAGCACGCAAATTAGATCCCTTTGTGCAGTATGCAATGGTTTCAACAGAAGAAGCCGTAAAAGATTCGGGATTTGATTTTTCCAAATTTGACACTAACCGTATTGGCGTTATCTGGGGATCTGGTATTGGTGGAATAAAGACTTTCCTGGATGAAATGAGAAACTTTTATGCAGGTGATGGAACTCCCCGCATCAACCCATTTTTCATTCCAAAAATGATTATTGATATTGTTACCGGCCATATTTCAATTAAATATGGATTACGCGGTCCTAATTTCGCAACCGTATCTGCTTGTGCTTCTTCAACTAATGCAATGATCGATGCTTTCAATTATATACGCCTGGATATGGCTGATGTAATTATTAGCGGCGGTTCTGAAGCTATTATTAATGAAGCTGGTATCGGCGGTTTTAATGCCATGCATGCACTTTCTACACGAAACGACGATCCTTCAACTGCATCCCGTCCATTCGATAAGGATAGAGATGGATTTGTTGCCGGCGAAGGTGCTGGTACAATTATTCTGGAAGAATTAGAACATGCTAAAGCGCGTGGTGCTAAAATCTATGCGGAATTAGTTGGTGGTGGAATGAGTGCAGATGCAAACCATATTACGGCTCCGCATCCTCAGGGATTAGGTGCTAAAATGGTAATGACCAATGCAATGAGAGATGCTAAAATGAGCACAGCAGATATTGATTATATCAATGTTCACGGCACGTCGACCCCTCTTGGAGACATCAGTGAAACGAAGGCTATTGTAGATCTGTTTGGTGAAGATGCTTACAAATTGAATATCAGTTCAACAAAATCAATGACTGGTCACCTATTAGGTGCTGCCGGTGCAGTTGAGGCCATTGCAGCTATTCTTTCTGTAAAAAACGACATCGTTCCTCCAACAATTAACCACTTTACCGACGATCCTGATTTTGATCCAAGGTTGAATTTTACTTTCAATACTCCACAGAAACGTTTAGTACGTGCTGCATTAAGTAATACTTTTGGCTTTGGCGGACATAATGCGTCAGTCATTTTCAAAAAATACGAAGAGTAATATTTCATCGATTTATAAAATTAATGCCCATATTCGACCTCTATAAGCTTTATTTATCACCCGATAAGGAGTTTATAAAAAAGCTGAAAAATATGTTAGGCTTTGTGCCTGGAAATACCATTTTATACAAAATGGCGTTCAGGCACAGGTCTGTGGCGAAAGTTTTGAAAAATGGAAGCCGAAGCAGTAATGAGCGACTTGAGTTTTTAGGTGATGCTATTCTGGGCTCTGTAATTGCAGAACTATTATTTAAACATTACCCTTATAAAGAAGAAGGTTTCTTAACAGAAATGCGCTCTAAGATCGTTAACAGAGCTAATTTAAACCAGCTTGCCCGCAAAATGGGTTTCGATCAGTTAATTATTTTCGATCAGAAAATGGTTAACATGCAGACCAAACATCATTCTATGCTTGGTGATGCTTTTGAAGCCCTTATCGGAGCTGTATATCTGGATAAAGGATACAATTTCACTAAAGAATTATTGCTAAAACGTATTGTAAAGCCTTATATTGATATTCATACACTGGAGCTAACGGAAACAAACTTCAAAAGTAAATTGATAGAGTGGTGCCAGCGCCATGCTAAGGATATTACGTTTGACATGGTTCAGAATGGTGAAGGTGAAAGTACTAAACTCTTTACCATCCAGGCAGTAATTGAGGGAGAAAGCTTCGGTATAGGCAGAGATTATAACAAGAAAAATGCAGAGAAACAAGCCGCAGAAAAAGCTTGTGAAGCCCTTTCTATTTAATGATTCCCATCCAATTATTTCTTTTTTAAAGTATCTGTATACTGTTTATAAGAATCACGGATATATTTCACGTAATCATACTCTGTCCAGTGCTGTGCCTTTTTATAATCCGGGCGATAGTTTAACATAAAGTCTTCCAAATATTTCCCCTTCAATTCAGTATTCTTTTGAATGAAATCTTCATTGAAATAACCATCAATCTGAGTTTGCTGAACTTCATTATTATAGTATTTCCCGAACCGCTTTGCATTCTTAGGCGTACGCCCAAATAGTTCATATAATGCTGTTAAAGGTGCAAAGAAGTAGGAAAGCAATGGTGGCTTGCCCGCAAAAAATGAGCCTTTATCTCTAAAATCCTGTTTAACATCATCCATCTCTGCCCTTTTAGACTGACCGGTAATATTTACCTGGTTTAAGGTAGTTCCTTTATCCAGGTAAACAATCATATCCCTGTTTGATAAAACGTACATTTCGGCGTCTGAATAACTATGTTTTACAAAGTATAAAGTATCCCCTACCTGGGCTTTGATCTGAAAGATACCGAGGTCATTACTACCTACAGCATATTTAGTTCGCATATTAGTGATCTCAACCAGCGCAACCCTGATGGTAGAGCCCTTTTCCATCACTACACCGCTCAACTGAAAGTCCTGTGCAGACACAATTGAGGCCAGATGGAGGAAAATAGCAGCAATAAATAAGGTTTTTAGTAGCGTACGAATCATTGAGTTGTGGTCTATTTGATGTAAAAATAACTATTTGTTTATCAATGTCAGGCATCTAAAACTATCAAATAGCGTTTAGCAGACAATTCAGCAATTAAAATTTTACATCCAAATCAATTTCACAATAAATTATATCTTTGCACATGATAAAATCAATGACAGGTTATGGCCTGGCTTCTACAGATCAGGAAAATACAAAGTTTGCCGTAGAAATCAAATCTTTGAACAGCAAGTTTTTGGAACTTAATCTGAAACTACCAAGAGCATATGCAGACAAAGAATTGCACCTGCGGAATGTCTGCAGCAAGGAAATTGAACGCGGAAAGGTAAATGTTTCTATTAATATTGAACGTAGTGAAGAAAACCTTAAGGGAGCTACAATTAATGCTGCATTGCTCAGTAAATATTACAAACAACTCGAAGCCATAAATATCGATTTAGGGGCTAATTCTAATAATCTATTGCAAGCTGTTTTAAATTTCCCTGACGTGATCACTTATACCGAAGAAGTGGTTAATGAAGGTGAATGGGATATTTTGCAAAGTACTTTTAACGCTGCTTTAGCAAACTTTAATCAATTTAGAGAAACCGAAGGTGCTGTATTAAAACAGGATCTGGAGTTAAGGATTAAGAATATACTTGGTTTTTTCGCACAGATCGAAGTACTTGCACCCTTAAGGATTCCTCAGATAAAGGCTCGTTTGAATCAATTTCTGGAAGAAAATGCAGGTAAAATCAATGTAGATCAGAATCGTTTAGAGCAGGAATTGATCTATTACATCGATAAACTGGATATAACAGAAGAAAAAATTCGTCTTAAAAGTCACTGCGACTATTTTACAGAGACTTTAAAAAGTAAAGATGCAAATGGTAAAAAACTAGGTTTTATATCTCAGGAAATAGGCAGAGAAATCAATACTATGGGTGCAAAGGCTAATGATGCACAGATTCAGCAATTGGTTGTAGGCATGAAAGAGGAATTAGAAAAGATTAAGGAACAGTTGTTAAACGTGATTTAAGGCGCCAGAAAAAAATGATACAAGGCAAGCTCATAATATTTTCTGCTCCTTCCGGTGCGGGGAAAACAACTATAGTTAAACATTTACTGGAAAAATTTCCATGTTTAAGCTTTTCTATCTCGGCAACCACCAGGGAATCACGCGGAGATGAACTGCATGAAAAAGATTATTATTTTATATCTCAGGAAGCTTTTTTACATAAGGTATCACATCATGAATTTGTTGAATTTGAGGAAGTTTATAAAGGTACCTTTTATGGTACCCTGCGATCAGAGATTCAAAGAATTTGGAATGAGGGTAAGCACGTCATTTTTGATATTGACGTAGAAGGCGGTTTACGTTTAAAACGGAAATATGAAGAAAATGCATTGGCTATTTTTGTGCAGCCACCTTCATTGGAAGTCTTAAAAGAGCGTTTAAGTGGTCGCGGAACAGATAGTCAGGAAAAGCTCCAGGAAAGGTTCATTAAAGCAGAAAAAGAACTAAAGTACGCAGATAAATTTGATGTGATACTGAAGAACTTTGATCTTGCAACAGCTTGTAAAGAAGCAGAGCAACTGGTTGCTGATTTTATTGGTCAATAAAGACAGGTCAGGAAAAGGATGGCAAAAACAGGTTTATTCTTCGGTTCATTTAACCCAATCCATACAGGTCACCTGATCATAGCCAGTTATATGGCTAATTTCACAGACCTGGAGGAAGTATGGCTACTGGTATCCCCTCAGAATCCATTGAAAAATAAAAAAGGTTTAGCCAACATGTACGACAGGCTGGAAATGGCAAGGCTGGCAACTGAACCGTCCAGCCGGATAAAAGTAAGTGATATAGAATTTAAATTGCCACAGCCTTCTTATACCATTGATACACTCACCTATCTCCATGAAAAATATCCTGAGAAGGAATTTGTACTGATCATGGGGGCAGACAACCTGGATTCATTTAAGAAATGGAAAAACTACGAAGTTTTGTTAAAAAACTATCATTTGTATGTTTATCCCAGGTATAGTTTTGACCTTAAAGAATGGAAAGACCATCCATCGGTCACTTTAACAGAAACACCACAAATGGAAATTTCCTCTACTTTTATTCGCAAAGCGCTAAAAGAAAATAAAAATATTCAGTTTGTTGTTCCTGATAAAGTGATCGAGTTTATGGATAGCAAAAATATGTACAGATAAGCAGACCTAACGGTAGATCAGGAATATAGTAGGTTTTTTGTGAAGGTCAATTTTTTCCTGACGCCATTGCCCTATAGACTGCGTTTTAATAAATTCATCCACGCCTGTTATATTACAAGCTACACAAAGCAAAGTTTGCGCGGCGGTATTTTTAATGATATCATCAAACAAGTGATTGTTCCTGAATGGGGTTTCGATAAATAGCTGTGTCTGTTTATCCTTTTCGGCAATCCTTTCGAGTTCTTTTATACTTTTTACCCTTTCTACCTTATCAATAGGAAGGTAACCGTGGAAAGTAAACTTTTGTCCGTTAAAGCCAGAGGCCATTAAAGCCAGCAGCAATGAATTAGGACCTACCAGTGGTACCACCTGAATTCCTCGTTTATGTGCTTCTGAAACTACATCAGCACCTGGATCTGCTACTCCGGGACAACCGGCTTCACTCATCAGGCCTACATCCTTACCTGTCATCAGTTCTTTAAAATAAGGAACCATAGAATCATTTCTTTTATGTTTGCCGTAATCGTGGATAGTGAGTTCACTTTGCGGCATTTTTAAACCAGCCTCTTTTAAAAATTTCCTTGCACTTTTCTCATTCTCAACAATGTAAGTATCGATAGCATTAATGGTATCAATAAGATATGGAGTGAACGACTTAGCTGAGGCATTCTCTGCCAGGGGAACGGGAATAAGGAATAGTACGCCTTTTTTCATGTAAAATATTGTTTTAGCCTATGCGAGCTGCACAAGTGTAGAATTACAAAAGAAAAGAATAAATAATTGGAAAGAGAAAATTAGGCCAAAATAGTCCTTCAGGTTAAATTTTAATCGTCAAAACTTGCTCTTAAGGCATAATTTTTGTAACTCGCATGTTACGCAACATGCTTTCGAAGTTACTTTTGTATAGAACAAGTAGTGAATTAAGATGTTATGACGATTTTAATTGAATTTTAATCTGAGATTAAACTATTACCGAATTTACCACTCATAGTGGTATAATTAGGTTAGGCTATTTAATAACGCACAAATGAAAAAATTAATCAAATTACCTGCTATAATTTTAGGACTAATGCTCCTAATTGGCGGGATCACGCAAAAAGCAATGGCTCAGGATGATGGAGACATCTCATTAGATACTTTCTATGATGAACTTTCTCCTTATGGTACATGGAGCCAGGATGCTGATTATGGATATGTCTGGCGACCAGATGTGGACCAAAGTAATTTCAGACCATATTATACAAATGGCCATTGGGCGATGACTGAATATGGAAATACCTGGGTATCTGACTATGAATGGGGGTGGGCCCCTTTTCATTACGGACGTTGGGTAATAAACCATTACAATGAATGGGTATGGATTCCCGATACCGTATGGGGACCAGCATGGGTAAGCTGGCGGTCTGGTGGAGGTTATTATGGATGGGCACCACTAGGCCCTGATTATGATGGCGATGAAGACTATGATACACCAAGTAACTGGTGGGTTTTTATCCCTCAGATCAATATTTACAGCAGTAATTATTCTCCGTATTACCATAGAGGCCTGAGTTTCTATAACCGCACTACGATCATTAATAACAGGTATGGTGCCCGCGGCAGAAATTCTTACTTTACCGGTCCAAGAGCTGATGACATCAGAAGGTATACACATCGGAATGTAAGAGTATATCATGTTGCTCCGCAAAATACTCCCGGAAGAAGCCATATTTCAAATAATAATTTAAATATCTATCGTCCAAGAGGCGGAGCAGGAGCCGGTGGAGGAAACCACAACCCAGGTCAGGGACAATCAGGCAGAAATAATAACAATGGAAGCGCACAGCCAGGACAACAACCTAATAGGTATAATCCGGGAAGAGGAAATAACCAGGGACAAGGACAAAATCCTACTCAGGGACAAAACCCTGCAATAGGTAGTGGAAACAACCATGTATCTGGTCAAGGTCAACCCGGACAACAGCCTAACAGGTACAATCCAGGAAGAGGAAATAATCAGGGACAAAACTCTACTCAGGGACAAACTCCTGCAGTAAGCGGAAGAAATACAGGTGATAGAAATCAACAAAGTCAGCAACAGCAAATGCAACAACGTCAGCAGCAAATGCGTATTGGGCAGCAACGTCAGCAACAAATGCAACAGCAGCCACAAAATCAACAGCAAATGCAGCAGCGCCAACAGCAAGCTCAGCAACGTCAGCAACAACAGAATCAGCAAAACCAGCAAAACCAGCAGCAGGCTCAACAGCGCCAGCAACAACAGAATCAACAGCGTCAACAGAATCAACAACAGCAGCAGCAGCAGCAGCAACAACGCCAGCAACAAATGCAGCAGCAGAATCAACAGCGTCAGCAGCAGCAAAATCAACAACAACAGCAGCAACAGCAGCAACGCCAGCAACAAATGCAGCAGCAGAATCAACAGCGTCAGCAACAACAAAATCAACAGCGCCAGCAGCAACAGCAACAACGCCAGCAGCAGCGCGCTCCTGAACCTGCCCAAGCTCCACAGCCAAGGTCAAATTAAGCGAATACAGTTCTACATAAAAACCGGCCGTAATGGCCGGTTTTTATTTTATATATTATATTTATCTTTGCAGCCTCAACAAGCAAATATGCTTACCCCTTTATGATCCACCCCGAAATAGAAAAACGAAAAACATTTGCCATTATCAGTCACCCCGATGCCGGAAAAACAACCTTAACGGAAAAGTTCCTTTTATTTGGCGGTGCAATTAATACCGCAGGTGCTGTGAAACGAAATAAAGCCAATCAGAGCAGTACCTCAGATTTTATGGAGATTGAAAAACAACGTGGAATATCCGTTGCAACCTCCGTTATGGGCTTTGAATATAAAGACAAGCGTATTAATATCCTGGATACTCCGGGTCACAAAGATTTCGCAGAAGATACTTATCGTACCTTATCTGCAGTAGATAGCGTAATTCTTGTTGTAGACTGTGTAAAAGGAGTTGAGGAACAAACCGAAAAGCTGATGGCAGTATGCCGGATGCGAAATACCCCGGTAATTATCTTTGTGAATAAGATGGACCGTGAAGGTAAAGATGCATTCGATCTGCTGGACGAAATTGAAAATAAATTGAGCATTAGCCTGTGCCCGCTTTCATGGCCAATTGGACAAGGCCATACTTTTAAAGGGGTATACAGCATCTATAACAAACATCTTAATCTTTTTGAACCAGACAAAACAAAGATCGCAGATCCTGTGATCGAGGTAAGTGATCTGAACGACGAGAAACTAAGCAATTTCCTGAAACCGAAAGAATTAGAAGGTTTAAAAACCGATCTTGAACTGGTAGAAGGAGTTTATGGTAAGCTTGATCAAAGCATGTATACCGAAGGGCTGCTTGCCCCTGTATTCTTTGGCAGTGCCATCAACAATTTTGGAATCAAGGAATTACTGGATACTTTCATTAATATAGCTCCTAGTCCGAGAAGCCGTGAAGCAGAACAAAGAGAAGTACTGGTTGAAGAGAAGAATTTCTCTGGATTCGTGTTTAAGATCCATGCCAACCTTGATCCTAAACACCGCGACAGGATTGCCTTTTTAAGGGTATGTTCAGGTAAATTTGAAAGGAATAAATTTTATTACCATACCCGTCAGGATAAAAAACTAAAGTTCTCTAATCCAATGGATTTTATGGCCAATGAAAAAAGCATCGTAGAAGAAGCCTGGCCGGGAGATGTGGTTGGTTTATATGACAGCGGCAACTTCAAGATCGGCGATACTTTAACTGAAGGAGAACAATTACAATTTAAGGGCATTCCCAGCTTCTCTCCCGAAATATTTAAGGAAGTGGAGAATAGAGATCCACTTCGTACTAAACAGCTTGAAAAAGGCATACAGCAGCTTACCGAAGAAGGCGTTGCCCAGTTATTTACACAACAACCCGGAAACAGAAAGATCATTGGTGCGGTAGGTGAACTGCAATTTGAAGTAATCGCCTTCCGTTTAGAGCATGAATATGGCGCTAAAGCACATTTCCGCATGTTAAGCTATACCAGATCAAATTGGGTAACTTCAAAAGATAAAAAGAAACTGGAAGAATTTGTGAAGCGTAAGCAGATGCATATTGGACAGGATAAAGACGGAAATCCGGTATTTCTTGCCGACAATGATTTTATGATCAATATGACCAAAAGGGATTACCCGGATATCGAGTTCCATAAAACATCAGAATTCAAATAATACTTACACCGATAAAAAACCTCACAAAATAATAAAGGCTCCAGGAAAAATCTTGAAACCTTTATTATTTTATGGAATAAGCTCTATTTCAATTTGCTCAGTGCCGTTTTAATGTGCGGGATCATCTCTGTGATATCTTCTAAAGAACATCCGCCAACTGAGGCACGATACCATGACTGTGTATCATCTGTACCAAAGCATGAAAATGGTACAAATGCTGACAGCGCTTCTTTAATCAGGTAAGAATTAACATCAGTGCTATCTTTCAATAAGTCGCCCGATGGTGTAGTTTTACCGATATAATCAATCTTAAGGGTTAGGTAGATCGCTCCCATAGGCACAATCGCATCCACAGCAAAACCTTCTGCTTTTAATTCCTGAAATCCATTATATAAAGCATCCAGACTTCCCTGGATCTGTTTTTTAAATCCTCCTAAAAATTGATCCACTAAACTGGCATCTGCAAAAAACTTAGCTACAGCTACCTGCTCAGCTTTAGGTGCCCAGGCACCAATGTGAGTAAGCAATGCTTTCATTTTACTGATCACCTTTTCTGGTCCAAATCCCCAACCTACACGAACTCCTGTAGCGGCCAAACATTTAGAGATACCATCAATATAGATCGTATAGTCTTTTAATTCTGGGCGTAAGCCAACCGGATTAATATGTTCTTTGCCAAAAGTAAGCAGCGAGTAGATCTGATCATACATGATATACAAAGGCTTAGCACCCTCAGGTCTGGAGTTATTCTCTTCTATAACCATATCACAGATCTCTTCCAGCTGCTCTTTGGTAAACATCGTACCAGTAGGGTTAAGCGGAGAGCATAGTGCCAGTAATGTAGCACCTTTAATATGTGGCTTTAACAAAGCAGCAGTAGGCATGAAGTTAGTTTCTGCTGTAGTTTCTACGGCAATACCTTCAGCAGAAGATAAATGGCAATAATGGTTGTTATTCCATGATGGTACGGGATAAATAACTTTATCCCCAGGATCTACCAAAGCCAGATAAGTGGCATAGATCAATGGGCGTGAACCTCCTGAAACCAGGATTTCGCTGGTATTAAAGTCAAGGTCATACCTCTCTTTTAAAACTCCAGCAATAGTCTCACGTAAAG
>Ga0233344_1000111_pt1 | contig 15796 bp, 10 predicted proteins | sample GEONDECOMP281_FD_180697 | JGI IMG/M metagenome (GOLD analysis project Ga0233344, IMG submission 180697) | Leaf litter microbial communities from Shasta-Trinity National Forest, California, United States - GEON-DECOMP-281 | ecosystem: Environmental > Terrestrial > Plant litter > Unclassified...
GAAGAAAGATCTGTCCTGGCTTTCAGTCATACAGGTTCTTACACCAGAATCTGCAATGATCTGCTGAAGTCTTTGTTTTGGATAAGCAGGATCTAAGGGCAGATATGCTTTTCCTGATTTTAAAATAGCCAATACAGCAATGATCATTTCTATAGACCTGCTTGTACTTACGCCAATAAGTTCTTCATTTGCAGCCGAATTTAATAAGTTATAACTTAGCTGAGTTACTCTTTCTGCCAGCTCTTGATACGTAACTTCCTCATGCCCGGAAGAAAGGGCTATATGTTGAGGGAAATCTCTTGATATATGCTCAAATAGGCTATAAACAAGTGGGATATCCTGCATGTCATTAAAAACTTGTTTATCGATAGCTGCCATTAATTTATACTAATTGTGGTGATAAAAATGTTTTCAGGTTGTTTTTTTTTGTCAAAAATCCTTGGATTAATTTACGACAAATAAATGATATTGTTTTAACTTATTTGTGTGTTTTACTACCATACCGATAACATTTTTCGCCTCTTGTAAGCCGTATGCCCCTTTTTTAGGAGACTCCGAAATATAGTTTTTTCTATCGGAATTGCCGAATTTTTTACATGAAAATGTAGCGGCCAATAAATTATGCGACAGCTTTTTAGCAATATTTTTGTGACAAAAGTCTTTAAGGTATATAAATTTTCTCATGGTCTGATTTTTGTAAAGGTACTGCAACCATAAAAATAGTATGTTACCTGCTAATATGATTTTTGGTAAACAAAAAGTATGTTTTTTATCAAAACGGGTATTATTTTCACGGATTTTATTCAATACTTTTGGAATTAAACGAATTAAATTCTAACCTGTAAAGAACGGCGCTTATGGAGAGAGATGAGATAGTTATTAGTGAGATATTAGTAGCTGCTAAATCTTTATTTGCAAAATTTGGATTAAAAAAGACCACCATAGAAGATATTTCTAATGCTGCTTCAAAGGGGAAGAGTACGCTTTATTATTATTTTCCCGGAAAAAATGAAATATTTGAAGCTGTAGTAAAAGATGAAATGAAAATGGTCATCAGAAATTTACGGGAAACTGTAAATACTGCAGTATCTGCTGAAGCTAAACTGAAAGCATTTTTAACCACTCAGGGGATTGTTATTTTAGAATTACGTTTACTTTATAAAGTTCTTTTTGAAGATATAATTGAATCCCGCAGAATGCTGATGCCGCTAAGACTACAGTATGAGCAGATTCAAATAGAAATGATCAGTGAAATTCTTTCTAACGGTGTAAGAAACGGTGAATTTATTGATCTCTCTGCAGAACAAGTAAAAAAACTATCTTTTTTTATGATCATTGCATTCAGAGGGCTTCATTATCCATTATCTATCAACCCTGCTGAAATACAATCTCATGAATATTTTGATGAGCTGATAGACATGCTCATCGAAGGTATTGGAAATTAACAATTTAAACCACCATATTTATATGATGAATTACCTGGAATTATTAGATCAGGTTAGGGCGTATACCGCCAGCTTGTTTCATGATAAAAAAGATAGCAGATTAATCTATCATAATATTCTGCATACAGAACAAGTAGTAAAAGCAGTAGTAAAAATTGCCAATCATTACCAATTGTCCGATCAGGATTTCTTTGTGGTCAATGCTGCCGCCTGGTTTCATGATATTGGTTATTTAACCAGTTTTGAGCACCATGAAGCACGGGGAGCAGAATTGGCAAAAGTGTTCCTTCTTGGAAAAGGACTGGAACCAGAAGTGACAGATATGATCGTAAATTGTATACTTGCCACAAAAATGCCGCAGCATCCAATAGGCTTATTGGAACAGATCGTTTGCGATGCGGATCTTTTTCATTTAGGAGGAGGTAATTTTAAGGAAAGAAATAAACTGATGCGCGAGGAGGCTGAAGCCTTTTCTGGAAAACATATAGATAAAAGTGACTGGCGTTTAAAAACCATAGCACTTTTTGAAGGCCATCATTACCATACAGCATATTGCCAGGATTTATTGAATTCAAAAAAAGAATCCAATTTACAGGAGCTGAAAGATAAATCGGTTAAGGAAAACCATATGGAAGATAAGAAAGAAAAAAAACATGCTAAGCATGATAAAAAGCATGACCATCCGGAGCGGGAAAAGAAAAATGGCAAAGAGCAAAAGAAAAAGGAGGAAGAGAATAGTGATGCTTTAAATAAAGAAGAGGCAACTGAAGAGAAAAAGAAAAAAAAGGACCGCCCGGATAAAGGGATAGAGACGATGTTCAGGATCAGTTCCGGAAATAACCAGCGGCTGAGTGATATGGCCGATAAAAAGGCACATATCATGATACAGACCAATTCGATCATTTTATCGGTGGTGCTAAGTTTACTTTTGCGTAAGCTGGAAGATAATCCTCAGCTGATCATCCCTACGCTGATTCTGCTGATCATTTGTGTGGTTACGATGGTGTTTTCTATTCTTTCTACACGGCCCACAGTACCCACCGGGACTTTTACGGCCGATGATGTGACCACTAAAAAAGTTAACCTGTTGTTTTTTGGAAACTTTTACAGAATGAATTTTTCAGATTACCAGGCAGGAATGGAGCAAATGATGGAAGACCGTGAATTTCTTTACGGCAGTCTCATTAAGGATGTATACTCACAGGGAGTGGTACTTGGACGTAAATACCGTTTGCTGAGAGTTGCCTACAATGTATTTATGTTTGGCATTATTGCATCTGTACTGGCTTTTGTTATTTCTATAGGATGGGTTAGATTGCAGGGATAATATGGAAGAATATTCGTTCTTTAACCGTGATCTGAGCTGGCTTAGTTTTAATGAAAGGGTGTTGATGGAGGCAGAAAGTGAACGCGTTCCTTTATTGGAAAGAATCAAGTTCCTGTCCATCTTTTCTTCTAATCTTGATGAGTTTTACAGGGTTAGAATGCCAGTATTAATGGCTATTGATAACTTTGATGACCAGACTGGCTTATATAATAATTATTATAAGGCCAGGTTTCTGATCAACCAGCAGCAGGAGCGTTTTGGCCACTTGCTGGCTAATTATATTTTACCGGCCCTAAAAACAGAAAGTATACATTGGTTGTATAATGAGCCCATTCCTGAGCATATTACAGATCAGGTGGCCCATCTTTTTTTTAATGAGGTACTGGCCTATATTCGTCTGTTCACCGTTGAAAAAGATGACGATGGATTTTTTGCTGAGAACAATAAGTTGTACCAGGCTGTGATCCTCACTGATCAGGCCGGAGTTGAGCGGCTGGAGCTCATTACTATTCCCTCAGATGTATTACCGAGACTTTATGCCGTAAATTCTGGTACAGAAAAGTATGTGGTCTTTTTAGATGATATCATCAAAAATAACCTGGCTTATCTTTTTCCTGGAGATACCGTTACCTGCGTTTTCAATATTAAGATTACCAGAAATGCAGAACTTAATCTCAGAGATGAGATTGGTGAAGACATTACTGCTGCGCTGGAAAAAGAATTGAAGAAACGTGATCTGGGCTTTGCAACCCGGTTCTTATGCCAGCCTGGCATTGCGCTGCGCTATTTGTACAGGATAATTTATACACTTAATCTATCTAAGGCTTCTATTGTAGAAGGTGGATTTTACCACAATATGAAAGACTTAAATAATTTCCCCTTGCAGGATGCAAAGCTGAGTTACCCAAAATGGCCTTCCATAGAAAGTATAAGCTTGAAAAAAGAAGACACCTTATTTAATCTCATTTTGGAAAAAGATCTGATGGTGCATGTGCCTTATGAGAATTATGATCCTATTCTCCGCTTTTTTAATGAAGCGGCAAATGATGTTTTTGTAGAAGAGATTTATGTAACGCTTTATCGGGTAGCGAACGATTCCAGAATCGTTAATGCTTTAATGACAGCAGCTAAGAATGGTAAAAAGGTATCCGTAATGGTAGAGCTGAAAGCAAGATTCGATGAAGCTAACAATATAAAATGGGCTTCAAAGATGAAGGCAGCAGGTGTAAAGATCATTTACAGTGATGCGGAGATGAAGGTACATGCCAAGGTTGCACTGGTGAAAAGAACATTAAGAAACGAAAGCCAGTATCTCGGTTTACTGGCAACAGGCAATTTGAATGAGTCCACTGCAAAGTTTTACACAGATCATATTTTACTGACTGCAAACCAGGGGATGCTGCAAGAACTACAGTGGCTTTTTGATTTTCTAAGTAAAAAGAAAAAAAAGCCGCTTCTGGAAGATGCAATTAATTTTGAATACCTGCTGGTTGCACAATTCAACCTGCAGCAAAAGTTTCTTTCCCTCATCGATCGTGAGATTGTAAATGCAGGAAAGGGGCTGCCTGCTGGCATCATGATCAAATTGAACAACCTGGAAGAGAAAACCCTCATCTCTAAATTATATGATGCCTCGTCTGCAGGAGTAAAGATCCAGCTGATTGTACGTAGTGTGTGCTGCCTTGTTCCGGGAATTCCCGGGCAGAGTGAAAACATTACGGTGAAAAGGATTGTTGATAAATATCTGGAACATGGGCGTATATTTTTATTTCACAACAGCGGAAAAGAAGAACTCTTTATGGGTTCTGCCGATTGGATGAACCGCAATATATACAGCAGGATAGAGGTTTGTTTTCCTGTTTACGATGATAAGTTGAAAATAAGATTAATAGAAATGTTAAATTTACAATGGGAAGATACTGCTCAGGCAGTTGAACTGAATCAAGAAATGCAGAATAATTATCTTACAGAAGGAGAAGGCATCCGCTCACAGCAAGCCATATATTCGCTTTTAAAAGAAGAAATAGTAATATCTGCATGAGTTTAGTGCCTGCGGCAGATTGAATTTATGAAAATCTCCTAACCCTATCAATCAATTATGCTGATGAAGATATTTATTAAAAAGCTGCGTTATCTATTTCCTGTTTTGATATCAATTGGTTTTTATGCCTGTAAACCATTAAATAAGTCTTATAAAAGTCCCAATGGTTACGATCTTAATCATCCGGAAAAATTCAACATGCCAGAGAGCCTGCATGAAATATCAGGCATTGCTTTTTACCATAATAAAAGTGATAGTGTTTATTCTATCCAGGATGAAGAGGGTAGGTTTTACAGACAGGCATGGGGAAGCCGGAAACAAAAACATGCAACCTTTTATGAAAAGGGAGATTTTGAGGACCTTGCCATTTTAAATGAAACTGTTGTTGTTTTAAAAAGTGATGGAAAACTATATATCTTTCCTTTTAGCGAAGGCCGAAAAGAGAAAATAGAGGACATGAAAGAGTGGGAGGATATTTTGCCGAAAGGAGAGTATGAAAGTATCTATGCAGATCAGCCAACTAACCAGTTATATCTTCTCTGCAAAAATTGTAAAGGTGATAAAAAAGATGAGACCGTTTCTGGAAGTATTTTTACTTATGATGCGGCAAAGAAAAACCTCATTTCATCAGGTAGCTTTTCTATAGATCTTTCCAAAATAATAAGCGAAGGAAAAATTCTGAAAACGGGGCTGAAAGCTTCTGCATTGACCAGAAACCCCCACACTGGAGAGTGGTATATTCTTTCCTCTGTTAATAAATTACTGGTCGTTACTACCCCGGACTGGAAAATAAAAAGTACTTATAACCTGGATTCCTCTATATTTAATCAGCCGGAAGGTTTGGCTTTTGATGACGGGATGAATTTATATATCTCCAATGAAGGTGACGAATTCGGACCTGGTAATATCCTAAAGTTTAACTATAAACTCTAGTAAGTTATTAAATAATTAAAAAGATGCAGGCAATAACTTTGGATTTAAATAAGAGCATATGCGGAGATGGAAAAAGTGTAATAGCCGCAGATATTAAACTTTCCTTAAAGCCCTTTATTGATTTTATTAAGGAAAGGATGAGCAGGGAAAAAACTGCTAAAATAAATTTCTACAATTATTTGTTAGCGCAGTTTACGATGTACCCGGAATTAATGTATCCCATTTCTCCGGAAAATACAAGTAAGTACAATCATCTTTTTGAGTTGATCTATACCGCATTGTCTCCAGTAATCAATGACGAGAAAGAACAGCTCTGGGCATTGAGTAAGCCCGTTTCTCCGTGTTTTTATTATGGTACCGATGCATTTTATGCTGTTCTGCTTGATAAGGAAAAGGAGACCTTAAAAACTGGCCTGAGTCTACCTTCCACAAAGGAAATGGAAAAAAGTGTACTTAGAACTTTCTATAACCTGATCCTGCAGAAGTTTTATAATTTTTCTTTGAGCGGGCAGGCTTATACGATCAAATCTATAATTGATCAGGAAACCCATTTACTCACTTATTACCGGTTAAATACGGATACCCGTTTCCTTGATATTCAGTGCAACGGGAAATTACCAGAACTTACGCTGCAGCATGCTAAAGATTATATGCAGGATGAAGCAAACAGTCTGGAAATACTGGCGGCCTTACTTCCTTCCGAATTGTTTAGTATACAAGGCATAGCTATTGTCAGTTTAACAGATGTTACAGCAGAGTATGCACTGGAGGCTATAAAAAGTACGATTATTGAACATAATCAGTGTATGGAAGGCTGGAATAGCTCAGTTATCTCTACAGCACTCAAATCCCTGGTAGGCAGTAATGCCGTAGAATTCGGTTTATTACCCTATGTCAAATTAAATAAAAAGACGCTGCTTTATAGTCACGTAGGTTTTCAGAGTGTGATCATTGAGCAGGCGAAGCAAAATGGGATGCCCGAAAGTGATTATATAGCCCTTGTAGATACTTTTGTTGATCATCCCAGGAGCCTGATCTTTCCAAATATTAAATTAGAAAAATCGTTTGATTATCCTTTTCTACAGCTGATCGCGGATCATGGCATTCATTCTTATGCGTTGTTTCCTCTATTTTACAATGCGAAACTGGTGGGCTGTTTAGAATTGTATACGCATGATCCCGATGTATTTAATGGGAATACATTGTCTAAAATAGAAGCTGCATTTCCGCTATTGGCGCAGCTTTATCAAAATATAATCGTTGATTTCAATACGGAGATCATGACGATTGTAACCGATAAATTTACGGCGCTGCAACCTTCTGTCCAATGGCGTTTTTACCAGGCGGCATATGATTATATGAAATCCGGTAATTGGGAAAAGAACCTTCCGATAGAATCTGTTTATTTTAAAGATGTGCATCCTTTTTATGGAGCCATTGATATCAAGAATTCCAGCATAAAGCGGAACCTTATGATCAGGAAAGACCTTTATGCTCATTTTGAAATTTTAAAAATTACATTAAAAAAACTGGAAAGAGAAATTCCCGAAGGTTTGAAAGATGGCTTTTTGAAAAAATACGCCTCCTTACAAGACCAGGACTTTGATCAGCTGACAGACAGGGAGATTTTGAAAGTAGATGATTATCTTCAGCGTCAGCTGCCTCCATATTTTAATCTGCTAAGGGATATTTATCCGGAGTCCGTTCATCTTCTGGATGAATATTTTAACTTAACCCAGCCTGGAGGTAAAATATTTGAAAACCGTGATCACTATGAGCTGAGTATGCAAATGATAAACCATGCGGTGAACCGTAGTTTAGATGAGTTTAACACTGAATTACAGGGAATCTATCCTTGTTACTTTGAAAAATTCAGGAGCGACGGAGTTGAATTTGATATTTATCTTGGACAATCGATCACGCCCGATATAAAGTTTAATATGGAGTTGCTGGCGGATTTTAGATTGAGGCAATTAAAAGTTATTGCTGAAATAGCCCGTATTACCATGAACCTCACTGCTCATTTACCGATTCCTTTAGAAACTACACAGTTAATATTTGTGTATGAGAATTTAATAGATATAAGCTTCCGAATCGATGAACAGCGGTTTGATGTGGAGGGAAGTTATAATATCAGGTATGAGATGGTAAAGAAGCGAATTGATAAGGCTCATATCAAGGATAGTGATGAGCGGGTTACCCAGCCCGGGAAGATCGCCATCGTTTATTTTAATAGCGCGGAAGCACAGGAATACATAAAATATATTTATCAGCTGCAAGATCAGGGATTGTTAACAGATTTGATCGAATACATTGAAGTAGAAGAATTACAAGGTGTTGAAGGCCTTAAAGCATTGCGTGTGGAGGTTGCAGTGGGAAAAAATTAAATTAATGCGAATGGTGCTCAGAAAAAACAATGTCAATACAATTTTAACCATCATATTTCTAGTTTTACCTGGTCTAACTAAGGCACAGCAGTTTAGGACAAAAGATTCAATTACTGTTGCTATCTCACCTGTCTATGATTCCGTTTCTAAAACTCACCGCTTTTTCTTCGGTGAAAGTTACCGTAAGCTTTGGGCTACCCCTGTAAGAATGAGAATTGCAGACCTTCAAAAGGAACAGGGAGGAATGAAGATCTTACAGCTCGGCGGAGGAATGCAAACTAAGTCGCTTCGTCTGGAAGATGCATCCGGCAGGGAATGGGCACTCCGTACCGTTCAAAAATACCCCGAACGTGCGTTGCCGGCAGATCTGCGGGCTACAATCGCGAAGGATATTTTGCAGGACCAGATTTCTACCAGCCATCCTTTTTCTTCTGTAATCATTCCGCCTTTGGCAGATGCACTGCAGATTCCGCATTCTGTTCCTGAAATTGTCTATATCGGCGATGACCCCGGGCTGGGGCAATACCGAAAGGAATTTGGAAATGCGGTTTATCTGCTGGAAGAACGTTATCCTAAGGGTTATGAAAAAAGTGATAATACACAAAAGGCGCAGCGTAAGACAGAGGAAGATAATGATACCCGTATTGATCAAAAGCTAGTCTTAAGAGCCCGTTTACTGGATCTGATCGTTGGCGACTGGGACAGGCATGAGGACAACTGGAGGTGGCTGAAAATGGATTCTGATAAAAAGGAAAAAGTATATATTCCCGTTCCGCGGGATAGGGATAAGGTTTTTTATAGCACCTCCGGCGTATTACCATGGGTACTTTCGCACCAATGGTTAAAAGCTAATCTGCAGCCTTATCAGGACAAAATCAGGGCTGTTGATCAATATAATTATAATCAGCAAACTTTTGACCGGTACTTTTTAAATGGTTTGTCAGAAAAAGACTGGAAAGAGGAAGTGAAATATGTGCAGGAAAAGATGACATCTGCTTTATTAAGAAAAGCAATGCTGCGGATGCCGGCTAACATTTTTGCAGAAAAAGGTGAGCAGACTTTGCAGGTCATGATTGCAAGAAAAGATAATCTGGAAGAAAGCGCATTAGCTTACTACCGTTTTTTGGCAATAACAGTAGATATTCCGGGGTCTGACAAAAAAGAGTATTTTGAAGTAAGACACAAGAAAAATGGAAATATAGAGTTGACCATTTATCACCTTAAAAAGGACGGTGAAAAAGGAAGAGAATTATATCACCGTACATTCAACGCCAAAGTTACCCATGAAATAAGACTTTATGGATTGGGCGGAGAAGATGTTTTTGATGTAAACGGAGATACCAAATCGCCTATCCGTGTACGTTTAATCGGTGGAGACGATAAGGATCATTTTCAGATCAGTAAAGATGCACAGGCCAGATCCAATACTTACATTTACGATCGCTCTGATGAGCAGAATGAGCTTCCCTCATCTACTGTGGCTAAGCTGCGTTTGTCTACAGATACAGCTGTTAATACCTATCAAAAGACCCGCTTTATTTATGACCAGTTTGGCCCCTTATTTCATCTTAACTACAATATAGATCAGGGAATACAGGTAGGAGCCGGATTGATCTTAGAAAAACAGGGATTTAGGAAGTATCCATATGCCTCGAAACAAGAATTCTGGGTGGATTACTCTACAGGCAGGAAATCCTTTATCCTGAATTATTCCGGGGATTTTAAGAAAGTTATCGGGAATAACGATTTCAAGATAAATGCCAATTTATTGGGACCTAATAATTTAAGTAACTTTTTTGGACTGGGAAATGAAACTGCGTTTGACCAGCATGACCCTAAAGGAATTTCTTATTATAGGAACAGGTATGATTATTTAACGGCTGATTTTCAACTCTATAGAAAACTTGATCACTGGACAATTGGAGGTGGCTTAGCAACAGAATATTACACCAGCAGCCGCAGTGGAAATGAAAATAAATTTCTGAATGATTTTAATCAGAGCAATCCCGAAAAACTTGTTTTTGATGACCGTGTGTTTGCGGGGCTAATTGCAGATGTAAAATATGATAGCAGGGATAACATTGCTATTCCTAAAAAAGGTATTTACTGGAATACCCAAATCAATGCGGAGCAGGGATTGAATGGCGAAAATAAACGTTATGGTAAGGTACAGACAGAATTTCGCTATTACCTGAATCCGGGAAATGCAGGATTTGTGATCGCCAATCGCATTGGTGGTGGTACTACCTTTGGAGATCCTGAGTTTTTCCAGCTGATGCAGCTGGGCGGGGTACATAGCCTGCGCGGTTTTCATACCAATAGGTTTACGGGAAAATCAATGGCTTATTATGACCTGGATCTAAGAATGAAACTATTTGATTTTACGTCTTACATTACTCCCGGCTCTTTGGGCTTAATAGCTTTTAACGATGTTGGCCGGGTTTGGCAGCCTGGGCAATCTTCAGATCAGTGGCATCAGGGTTATGGAGGAGGAATATATATTGTTCCTGCCGATCTAATCCTGATACAAGCTGCGGTAGGTTTCTCCAAAGAAAGTACAATGCCTTATATTTCTGTGGGATTCAATTTCTAATTTTCTGTTACATTTAAGTATGGTAGCTCGTTTGGTGTCCCCGGATTGTTCTGTGGTTTACCTTGGTTTACCCTTTATTTAGCCTTGGTTTAGCCTTCCCTGCTGTACGGTAGCCCTACCCCAGCCATATCCCTGCCGTACCCCTGCTGTACCCATTGGTACGGTAAGGGTACGGCAGGGATACGGCTACCGTACAGCAGGGAAGTCTAATCCAAGGCTAAAGGAAGTTTAATGGAGGGATAATCAACTAATCGTTACCGGATAGTGCAGGAATCGTGATGAATTTAGGCTAATATAATGTTAGCTAAACAGGGTAAATTGGAAATTAGGACCTGAAATCCCCTTATTAGACATTATTGACTAGTTTCTATGGCTAAATAAGTAACAGCGATAGATGATGTAATTCCCTTCGCTGTGGAGCTGACTGTTTCAGGATACTTATTTATATTGTAAATATAGCTGAAATTTTGATTGCTATCCGGCATCAAAGAATAGTTACATTGCCGGATATTGTTGAGTACAGAAAGAAATAGTTTGTTCTCTTTTTCTACCGATAGTAACCATGCATACTTCACATTTTTAAAAAGCCCATTTTTGTCGTCATAAAGATAATCGGTTGTCAGCTCTGCTGAATTGCTCTTTTCACTGGTCAGATTTCCTATGGCATCATAAGTTCTATGCTGGTCGGATAACAATTTATCGTACCTGTCATAATAACTGACAGCAATTAGCTGTTGCTGGGTATTATAGGTCATATCATAATGTCCTATGGCATTAAATCCCTGCTCATTTAAAATATACTGGTATACACTGACAACGATACCATTTTTATCCAGTATATACTCATTCGAAAAGACCAGTGTTTTTCCATTGTACCGTGATAATCCAAATGGTTTTCCATCTGTCGTATAACTCATAACCGTACTGCTTCCATCAGCGTATTCTATTTTTGAAATCGAATGATTTGAAGTGTAGCTCAATTTCATTTGGGATCTGCCGGATCCCAGCTGAATAGGAATGTAATTTTTTTGAGGCACTTCAATCTCCGGAGGTACTTCAACTAATATTGTTTTTGAAGGTTGTTTATCCTTCTTGCAAGCCATAGTAAAACTAACCTCAAAAAGAAGAAATAATAGTAATGTATTTTTTCCGGGAACTCTCATAATTGTAATTAATGATTGATTTATTTAAGTTCTAAATTAATTCCGTTTTTTTGATAAGTATCTATTTGGTGAAAATATTTTCCCGTTTGTCAGTTGGGGATCATGTCATAATTTATTTTGAAATAATGGCAAACAAAGTGTGCTAGTCTGGGTTATAACTCATATTTTAACCTGAAATTGGTTATTCAAATTGAGTCGATCCCCCTTAATATAATATGGAAATAATTCATTTAAGCGCAGAGTGTTATCCGGTAGCAAAAGTAGGCGGACTGGGTGATGTAGTAGGTGCATTGCCAAAGTATCAGAATAAACTAGGTCACTTTTCTAAGGTAGTGATGCCTGCTTATAATGTTCCGTTTATGCAGGAGAATGATTTTGAAGTAGTATATGACGCGTGGGTTAACCTTGGGGAGCTTGGTTTCCCTGTCAGGATACTGAGAGAGAAAACAAATAAACTTGGATTTGATCTTTATTTGGTTCACGTAGCTGGTCTTACAGACCGCGATAAAGTTTACGGTTATGGAGATGATACAGAACGTTTTCTTGCGTATCAAATAGCTGCGCTTGATTGGATCAATCAGTGGGAGCATCGTCCTGACGTTATTCACTGTCATGACCATCATACCGGCCTGATACCTTTTATGACTGCTCATTCAGAAAGGTATAAAAGCTTAAGAAATATACCTACTATTTTAACCATACATAATGCACAATACCAGGGACAGTTTGGATGGAATAAATTACACTATCTTCCCGCTTTTGATTTGTGGAAGTCAGGTTTACTGGAGTGGAGAAAAGATATCAATCCCCTTGCTTCTGCCATTAAATGTGCCTGGCGCATCACCACTGTTTCTCCAAGTTATCTGGATGAACTAAGTTATCAGGCAAACGGACTTGAAAATCTGCTGGCAAGTGAACGTGGGAAATCTGTTGGAATTCTTAATGGAATTGACAATGAAGTGTGGGACCCGAAAGCTGATCCTATGCTGGAAAAAACTTACACTATACGGACAGTTGAAAGTGGAAAAAAAGCAAACAAAGCAGCTTTATGTGATGTTTTTAATTTAGATCCGTCAAAACCGCTATTTACATTTATCGGCAGGCTGGTGGGCGAAAAGGGAGCTGATCTGTTGCCTCAAATTTTTCATAATTCACTGGCACATAGCAGAGGGAATATAAATATACTTGTTCTTGGTTCTGGTGACCCTGCTATTGAAGCAAAGCTGTCAGAACTTAAAATATGGTTTCCGGGAAACTATAATGTTTATATAGGCTATAATGAGAAGTTATCTCATCAAATCTATGCCGGAGCAGATTTTTTGTTGATGCCTTCCAGGGTAGAGCCCTGTGGTCTTAACCAAATGTATGCACTCAGGTATGGAACTATTCCTATCGTACGCAGAATAGGAGGGTTAAAGGATACGATAGTTGACATTGGGGACGGAGGATTTGGCATTTGTCATGATCAAGCCAGTGTAAATGATGTAGGGCAGGCTATGGGCAGAGCTTATGACCTTTATAAAGAGAAAAAACGAGTGAAGGAGATCCTTAAATATATAATGCAATTGGATCATTCCTGGGATAGGGCAGCCCAACAATATATAGATCTGTACCAAATATAATTTTTAATGAACATGACTGAAAAAGTTTTAGGAGTTATTCTAGGCGGTGGCCAGGGCTCCAGATTATCACCACTTACCCAAACACGTTCCAAACCGGCAGTACCTATTGCAGGTAAGTATCGTTTAGTAGATATCCCCATTTCTAATTGTTTGAATTCTGGTATACACCGGATGTTTGTACTCACGCAGTTTAATTCGGCATCTTTAAATAAACATATAAAAAACACGTATCACTTTAGCCATTTTAGTGACGCCTTTGTAGATATTCTAGCTGCAGAACAAACTCCTGATAATCCTACCTGGTTTCAGGGAACGGCAGATGCTGTACGCCAAACCATGCACCATTTGTTACAGCATGAATTTGAATACGTACTGATCTTATCAGGCGACCAGCTTTATCAGATGGATTTTAATGAGATGCTGCTGGCCCACGAAGAAAGCGGTGCCGAAGTTACGCTGGCAACTATTCCAAGTACTGCGAAAGACGCAACTAGTTTTGGCATCCTAAAAGCAAATGAGGAAAACATCATTACTTCATTTATAGAAAAACCAAGCACAGAGTTACTGGCAGACTGGGCCTCAGATACCGGACCTGAAATGCAGGCAGAAGGTAGAAATTACCTGGCTTCTATGGGTATTTATATTTTTAACCGTGATCTTTTAGTGAAGATATTTGCCGAAAATCCTGATGAAAAGGATTTTGGGAAAGAAATTATTCCAAGGGTATTAAAAGAACAAAAAGTATTGAGCTTTCAGTATGAAGGTTACTGGACAGATATAGGAAACATATGTTCTTTCTTTGAGGCTAATCTTGGGCTGACCGATGATATCCCTAAGTTTAATCTTTTTGACAGTCACCAAAGCATTTTTACCCGCCCAAGAATGCTTCCTCCAACAAAGATACTAAGCACATCTTTGGATAAGGCAGTGATAGCCGAAGGCTGTATCTTAAATGCTGACTGGATTAAACATTCTGTTATTGGTATTCGTGCGCGTATTGGAAATGGTACAACAATTGAAAATGCTTATATCATGGGAAGTGACCGTTATCAAACACTCGTTGAGATTGCTGAAGAAAATGAAGCGGGACGTCCATTGATAGGGATTGGTGACAACTGCAGAATCGTAAACGCTATTGTAGATAAGAATTGTAAGATCGGTAATGATGTAGTGATCAACGGAGGCGAACACTTATCAGATGGAGATTTTGGGGTTTACACTGTAACTGACGGTATTGTTGTGGTTAAAAAAGGCTCGCTGATTCCAAGTGGTACTGTAATCGGATAAAATTGAGTATTAACATGGTGGTATACCATCATGTTAATACTCAATTTTAATAGTCCAGTTTTTAAACTGGAATAATTCTGTTAATTTTTAGAAAGATTTAGTGAAAGCATTGTTTCCAGATCAGTACCGGTACTGTATTTAGGTTTGGCATGTGAGTACTTTTCAAGATCATGAATTCTCGTTAACACGATATGTAACGCACTCCGTGCTTCTGCTCTTGCAATACCCATACCTATGCATTGGTGAATTCCCGTACCAAAGGACAGATGGCGTTTTGCGGGACGGTTTATAGAAAACTCTTCAGGATTAGCATATTGATCAGGATCAGTCATGGCACTCCTTAACTGAAGCATAATTACAGTATTGGCTGATATTTGTTGTCCGGATAATTCAACTGGTGTTGTCGTTATTCTATGAATTGCGGTTAATGGTGTTTGTAACCGCAGGCATTCTTCAATAAATTTAGGCACTAATTTTTCGTCTGTACTCATCATGGCTGTCAGCTGAGGATTATCTAAAAGGATATGAATGGCAGAACTGATTAAAGCGCTGGTGGTAGCCATACCTGCAGTCCAAATTATTCTCATCAAACTGGTGGCATCCGAAAATGCAAATTGGTCCTTTTGAACAAGGTCTCTTAATTTACCCCATAAGCTATCTTCTTTTGTTAATTCGCAGGTGATAAATTGATCCTTAAAAAATTCTTCCAGTCGTTGCCAGTAAAGCGGGTTGTGGTAATCTTTGCCAGTGAAATCCAGCATCTTATTTGCATCACCGGATGATAATCCGAAAAAATTGCAGAGAACAAGTACCGATAAAGGGTCTGAATAGTCTGTAACAAAGTCAAAATTATCCTGTTTACAAAGGGAATCCAGAAGTTGTTTAGCGGTAAGTGTAGTAAAACCAGCTAATTCAGCGATAACAGCTGGAGAAAATAGCGGATGTAACAAACTGCGAATCACTTGATGCATTTCTGGATCGGCGCCAAGTAAAATAGG
>Ga0233344_1000112_pt1 | contig 15689 bp, 17 predicted proteins | sample GEONDECOMP281_FD_180697 | JGI IMG/M metagenome (GOLD analysis project Ga0233344, IMG submission 180697) | Leaf litter microbial communities from Shasta-Trinity National Forest, California, United States - GEON-DECOMP-281 | ecosystem: Environmental > Terrestrial > Plant litter > Unclassified...
GAAGTTTGGCTGCTTTAACGAAGATCTTCAGGTTCTCCATTATTTTTTCCTGACCGGTAAAATCTTCAAAAGCCTGCGGACGCAGAACTTTCTCTATATCTTTCTCAATAGGGCTTAAGCTTTCTGAAGAAGGATCAAGGTTTTCATTCATGGGGTAAAGTTAAGATAAAAACTTAGCTGCGGGGCTGGCATCTTTCATCCCGTTGGAATAATCATAAAACCCTTCTCCGGATTTCACGCCCTTCTTACCTGCCATGACCATATTGACCAGTAGCGGACAAGGTGCATATTTAGGATTGCCGAAGCCTTGATGTAAAACATTTAATATCGCCAGGCAAACATCAAGACCGATAAAATCTGCCAGCTGCAATGGGCCCATTGGATGCGCCATGCCTAATTTCATGACGGTATCGATCTCCGAAACTCCTGCCACTCCTTCAAATAAGGTAAAGATAGCTTCATTGATCATCGGCATTAAAATGCGGTTGGCCACAAAGCCGGGATAATCATTTACTTCTACAGGAGCTTTAGACAGACTTTCTGATAGCTTCATTATCAGTGAAGTAGTTTCGTTAGAAGTAGCATATCCACGAATCACTTCTACCAGTTTCATGACAGGAACGGGGTTCATAAAATGCATACCGATCACCTTTTCTCCTCTGCTGGTTACCGCGGCGATCCGCGTAATGGAGATCGATGAGGTATTACTGGCCAGGATAGCTTCAGGTTTTGCATAAGCATCCAGGTCTCTGAAGATCTTTAGCTTAAGTTCCAGGTTTTCTGTAGCGGCTTCAACCACCAGGTCTGCTGCCGAAACACCTTCTTTCAAATCGGTAAAAGTAACGATGCGGCTCAGTATTGCAGTTTTTTCTTCTACTGTTACTGTACCTTTAGTTACCTGACGGTCAATGTTTTTAGTAATAGTATCTAATGCCTTGTTTAAGGCATCCTGACTTACATCTATTAAATTTACGGGATAACCAAACTGGGCAAAAGTATGTGCGATACCGTTACCCATTGTGCCAGATCCTATAACTGCTATTTTCATAAGAATATATTTGTTTGTTATCGGTTATGAAGCTATCATCATCTTTCATTACGGTGATGATCTGTAAGATCATTTTTGAATAGAATTAAGGTGCTAACCTGTTGATTGTCCATACGCCGTTTACGCTGGTATAACAGATCCTGTCGTGCAGGCGGCTTGGGCGTCCCTGCCAGAATTCTATCAGGTCAGGTTTTAACACATAACCTCCCCATTGTACAGGGCGCGGAACTTCTTGTCCCTGGTACGCCTCAGTCAGCTCTTTTACGCGGGTTTCCAGCGACTCCCTGTCGGGAATAATCTCACTCTGCGGAGATGCTGTAGCGCCGATCTGGCTGCCCTTAGGGCGGGAGTGAAAATAAGAGGTAGAATCTTCTTCCGGTACCCTGGTCACCGTACCTTCTATACGTACCTGGCGTTCCAGTTCTGGCCAGAAGAATACTATAGAAGCCTGCGGGTTCTCTGCCAGCTGCCTTCCTTTCTGACTGGCATAATTAGTGAAGAATACAAAGCCGTTCTGGTCAAATCCTTTCAATAATAAGATACGTGCCGATGGTTTTCCAGACAGATCTGCTGTAGCCACCGTCATCACATTGGGCTCATAGATCTGTGCATCCAATGCATGTTTAAACCATTTCTCAAATTGTATTATGGGATCTTTGTCAACATCGTGTTCTGCAAGTTCTGCAGCGCGGTAATCTTGTCTTAAATTCTGAATATTCTCTTTAGTAAGCTCCATTTTACAAAAATAGGTTTTAGTTTTTTTAAAATTATTAGTAATTTTCCTAAATGATAAGTCAACTCATTCCATCTGTAGGTAAACTGCTTATTTCTGAGCCTTTTATGAAGGATCCGAATTTCACCAGATCTGTTGTTTTATTAACAGAACATGGGGAAGACGGAACTTTGGGCTTTGTATTGAACCAGCCGAGCCTCGTCATTGTAGAAGACCTGCTGGAAGAGATCAAAGGCGGGCCTGATTTTCCAGTATACCTGGGCGGACCGGTAGGAATTGATACCATTCATTTTATACACCGCTGCCCGGATAAAATACCTGGAGGCGAAGAAATTTCTAAAGGTATTTTCTGGGGAGGGAACTTTGAAACGCTCAAAGCACTCATTAACCAGGGAAGTGTAACGGAGGAAGAGGTTAAGTTCTTTATTGGTTATTCTGGCTGGGGAGTAGATCAGCTCCAGGAAGAGATGAAATCAAATACCTGGATCGTATCAGATCAATACGATTCAGATATGATATTTTCTGCTGATGAAGAACAGTTATGGAGGGAAGTGATTATTCATTTAGGCCCTAAATACGCGCATATCAGCAATTTTCCGCAGAACCCGAGCCTTAACTAAAGGTTTTCGAGTTCTGCAGCAGATTCTTCTACTGTTTTTCTCAGCTGATCTTTATAACCCTGCATTTTTTCTGCCAATGCTACATCTGCGGTAGAAAGGATCTGCACAGCCAGTAATCCTGCATTTTTAGCTGCATTTAAAGCAACGGTGGCTACAGGAATGCCATTTGGCATTTGCAGGATAGAAAGGATAGAATCCCATCCATCAATAGAATTAGAAGATTTAACAGGTACGCCGATTACTGGTAAAACCGTAATAGAAGCTACCATTCCAGGTAAATGTGCTGCACCGCCTGCACCGGCAATGATCACTTTAAGGCCCCTTGATGCTGCATCTTTAGCATAAGTGAACATTCTTTCTGGCGTACGGTGTGCAGAAACTACCGTCATTTCAAACTCCACTCCAAATTCCTTTAAAATATTAGCGGCGTCATTCATGATATTTAAATCCGACTTGCTGCCCATAATTATGCCTACTTTCACGCTCATTAAGATATTACTTTTAGTGTTTCTTTAATATAATTTGCCTTTTCTATAGCCGTTTCCCTGTTTTGATCTACAATCGTAACATGTCCCATTTTACGAAATGGCTTGGTATATTTTTTACCATACAGATGTATGTATACGCCATCAACGGCCATTGCTTTTTCCATTCCCTCATATTTAGCTACACCATCGTGTCCTTTTTCGCCCAGCAGATTCAGCATCACTGCATTACTGATGGCACGGGTATCGCCCAATGGCAGGTTGAATATGGAACGCAGCTGCTGATCAAATTGGGAAACATAGTTTCCTTCAATGGTATGGTGACCGCTATTGTGTGGTCTCGGGGCCAGTTCGTTCACTAAGATCTCACCATTTCTGGTAATAAACATTTCTACCGCCAATAAGCCGGTTACGTTTAACGCAGCTGCAATGTTCTTAGCAATAGTTTCTGCTCTTTCCTGAATGTGCTCCGGGTAAGTTGAAGGGGAGATCAGGAACTCTACCAGGTTTGCTTCTGCATTAAATTCCATCTCCACCATAGGAAAGGTTTTTACATCACCCCTGGAATTCCGGGAAACGATCACAGCAATCTCTTTTTCAAAATCTACCAGTTCTTCGATCAGGCAGGGGCTGTCGAATGCTTTTTCCAGATCTTCCGCAGAGTTGATCCTCATTACTCCTTTACCATCATAGCCATCTTTACGCTGTTTCAGGATATAAGGAAAGGGGATCACAGAATTCAGCATATCCTCTTTAGTATTGACCAGCTGAAAATGTGCGGTAGGAATATCATTTTCTTTAAAAAATTGTTTTTGAACACCTTTATCCTGGATCAGCCTGATCACACGTGCTTGCGGAAATACCATTTTACCTTCTTTTTCGAGCAGGTCCAGCGCTTCAATGTTTACCTTTTCAATCTCTATGGTGATCACATCAGCTTTTTTACCAAATTTATAAACAGTGTCGAAATCAGTAATGGAGCCGCATTCAAAATAATTTGCTATATGTTTACAGGGGGCATCCGCATCAGGATCCAGAACGAGTGTAGTCAGGTTATAATTTATGGCTTCCTGGATTAACATTCTGCCTAGTTGTCCCCCACCTAAAATACCCAATTTTAAATCACTTATTTGTTTTGCCATATCGTTATGAGAAAGTAATGCTTATTTTGCACAAAAATAACAATATAAACGGATTTGATGGATGCAGATGCTATAATAATTGGTGCAGGTGCCTGTGGGTTGATGTGTGCGGTACAGGCAGGATACCTGGGCAAGAAGGTGATTGTGTTGGAAAAGGGAGTGCAGGCAGGCGCTAAAATATTGATTTCGGGAGGAGGGAGATGTAATTATACCAACCTCTTTGCCAGTGATGAACAATTTATTTCGGCCAATAAACACTTTAGCAAATCGGCCTTCACCCAGTGGTCAGTACAGGATACCATTAGTTTTTTTGAGACATATGGTATTGACGGAAAAGAGAAAACACTGGGACAGCTATTTCCCGACGGAAAAAATGCAAAAGATATTGTAGCCGTATTTACAACTATATGTGAAGATTTTGGGCAGGAGATCAGGTGTGAAGCCGAGGTAACTGCTATCTTAAAAAATGACAATGCTTATGCGGTTACGTACCAGCGTGATGGTAAAACCTATACTTTAACGGCTCCGAAGCTGGTGATTGCTACAGGTGGTTTGCCTATTCCTAAAATGGGCGCTACAGACTTCGCCCTGCGTTTTGCCAGGAAGGAAGGTTTACATATTATTGAAACTGCCCCTGCACTGGTTCCGCTAACCATAACCGGTAAGGATGAAGAGTGGTATGCGCAGCTTGCGGGGAATTCGGTTTTTTGTGAACTGAGCAACGATCAGATCTCTTTTGAGGAAAATATTCTGTTTACCCACTGGGGATTAAGCGGGCCGGCAGTATTACAGATCTCTTCATACTGGCGCCCGGGAGAAAGTATTAATATCAATCTGCTGCCGAAGGAAGACATTAGCGCATTGATTGAAGAAGAAAGAAAACACAATGGCAAAACTTTGTTATCTTCCTTATTAAACAGGTATTATGCAAAGAAATTTACCGATGCCATGGCCAAATTCCTTCCTGTAGATAAACCGGTAGCGGCGCTGACCAAAGCCGAAATGGAATTGATCCATCAAACCATACACCTGTTTAAGGTGAAACCTGCAGGTGACAAAGGATATGATAAGGCGGAGGTAATGCGCGGCGGGATAGATACTGCAGAACTCTCATCAAAAACCCTGGAATGCAAAAAACTTCCCGGCCTGTATTTTGGCGGGGAATGTGTAGATGTAACCGGCTGGCTTGGAGGTTATAATTTTCAGTGGGCATGGGCCTGTGGTTTTGTTATCGCACAGGGAATATAGTTTATGAACGAAACAGAGGTATTAAAACATTACTGGGGATTTAACTCTTTCAGGCCTTTACAGGAAGAGATTATCGCGGCGGTGCTGAATGGAGAAGATACACTGGCCTTACTGCCTACAGGCGGGGGGAAATCACTGTGCTTTCAGGTTCCGGCATTGGTTAAAGAGGGCATATGTATCGTGGTTTCTCCGCTGATCGCACTGATGAAAGACCAGGTAGAGAATTTAAAAGCTAAAGGAATCAATGCTGTAGCGATCTATGCAGGGATGGGAAAGCGGGAGATCGATATTCTGCTGGATAACTGTATCTACGGACCTATAAAATTCCTTTATCTGTCTCCGGAGAGGTTATTGTCAGATTTAGTGCGTACCAGGATCTCTTATATGAATGTAAACCTGATCGCTGTTGATGAAGCACATTGTATCTCTCAGTGGGGATATGATTTCCGGCCTCCTTATTTACAGCTCAGTTCTTTAAGGGAGATCCATCCTGATGTTCCATTCATTGCGCTCACAGCTACAGCTACAGCTTTTGTTCGCGAAGATATCGTTGCCAAGCTGGAGATGAAAGATCCTAAGGTATTTGTGCAGAGCTTTGCCCGTAAAAACCTCAGTTATGTGGTGTTCGATCTGGAGGATAAATATAAAAAGCTGATCGATATTACCACTAATGTTAAGGGGAGCGGCCTGGTCTATGTCCGAAACAGGAGAGAGACTGCAGAAGTGGCACTTTTTTTACAAAGGAACCATATTGCCGCAGATTTTTATCATGCTGGTATTGAATCGAACGAAAGGTCCAAAAAACAGGAAAGCTGGAAACAGAATAAGATCAGGGTAATGGTAGCTACCAATGCTTTTGGAATGGGCATCGATAAGCCCGATGTCAGGTTTGTGGTTCATTTAGACCTTCCGGAAAGTCTGGAAGCCTATTACCAGGAAGCAGGGCGTGCAGGTCGCGACGGCAGAAGGTCTTTTGCCGTGCTGCTGGCCAACAGGTCTGATCAGATGGCATTAAAAGCAAAATATACAGATAGTTTTCCGAGCGTAGAAGAGATTAAAAAGACCTACCATTACCTTGGCACTTATTTTCAGCTGGCTTACGGGGCAGGCGCAGGGGTTAATTTTAGTTTTGACCTTGCAGATTTCTGTAAGCGTTTTAAGCTGGGGGTGATCAAAACCATAGGGGCGCTTAAATTTCTGGAGCATGATGGCTATATTACGCTGTCTGAAAATATATTTTTGCCTTCACGGGTTTTGTTTACGGCAGGTAATGAAGATGTTTACCGCTTCCAGATCGAGAACTCTGGTTATGATCCCCTGATAAAAACTATACTGAGGTCGTACGGAGGAATGTTTGACCATTATGCCAATATCAGTGAAAGTGATATTGCTAAAAGGCTGGGCATCTCCTTTAATGATGTGATACGGCAGCTTAATAATTTACAGGAGCAGGGGCTGTTATCCTACCTGAAGCAGAACGATCAGCCACAGCTCCAGTTTCTGCTGGCACGGGTAGACTTGCTGCACCTTGATACGGATGTTAAATATATAGAATTAAGAAAAAAGATCCAGGCAGAGCAGATCAGTGCTGTATTGTCTTATGCCAGTACACCTGTTTGCCGCAGTATTCAGTTATTGAGCTATTTTGATGAACCTAATGCCGATAAATGCGGGGTGTGTGATATTTGTTTGGCAGAAAAACGAAATGAGGATAGGGCAGAGCTGACCGATAAAATCGATTTTGAGATTGCAACCCTCTTACAAACAGACGTACATACGCTGGATGACCTGGTCAATGAAATTAAAACAGGGTCAGACCAGGAGAAGCTTAACCAGATCCGCGAACTGCTCGATGCAGGTAAAATTAAAACAGATGGCAAAAACTATTATCTTTGAATCGATGTTAAATTATTTATGATGAAGAAAACTGCTCTTTACTTGTTGATGCTACCCGTATTTTTTGCTGCCTGTAAATCTAAATGTGTAGAAGATCTGGGGGTTCATAGTTCCAGAGACCTTACGGTTAAGCCCTTTGATGAGCTTAAAGTGAGTGGTCCCGTTAAATTGATTATGCGTCAGGACAGCAGTTTTAAAATTAATATTCTGGCAGATTCCAATGCTATCGGGCTGGTGACAACAGCGGTAAGCGGCAATCAGCTCACGGTAAAACTAGATGCTAAAAAATATTGCGGTAAAGATTCTGTGATTGTAAATGTTGGCATCGGCGATCTTAAAAAACTCGAAGCGGAGGAAGCCAGTAAAGTTTATACTGCCTCGGGGATTATTGTAAATACCCTGGATATGAAACTAAAAGGTGCTGTAAAGTTAAGCATGGATATTAGTGCCATGAAGCTGACCACGACTACAGATGGTGCGGCAAGCATGGTTCTGCTTGGCCAGGCGGGAGAGCACGATATAAAGAGTACAGGCAGTATCAGTTTAAATGCATTTGCTTTTGTAGCAGGTAAATATGACCTGGATATGAATGGGGTTTCAGATCTAAAGATCAATGCCTTAAACGATTTAATTATAAAAACAGCAGGGGCTGCTGATATTCGTTATAAGGGAAATCCTAAAAATATTAAAGAGAAACAATCAGGAACTTATAAACTAGAAAAAGTAAACTAGCAGATTTATTGCTACGCTCACATGGAAGAAAAAAACAACAAAAAAGTTATCCGCTCATGGGCCTTTTTTGACTGGGCCAATTCAGCCTATAATCTCGTTATCACCTCCACTATTTTTCCGGCTTATTATACGATCATTACCTCCGATAAGAACGATAATACCATTGATTATGTGACTTTTATGGGGAGGAAGTTTATTAACTCCGTTCTTTATAACTATGCACTGGCCTTTGCTTTCCTGGTGATTGCAGTGTTATCGCCCATATTATCTTCTATTGCAGACTCCAGGGGGAATAAAAAAGTATTCATGCAGATGTTTACTTATCTGGGTGGTTTATCCTGCTGCGGACTTTATTTTTTTGAGATAGATACGCTGCAAGTGAGTATTGTATTGTTTGTTCTGGCCGCTATAGGTTTCTGGGGAAGCCTTGTTTTTTATAATGCTTATCTTCCTGAAATTGCCACGCCGGATCAGCAGGATAGAGTAAGTGCAAAAGGTTATACTTATGGATATGTGGGCAGTATCATTTTACAGCTCATCTGTTTTTTATTTGTATTTTTCCCTTCCAAATTTGGTTTGTCAGGCGGAGCACAGGCATCGCGGCTATCTTTTCTTTTGGTGGGAATCTGGTGGATGCTGTTTGCCCAGATCACCTTCAGGAATATGCCTGATGGAAATCCTGATGGGCATAAAGCTAACCATCATTGGTTAACCGGTGGCTTTACAGAATTGAAGAAAGTATGGAGCCAGGTTAAACATATGCCCTACCTTAAAAGATTTTTGAGTGCCTTCTTTTTCTATTCTATGGGCGTGCAAACGGTAATGCTTGTGGCCACTATATTTGGCGAAAAACAATTGCATTTACCTACTTCAAAACTGATCGCTACCATTTTACTGCTGCAAATAGTGGCTATACCAGGTGCAATGCTCATGTCCTGGTTATCCCGTAATGTTTTTGGAAATGTGAAAGTGCTTATTGGCGTAGTTGTCATTTGGATATTATGCTGCGTTGGTGCTTATTTTGTACATACAGAAATGCAGTTCTATTATCTTGCTGCAACAGTAGGGTTAATTATGGGCGGAATACAATCTCTTTCGCGCTCTACTTATTCCAAGTTTTTACCACAGGACAGCCCTGATCATACTTCTTTTTTCAGCTTTTACGATGTAACAGAGAAAATTGCTTTAGTGATAGGAATGTTTAGCTTCGGTTATATCGAAGAATTTACCGGCAGTATGCGGAGCTCGCTCATAGCCCTTACTGCCTTTTTTATGGTGAGCCTGATATTTCTGCTGTTATTGAGGAGAGTTGAGCCTAAGCAGACAGTAATTTCATCAAATTAATAAACAAGACACCCATGAAAGTAGAATTATTTATTCCCTGTTTTGTCGACCAGCTTTATCCTGAAACTGCTTTCAGTACCATTAAGCTATTGGAGAAAGCAGGCTGCAAGGTGATATATAACCCCGGTCAAACCTGCTGCGGGCAACCGGCCTATAATGCTGGTTATTGGGAGCAGGCAAAAGAAACGGGTACCAAGTTCCTTAATGATTTCTCAGAATCAAATTATATAGTTGCTCCTTCGGCATCCTGCGTGGGAATGGTAAAAAATGGATACAACGATCTTTTTACCAATAGCACAGTACACAATAAATGCAGAACGATGCAGGGAAATATCTTTGAGCTTTCTGATTTCCTGATCAATGTATTAAACAAGGATTATTTTGGTGCTGAACTGGAGGGAAAGGCTGTTTATCACGATTCCTGCAGTGCTTTACGGGAATGTAAGATTAAAGAAGAACCGAGACAGTTATTGTCGAAAGTCCATGGTCTGGAAATGCTGGAGATGAAAGACACTGATATGTGCTGCGGTTTCGGCGGCACCTTTGCTGTTAAATTTGATGCCATTTCATCGGCTATGGCAGAGCAAAAGGTAAACCATGCTTTAGCACAGGATGCTGATTATATCATTTCTACTGATCTTTCCTGCCTCATGCATTTACAGGGATATATTGATAAAAATAACCTTGCTTTAAAGACAATGCATCTGGCCGACGTATTGGCAAATGGCTGGTTAGAAAGTACAGAATATTAATATTTAACCTTTTTTAACATTTTAGCAGTGATGTTTTCACCTAATTTTGTTTGTTAATGCTAAAATAAATGAAACGACTATTTATCGCCTCTATATGTTTATGTGTTTTTTCAGCTCAGCTAAAGGCACAACCTAAAAAATCGGGAGCTATCCAGTTTGAAAGTACTTTTGAGCCGGCGGCTATGGCTGCTGCCAATGGGATTAAGCTGAGTGATGAGGCTATTGCAAGAATGCCTAAAAGCTCTGTCACCAATTTTGAACTGCTATTTAATTTAACCGGGGCTAGTTATGTGCCGGTAGAAGATCAGGATGACAGCAACGGGGGCGGAGGTAATGGGCCTGGGCCTGGCATGGGAGGCGGAATGCGTTTTGGAGGATTTGGCGGCGGCAATAAGGAATACTATTATAACTTTTCCGATCATAAGCTGACTGAAGTGTTTGATCTTAATGACACTACCTTTTTTATGCAGGATAAACTTGGGGAGTTTCAGAAAATGGCTTTTGGGCCCGATCAAAGTGCTCCGGAAGTAGAATATATTAAATCTGATGAAGTAAGAAAAATTCTGGGCTTTACCTGTAATAAGGTGGTGGTGAAAACTAAGGTGAAGCGTAGAATTATGGAGGAAGAAAAGGAGATTACCGATGAAACCAATGTATGGTATACCAATGATCTGGGCTTCGATTTTTCTCCAAATCCATCCTTGTGGACCTCTGGTGCGGTATTGGCCATAGAAGGTAAAGCCACGCATATGTTTGCCAAAAGCATTGAATACCGTAAAGTGAGTGTTAAAGATGTAAGCCTTCCCAAAAAAGGAACATTAATCACCGCCGAAGAGTTTCATCAGAAAATGGAACAGCGCAGGAAGCTGATGCGCGCAAACAGGAATAATGCAAAAGGGCAGGTGCGTAGCATTACCATTAACTAACCTCCCGGTCAAATTTCTTTTTACTGATAGCCGGCGGAAGTTTTTTTAAACTTTGGTATGCTCCATATAATCGGTGACAATATCAATTTTAATCAACTCTTTTTTGAAAATTAATAATTGTTCCTCAGCTTTATCTAACCGGAGTTCATTTTGATCTGATCTGCTTTCCATCTGATCAGACCGGGCGTCAATTCTTAGAATTATTTCTCCTACGCAGTTTAGCCCCTCTTCTAAACGGATCAATATTGGTATTAGCTCTTTCAGTGCTTGCATGATTTGTTCTATTTGAAAGCAAAAATAATATTTTTATTATAAAAGTTAAATATATTATCGTTTTAAATTAATGCAGCTGCAATTTGGTTATGGTCAGCTCTGCTAATTCCTGGCCGGTTACCCCTTGCTCATTATTTTTAAACAATCTTCAGGTATTGGGTTTTTAATAAAACCTCAGGGCAATCTTCTAGTTTTTTATCCAAAACTCTTCCTTTTAGCGGGTTGCAAAAATTGGGCTGCAGCGCGTAATTATTTTACGCTGTTTTTCAGTAAATCATCTGTCATAATTCTTTCCATCTTTCCACCGGTGTTAATAACATTTAGATGCTATATATGGAGAAATTCGCATTTTTGATCTCCGCTAAAATAGGTCGGCATGAGGGCTGATTTAATATTTAAACCTTCGCAAAATGAGCACTAAAAGAATTATAAAATTCGAAAAAGAAGATTGCAGTCCATGCAATATGGTTTCTGAATACCTGGATAGAAAAGGTGTTGTCTATGAAACTATCAATCCATTCAATCACCCGGAGTTAGCTATGCAGTTTAGGGTAAGATCGGTTCCTACCGTTATCCTGCTGGAACAGGAGCAGGAATTGTCGCGAGTAATTGGTTTCAAACCAGAAGAACTGTCGGCATTGCTGGCGAGCTAATCATTCATTAATTTTCTGCCCATGACCTGGATTTATTATGACAGTAAAACGGGGAATGTAGAGCGATTTGTAAACCGGCTAAAACTACACCGGAATTGGAATATTCAAAAGATCGGTGGGGATTTTAAACCGTTACATGCAGGTCACCTCATTACTTATACCACTGGATTTGGAGAAGTGCCGCCGGTTACGCAGCATTTTCTGGAGGAGAACAGGGGGGTGATCAAATCAATTTCCTCCAGTGGAAATAAAAACTGGGGACCTAATTATGCACTGGCAGCAAAAAAGATCGGCGATCAGTTTAAGCTCCCTGTTTTAATGCAGTTTGAACTTTCGGGGACGATGGCAGATATTCAAAGATTTATAGATAAAATAGAAGGCTAAAGCATTATGGTAACTAAAAAATGGATCTTATTAAACAATGAGATCATGATTAAAAAGGACGACGAATTCAGCCTTGGTAAAGATAAAGAAGCTGTACGTTCTTATTTTCTTGACTACGTTAATAAAAACACGGTTTTCTTTTATACGCTGAAAGAAAAAATCGACTACCTGATAGAGCAGGATTATTATATAGATTTCTACCAATGGTACACTTTTGAGCAGATGCAGGAAGTGTATGACCTGGTATATGCCAAAAAATTCAGGTTTCAGTCGTTCATGAGCGCTTTTAAGTTCTTTCAGAGTTATGCACTGAGAGACGATAGCGGGGAGAAATTCCTTGAACGTTATGAAGACCGTGTGGTTGCAGTTTCCCTGTTCCTGGCCAGGGGCGATGTTCCTCAGGCGATACAATACGCTGAAATGCTGATCAATCAGGAATACCAGCCGGCAACACCTACCTTTTTAAACTCAGGAAAAAAACGTTCCGGAGAATTGGTATCCTGTTTTCTGGATGAGATTGGGGATAACCTGAACGGCATCGGTTATGCGATTGATTCCGCTATGAAACTTTCTTCTATCGGCGGAGGTGTTTCCTTCAACTTGTCCAAGATACGTGCAAGAGGTGAGTCTATTAAAGATGTAGAAGGACGCGCCGGCGGGGTATTACCCATTATGAAAATACTGGAAGATACTTTTTCTTATGCCAATCAATTGGGACAGCGACCTGGAGCAGGTGCTGTTTACCTGAATGTTTTTCATACCGATATTGAGGAATTCCTGGATTGTAAAAAGATCAATGTAGACGAAAAGGTAAGGATTAAATCTTTATCAATCGGCGTAGTTGTTCCTGATAAATTCATGGAGCTGGCAGAAAAGGATGAGGCCTGTTACTTGTTCCATCCGCATACGGTATTAAAGCAATATGGCAAATACCTGGATGAGATGGATATGGACGAGATGTACGAAGAACTCGTTACCAATCCACTGGTTAAAAAGAAAAAAGTAAATGCACGTCACCTCATGGTGAAAATTGCACAAACTCAAAAAGAAAGTGGTTATCCTTACCTGTTCTTTAAGGGTAATGCCAACAGGGGACATGCGTTGAAAGACCTTGGGCATGTAAAATTCTCTAACTTGTGTACCGAGATCATGCAGATCTCTGATGTGTCAGACATTGAGATTTATGGTAAAGAAGATACCATTCGTTACGGCATTTCCTGTAACCTGGGCTCCTTGAACATTGCTACGGTGATGGACAATAAAAGGGTGATGGAAGCGGTGAAAACGGCCATGCGTTCCTTGACGATCGTATCTGATATTACCAATATCGCGATGGTACCCTCTGTTCAGAAGGCAAATAAAGAATTACATAGTGTAGGTTTGGGGGCAATGAACTTACATGGTTTCCTGGCCAGGAATTTTATTATGTATGAAAGCAAGGAAGCGCTTGACTTTTGTAACGTGTTCTTTATGATGGTCAATTTCTATTCTATCCAGAGTTCTATGGAGATAGCAAGAGAAAGAAAAGAGACTTTTGTAGGTTTTGAAAAATCGGAATATGCGAACGGCAATTATTTCGCTCCATATATAGCTAAAGATATTGTTCCGGTAAATGATAAGATCAGCAGGTTGTTTGAAGGAATGGCAATACCTACAGCGGCCGACTGGACTTCGCTAATGAACGAGGTAAAAGAGCATGGTGTTTTTCATGCCTACAGGCTTGCCATAGCGCCTAACCAGTCTACTTCTTATATCATGAATGCTACTGCATCAGTAATGCCTGTGGTAGACGTAATAGAGGTGAGAGAGTATGGCGACAGTACCACTTATTATCCAATGCCATACCTGGATAATGATAATTATTTCTTTTATAAATCCGCTTATGATATGGATCAGAAAAATGTACTGCGTTTAATTTCTGTAATCCAGAAACATGTAGATCAGGGAATTTCTACCATTCTCCATACCAATACAAAAGATACCACAAGAGACATAGCGAAGTATTATATCTACGCACATAAAATGGGATTAAAATCTCTGTACTATACCCGTACACGTAAAGCATCAATTGATGAATGTGTTTCTTGTTCGGTGTAAATTAAGTAGTTATCGTAATATATAAAACGGAAAAAGATGAATCAATATAAAGCAGTAAACTGGAATACACCAGAAAATGATTATGCAGGAATGTTCTGGGAACAGAACCTGCGCCAGTTTTGGGTAGATACCGAATACATTCCTTCAAAAGATATCGACAGCTGGAAAGCGCTGTCTCCGGAGATTCAGCAAACCTATAAAAAGGCGCTGGGAGGTTTAACTTTGCTCGATACTTTACAAAGCCATACGGGGATGCCTAAATTGCTGGACCATATCGATGGTCTGCAGAATAAAGCAGTATTATCTTTCATGTGTATGATGGAAGCAATCCATGCAAAATCTTACTCTACAATATTTACTACTGTAAACAGTACTGCGGAGATCAATGAGCTTTTTGAATGGGTAGAAAGTAATAAACTGCTGCAGTTTAAAGCTGCTACAATAGATAAATACTACCGTCAGCTGGATTCGCAGGAGGTAACCAATGAAGTGCTGTTTATGGGACTTGCAGCTTCCGTACTGCTCGAAACATTTCTGTTCTATAGCGGCTTTTTTATGCCGCTGTGGTTATCAGGACAAGGGCAGATGGTAGCCAGTGCAGATATTATTAAAAAAATAGTTGCTGATGAATCTATCCATGGCGTGTTTGTAGGGTTACTGGCGCAGGATGTTTACAAAAAATTACCTGATCCGGAAAAATGTAAGGCTGAACTGGTAGCACTGCTGATGGAGCTTTATGAAAATGAATTAAAATATACTGATGAACTGTATACAGAAGTAGGGCTTACCGCCGATGTCAAAGAATATGTTCGCTATAATGCCAATAAGGCCATGATGAATTTAGGTTTTGAAGAGATCTTTGAAGAAAAGCCGGTAAATTCGATCGTATTGAATGGCTTGAACGGCGAAACTACCCAACACGACTTTTTTTCTAAAAAATCTACGAATTACGAAAAAAGTATGGAAGTCATTTATCTGCGTGATGAGGACTTTAAGATGGATACAGAGACGATTTTGTTCTAAAATAAGCAGAAAATGATTACCCGGGGAAGATTTAATCCGGGTAATCATTTTAGGGACAAATGACCCCCTTTAATATTTGCTTAATTATCTTACATTTGGTGCCTAGACAATCTCTAATGCGCTTTTTATTCTCTATTTTATTTTGTTTGTCATCAATTGCGTCATATTGCAATGTAATCGTTGTTGATCGGCATTTACCTTATGAGAATTTAGGAAAAAATGTTGGCTATTTAAAAGACAAAGAAGGTCATTTAAGTCTAAATGAGGTTATAGGCGCTGATAAAGATGGTAAATTTCTGAATTCTAACTCCGATGTCTTAAATTTTGGAAATA
>Ga0233344_1000113_pt1 | contig 15685 bp, 11 predicted proteins | sample GEONDECOMP281_FD_180697 | JGI IMG/M metagenome (GOLD analysis project Ga0233344, IMG submission 180697) | Leaf litter microbial communities from Shasta-Trinity National Forest, California, United States - GEON-DECOMP-281 | ecosystem: Environmental > Terrestrial > Plant litter > Unclassified...
TACCCTGCCGTACCTATGATGCTCTGCTCTGGCGGAGGGGGAAGGGTAGATTACGGAGCGTTAAAATATTTTACGGAATATTGGCCAAGTGATAATACCGATCCTTTGGAGCGTATTTTTATACAGTGGGAGTATTCTTATTTTTATCCGGCTATTGCCAGTGCCAACCATGTAACCGACTGGGGTAAACAGCCTTTAAAATTTCGTGTAGATGTAGCCATGATGGGCAGACTGGGATTTGATATTGTGGTCGATAAATTAAGCAGTAGTGATCTGTTGTTCTGCCAGGACGCGGTTAAATGTTACGATTTGATAAAACCGGTGATCTGGCAAGGTGATCAATACCGGCTTTCTGATCCTAAAAAGGACAATGTAGCTGCTATGTTATATGTAGATGCATCAAAATCATCTGCCATCATTTTTAATTATCTGGTCAATTATCGTTATGGGACAGAAAGCAATTTGCCTTTGCGTCTTAAAGGTTTGGATCCTTTAAAGAAATATCAGCTCAAAGAGATCAATCTTTATCCTGGTACAACTGCGGTGGCTGGGAATAATACAGTATACTCGGGCGACTTCTTAATGAAAATCGGTTTTAATCCGGTCGTAAATAGCAGCAGAACCAGTGTGGTTGTTTTGCTAAATGAAGTAAAATAATCTGATGATCAGAAATAAGCAGTACTTACAGCTCTAAAGCATGTTATGTCTTTTAAATAATAAGATCATGATTTATGATTTTATTATTTACTTTATAATTTGCTGTAAACCGGAATGTTTTAGTTATAATGCGCTAGAAAACAAAAAAGCCCATCTTTCGATGAGCTTTAGTAGCGAGAAGCAGGATCGAACTGCCGACCTCAGGGTTATGAATCCTGCGCTCTAACCATCTGAGCTACCTCGCCGTTTGAGGTTGTTTTTTAAAGAGTTGCAAATATAGAATAAAATACTTTTCTTTAGAAAAAAAATAAAAAATAATTTACAAATAACAAGATATAAGCGATTTAAGATGTCAGAAAAGAAAAAATTTACATTGGAATATGAGTTAAAGTCGTCTCCGCGTATTTTGTTTAGCTTTATTAGTGAGCCCAACGGCCTTTCCCAATGGTTTGCCGATGATGTCGTTTTCCGTGATCAGGTATATACTTTTACCTGGGATGACGAAGTTCAAAAAGCCAAAATGTTAAGTTTCAAGGAAAATAAAATGGTAAAATTCAAATGGATTGATGATGAGCCGCAGTGTTATTTTGAGATGGAGATTGTGCAGGATGAACTAACAAATGATGTAGCCCTTTCAATTACTGATTTTGCTACCGAAGATACGCTTAAAGAAAGAACACAGATCTGGGATAACCAGATCACCTATTTGCATAGTGTAATTGGTGCGTAAGTTTGCATCATAAAATATTGCTTTTTAACTGTTATGAAGCTATTGTGATCTTTTATTACGCATTGTAAACCCGAAGATCATGATGGTTTCATATTCATTGTATACATTTGTACATTGAAAAAGATTCACGTACTACTGCTTCAGGCATTCATCAGACCATTTTTCGTCACTTTTTTTATCGTGATGTTTATCTTGTTGATGCTTTTTCTGTTTAAATATGTTGATGATTTAATTGGGAAGGGATTTGAATGGTATACTATTCTGGAGCTGATGTTTTATGCATCTGCATCAAACGTATCCATGGCCTTACCGCTGGCCATATTGCTGTCTTCCATTATGACTTTCGGAACACTTGGGGAGAACTATGAGCTGGTAGCTATAAAATCTGCAGGGATATCCCTCCAAAAGGCAATGATGCCGCTGCTGATCCTGATCATAGGTATTGCTCTTGCTTCTTTTGTGTTTTCAGAATACTTTTTACCTAAGGCCAACCTTAAATATGGATCGCTGTTGTGGGATGTAAGAAATAAAAAACTCTCTTTTTTAATCAAAGAGGGGGTGTTTAACAACAGCATTCCTGGTTATTCTATTCGTGTAGACCAGAAAGGTGAAGATGGCAGTTACTTAAAGGGGGTCATGATTTATGATCATACTGGAAATAATGGTGTTGCTAAGATCATCATTGCCAAGGATGGAACCATGAATAGGACTAAGGATGAGCAGTTTCTGGTGCTGAAATTAAATAATGGAGTTCGGTATGAGGAATCCAGCGGACAGAATGCCGCCTATAACCCAAGGCAGCAGTTAACGAGAATGCGTTTTGGCCAAACGGAGCAGAAGTTTGATATTTCCAGTTTTAAGATGAACAGGACAGATGAGAATAGCTTTAGGTCCAATAATCAGATGCTTAACCTGCATGGGCTTACGCACAAAAGGGATTCGCTGACCAAGGAGCTGGATAGTGTAGACCGCTTTGCAAAGCTTACTATTGGTAGTTATTTAAAGCTAAACAATTATACCAAAGGATATACAAAGATTAAAATCAAGCCTATAGTGATTAAAGGGGCGATATTGAATAGTATACCACAAGATAAAAGAATAACTGCTATGCAAGGAGCGGTAGATCAGGCCTCGTCGATCAAGCAGACCACAGATGGGCGGTTACCAGACCATAAAGACAGGGTAGGTAACCTGATCAGGATCAGAATTGAGTATCAGCGTAAATTTACCCTGGCGGTTTCCTGCCTCTTACTGTTTTTTATAGGTGCACCGCTTGGAGCAATTATCAGAAAAGGCGGACTTGGTTTGCCTGTGGTAATGGCCATCGTTTTCTTTCTTTTTTACCATATTATTTCTACTGTAGCAGAGAAATCCGCTAACCAGGGAAACATTAATCCTATACTGGGGATTTGGATGGCCGTTATCGTTCTTACGCCTATGGGCGCCTTTTTGACCTATAAGGCTACCGTTGACTCTGCTCTTTTTGACATCACAGTCTATAAAGCGTTTTTCACCCAGCTATTCAAAAAAAGGAAAAAATTAAATAGCCAGTAATTCCTATCTGTTGTTCCTTACTTAAGGATGATATATTAAAGATAATATTATCAGAGAAGGTTGTAACTTTGTTTATGAATCTTACGTATAGATAGTATGTTATATCTTTAATAAGAGGAATAAGCTCAAAAATGGAAATTAAACTAAACGCGATAGAAGATGCTATTGCAGATATAAAAGCTGGTAAAGTTGTCATTGTTGTAGACGATGAAGATCGTGAAAATGAAGGTGATTTCGTTACTGCTGCTGAAAATGCTACTCCGGAAGTAATTAATTTTATGGCTACCTATGGCAGGGGACTTATCTGCGCCCCACTTACCGAAGCGCGCTGTGATGAGCTTAACCTAAACCTGATGGTAGGTAAGAATACTGCCCCTCACGAAACTAATTTCACGGTCTCTGTAGATCTTGTTGGACATGGCTGTACCAGTGGTATCTCTGCGTCTGACCGCTCTAAAACTATGCTGGCGCTCATCAATCCGGATACTGATCCCGACGAACTGGGCAGACCCGGACATATCTTTCCTTTGCGTGCAAAAGATGGCGGCGTATTGAGACGTGCCGGACATACTGAAGCTGCAGTAGATCTGGCCAGATTAGCTGGCATGGCACCTGCGGGAGTGATTGTAGAGATCATGAAGGTAGACGGAGAGATGGCTAGATTGCCTGATCTGATGGAAATCGCAGCACAGCATCAATTAAAAATAGTTTCTATTAAAGATTTGATCACTTACCGTTTGAGTAAAGAAAGCTTAATTCGGGAAGAGGTTACCATTAATCTTCCTACAGAATGGGGTGATTTTAAGATGACCGCATATACACAGCTGGAAAATAATGCCACTCACCTTGCTTTGAGCAAAGGCGAATGGACAGCTGATGAGGCTGTTTTGGTAAGGGTACATAGCTCTTGTGTTACCGGAGATATTTTCGGTTCATGCCGTTGTGATTGCGGTCCGCAATTACATAAAGCAATGGAGATGATAGAAAAAGAAGGTAAAGGTATCGTTGTATATATGAATCAGGAAGGCCGTGGTATTGGTCTTGTTAATAAATTGCTTTCTTATAATCTACAGGATGCTGGTTTTGATACCGTTGAAGCTAATATTAAATTAGGCTTTAAAGGCGATGAACGTGATTATGGTGTTGGTGCACAGATTTTAAGGGCACAAGGGGTAACTAAAATGCGTTTGATGTCCAATAACCCAACAAAAAGAGCCGGCTTAATAGGTTATGGTTTAGAGGTTGTAGAGAACATTGCCATTGAGATCCTCAGCAATACACACAATGAAACTTATTTAAAAACAAAAAGAGATAAGATGGGTCATACCATTATGAAAGGTTAATGAAGTTGTCTTAACTTCTTCTGTTCATCTGTAATGGCATCTTTATTAATAGACTGATTAGCTCTTTTCTTCTTTTCAGTCTGTTTTTTGTTTTGATTTCTTCGGTATTGACCGGTAACTTTTTGTACAAATTCTCTAAAACTATCAAACTGCTGGGAATATACTAGTCCAAATGAAGTTACATTTGTATTGGGGTTGATTCCGGGATTTACAAAGATACTTTGTATGGTAGGTGGTTTGTTGGCTAATTTTGCGATCAATGAACCATCTTTCCTAATCAATGCCTGGAGCTCTACTTCTCCGCCGACATTATTTTTTGAAAGCGCGATCGTTGAGAAATCACCCGTAGTTGCCCTGTCTACCACGCCGGCATTCAATACGATCCTATTATTAAAGAATTTAAAGGATGCACTAGCCTCGCTCAGTGAGCGGATGTTAATATCCACGAAATCAAGATTCAGTGATGATAATACATTGTTGAATTGATTAAACAGCAGTTCTGTAGCTGTACTTGCTACACCAGAGGTTACCTGTTTGCCCAGATCCTGGGTACCCGGACCAGGTGCAAAACTACGTCTGATGATCAAACTGAATGCCTGCAGGTTTAGGTTGTTCGGATCATTAAAATAAGCTTGCAGCTCTTCTTTGATCGATGGATTGGAAGGGAAGAAAATATCAAGCTTGATCTCTGGCTGTAATAACAGCCCTGTTAAACCCATCTCAACTTCTACCGGAACCCTAAGATTAGAGTTACTACTATTACCCCTGTTAGCTGCAGAGTAGAGGTCGGTAAGACTCGCTCTAAGCTCATATATAGCTTTTAGGTTGATCTGTGCCTGATTAGGATTTCCCGTCCACCTGATGGTTCCTCCCTGCCTGATACTTAATTTTTTATTGATCACTTCCTGTGCGGTGAAATCAAAGTTCCCCGTTTCAATGATATAATCACCGGTCATATCGAAATCACCCAGACTGTTGATCTCCAGATCAAGATCGGCATTTCCTTTTCCACTTAGATTTCCTAAGCTGGTAAATATATTTGCCGTACTGTTTGGATCTACCCGGAGTTTTAAGCTCATGGTTAAACCGTCAAAGTTAGGCTTCTTTTTAGCATTGGCAGCAGTATCTTTGTTGATGAAGGTGATGAAATCTTTTCTTGAAACCGTTTCTGCCGTATTCAATGGGAGATTGAATACCGTTCCTTTTTCGGTTTTTGCATCTATACCGATATACATTTTATTGGTTGGCCCTTTAAAGATAAAAGTTCCTGTACCGTAGGCCTGACCAAAGTAAAGGTCATTATCTTTCGCCGTAGTATTCAGCGCCATAAAGTTTTTGGCCTTGATCGTGATATCCAGATCAGGATAGTTGATGTTATTCAAATCTACTGTACCATTTGCAGTAGCTTTGTTCCCACCGATATCTGTAAGCACCAGGTTACTGATATTGATTACACTATTTTGTACCTCTACTTTGTCGTCAAGAATATACGCAGTTTTTAAGTAATTAACCGTCATCTGTGCTTTGTCAAGGCCAATTTCTCCATTGATTTTAGGTGCGTCAAAAGGACCGGAAATCGTTAGATCAGTAGAGATATGTCCCTTCAGATCAGAAACCAGGTCGCTGACAAATGGCGACAATACAGTTGCCTCACTTTCGTTCATTTTGACCTTTAAATCCAGGTTTTTGTTTTTTATATCAAGTTTTCCAGTAACGTTAAATGTTTCTTTGTCGTTGTTTACAATACTCATGTAAGCATTAGCCAGACCTGTCTGCTGATTAAAAGATGAAGTGTCTGTAAGGGTGCCAATATTGGTATCATTAAAATTAAGTGAGTCGATCTTAAGCCTGTCACTAATTCTTGGGGTGCTTAGGAGACTGTAAAGTTTGGTTTCACCATTCACATTACCCGCTAATTTAACACCCAGCGTTTTTGTAAAAGGGTTAAGTGTCTTCAGACTAAAGGCTTTGAACCCTACTGTAAGTACATCCTTAGGGTCTGGCGATAATATTCCATCTACTGTTAACAGCTGATCACCATTTTTCAGATCAAAATTACTGATTTCCGTTTTCCCGTTTTTAAAGTTAATCCGCACTTTTTCCTGTATGGCCCAATCCTGATTATTGATCTTTAGCAGGGAAGGAAGTATACTGATCCTGGCAGTTGTATCTTTGCCAAATTCTACCAGCCCGTTTAAATCCAGCTGATTGGCATCGTCAGAATTGGAAAGTTTAACGTTTAAGGCCAGACTATCATTACGGAGGATATTGGATATGTTGACATCTTTGATATACAAACTATCGTTCAGGTCTACACGATCTGAAGTAATAATAGCCTGCAGCTGGTTTGTGGTGGTGTTCTCGTCTAAAATGATATTGTTAACGATTACCCCATTATATGTCAGTTTTTTAATAAAGCCGTTTAAGGTGGCTATTTTTTTCTTTGAGTCGAAATTACCAATGAGTATGGTCTGCCCATCGAGGACTAAACCAGGAGCAATAAGTTCTGCAATAGGTTCAAACCGCTTAATATTCAAATTAAACTGGAAGATCTGGTCGTTAAAGCGTACAATATCTGTTTTAAGTGACGGGATGTAAGTTTTTGCGAGCGATTTATAATAGGAAGGAATAGTATTAAGATCATATTGCCCTTTTATACTTGCATCCAGCACATCAGAGCTGATCTTTAAAGTTCTGTCGGCACCGATTCCTTTTGCCGATAGCTGTACGGAATCTATATTAAAAATCCCTTTTACATTGTTCAGCCTTATGGCCTGGATCAATAAGTTACCCTGAATGTTGTTTAAGTTAGTTCCAGAAAAATTTGTACTGAAGGTAGCATCAACTTTGAGTGAGTCCTGGTACAGATGCAGAGATTTAAGCTTCGCATTTTTTATAGTCGCTTTGAAGTCAAATATCGGAAGCTTAGGATTTAAGTTTACCCCTCCATCAAACGCAAGCTGTACATTTTTATCGTTTATCTTTAAACTGCCTTTAAAATATTTTTTATCAAATGTTCCATCTATATTAACGTTTGAATAGTGATAATCATTAAAATCTATGTAAGTGATATCTCCGTCAACCTGTTCTGTAAGGTTGTTGATCTCTGTACCTTTACCTTTTATATAAACTGATGCGGTCACTTTTCCAAGGGTTGGTTCATCGAGTAAATTACCCAGGCCAAAGTCAAATGTTTTTACATTTCCCGAATAAGAGGGCACACCTTTAGCACTGATCTTCATATTTACATCCGATACCACTCTTCCCAGTTTGGTCTTAAATTCACCAAATGCAATAAAATCGTTGGCAAAACCAGTAAACCTTCCTTTGAAATATATGGTACCAAACTTTTCAACAATAACAGGGATTACTTTTTCTTTGTTTCCAGTGGTATGTCCTAAAATTTCATCCAGATCTTTTTTGTTGGTAGAAGCGATATCGAACTTCATTTCCATAAAAGTCTCCTTAAGATTAGGCAGGCCTTTTATATTGAAATCACCTTTAACATAAGTAGCTTTTCCCGCTTTTACTTCAAGCTGCTTAGCCTTAAGATTATTGACCAATCCTGTAATCTGTCCGTCAACATCAATATCCAGGTTCATTTTTGCCAGTTCAGGAGCAAAGAAGGAGATGTCTCTGGAGGCTAAATGTCCATTTTTAAAATGCGCCTTCATATGAACTTTATTCACATAATCGTTAAAGTCATCAAAGGTTTTATATTTCATTTCAAAATAATCAGACAGATGACTTTTATTGGTCACCAGTAATAGTTTTTGAAATGTCATTTTATTACTATCAATCGTGGTAAAGGCTGACAAGTTTTTTAAGTAAAAGCCACTTTTTTCTTTAAAAGTCAGGTTTTTAACATTGGCCTGCATCACGTGATCTTTGGTATTGAGCTGTTCAAAAATGCCGTTCACATTTCTAAGCTGTATATCATCATAATTGACGCCATTAATTACCGTGTCTACTTTAAGGTTTTTATATCTCAGCTGCAGGTTGTTTAAAATAACTCTGTCGACCGAAAGCTGGAAAGGTTTACTCTTCTTTTTGGTAGTCGGCCCGGAATCAAAATAATCGATGATAAAGTCCAGATTTGTCCCTTTATTCTTCTCCTTGTACGATTTTAAGAAAAAAGCTCCATTGTTGATCTGTACGGTATTCACAGAGATAATCTTCTTTTCTAAAGAGAAAGCGTTCATGTCTACAATGAACTTAGGCGTACTTAACAGCGTATCTTTTTGCTGGTCAAGCACCAGCAGATCTTCAATGACAACAGATTTAAAAGGCTTCACGTAGATACTTTTCAAAGAGACCGTAGTATTCAGTTCTTTAGAAAGGTAGGCAGCGGCTTTTTTTGCCAGGAAGGTCTGCACGGGTTTGAACTGCAGGGAGAATAATATAACCGCTACCAGCAGCAAAATTGTTGCGATAAACCAAAGAAGTATTTTTAATAGTTTTTTGATAGTTTTGTAGCTTAATTATAATTCAACGTGTCAGTAATCTTAGCCATCGAATCTTCATGTGATGATACTTCGGTTGCGGTATGTAACAATGGCAAAATTACGGCCAATGTTATCGCAAACCAAACTATTCATCAAAATTATGGTGGTGTGATTCCGGAATTGGCTTCCAGGGTTCACCAGCAAAACATTATTCCGGTAATTCAGCAAGCCTTGATCGACGCTAAAGTAAGCAAAAAGGATATTAATGCCATAGCTTTTACCCGCGGTCCAGGTTTATTAGGCTCTTTATTAGTGGGCGTATCCTTTGCTAAATCTTTTGCCCTGGCTTTAGATTTACCCTTGATAGCGGTTAATCATATGCATGCGCACATTCTTGCTCATTTCATTGACGATCCTAAGCCATCTTTTCCATTTTTATGTCTCACTGTTTCTGGCGGGCATACACAGATCGTTCTGGTAAAAGATTATTTTGATATGGAAATAGTAGGACAATCTTTGGATGATGCTGCGGGGGAAGCGTTTGATAAGACTGCAAAGATTTTAAATCTTCCTTATCCCGGAGGTCCCATGATCGATCTGCATGCTAAACAGGGCAATCCCCTTGCTTTTAAATTTCCTGAGCCTCAGATAAAAGATCTGAACTATAGTTTCAGCGGATTGAAAACAGCCATCCTTTATTTCATCCGTGCACAGGAAAAAGAAAATCCAGATTTTATCAGCGCGCATCTGGATGATATCTGTGCGTCTGTACAGCATAGCATTGTTCATATCCTGCTTAATAAATTAAAAAAGGCAGCACAGCAATTCAACATTAAGGAGATTGCTATTGCAGGCGGCGTTTCTGCTAACAGTGGATTGAGACAGGCGCTGGCTGATAAAGCAACTGAACTGGGCTGGAATATTTATATCCCCGCTTTTCAATACTGCACCGATAATGCGGCAATGATCGCTATTGCGGGCCACTATAAGTATATCGATAAAGAATTTGTAGGGCAGGATATTGCTCCTGCATCAAGAATGGAATTTTAATAAAAAATATTTGTTATGAACTCAATGAGCTTTTTATTTTTCGGACTAATGCTTGTCCCTCTTGTTTTATTCCTGGTCTGGGTGATCAAACAGGATAAGAATAGAAATTATATCGGCCTTGCCGTACTAGCCGTAGCCATTATCATTGCTGCCTATGTTGCGATCAATATCGACTTAAAATTTATGACTCCCCAATAATAATCATTATGTCATCACCTGCTATCAGCATGCTGTTATAAACATCCTGCTATAGACATTCTGCAGTAAACATCCTGCAGTAAACATCCTGCAATAAACATCCTGCAATAAACATCATGCCGGATGACCTCCCTGCATAGAGGGAAATGCAAAAAAAAGATCTGATCATTTCTCGCATAGGAATTTTGCCTTCTTCAGGCAAAGGTTCCAGCGATAAATGATCAGACCTTTTTTTTAAGCGAAGCCCGAAAAGCTCCCCTTGATTTTATTGTAATTCTTCCAGTTTCTCTCCAGTTACTTCAGCTCTGATCTTCGCTTCGATCTCATCAGCCAATTCCGGGTTATCCAATAATAATTGTTTAACTGCATCTCTTCCCTGGCCTAATTTAGTGTCTCCATAAGAGAACCATGATCCTGCTTTTTTAACGATATTAAAGTCTACCCCTAAATCGATGATCTCACCAACTTTAGAAATACCCTGACCAAACATCACATCAAACTCTGCAATTCGGAAAGGTGGAGCAACTTTGTTTTTAACGATCTTTACTTTAACCCTGTTACCAGATACTTCATCAGCATCTTTAATCTGCGACATCCTGCGGATATCTAAACGTACAGAAGCATAAAATTTCAATGCATTACCACCAGTAGTCGTTTCGGGGTTACCGAACATCACACCAATCTTTTCACGCAATTGGTTGATGAAAATACAGCAACATCCAGTTTTGGAAATTGTTCCTGTTAGTTTTCTTAGTGCCTGAGACATTAAACGTGCCTGCAGACCCATTTTAGAATCACCCATTTCACCTTCGATCTCTGCTTTAGGAACCAATGCTGCAACGGAGTCAATTACGATTACATCAATTGCGCCGGAGCGGATCAGGTTATCAGCGATCTCCAATGCCTGCTCACCATTGTCTGGCTGTGCAATCAGCAGATTGTCAACATCTACACCTAATTTCTTAGCATAAAACTTATCAAAAGCATGCTCTGCATCAATAAACGCGGCAACACCACCTTTTTTCTGGCATTCAGCAATAATATGTGTAGCCAAAGTAGTTTTACCTGAAGATTCCGGACCATAGATCTCAATCACACGGCCTTTGGGCACACCGCCAATACCTAAAGCGATATCCAAACTAATAGATCCTGTTGAAATAGATTCAATGGACTCAGTTGGTGTATCACCTAATTTCATCACGGCACCTTTACCGTATGATTTTTCCAACTTATCTAATGTAAGTTGTAAAGCTTTTAATTTATCTGCGTTCGGGGTCATCTTGTTAAATTGTGTGCGTAAATATAAAATATTTATTCTCTATAAAAACTATATGTTGAAATGTTTTCACTAATTATTTTAGCAAAAATAGACATTGTTTTTCAATAAATAGCAAAATATCTAAAATTATTGATTTATGTATGCTGGCTGGCTAAATTCCTTAGTGCCTTTATTTAACCTTTCGTAATATCTGCAAATAGAAGTCAATTCGCAAATGCTGCATTTAGGCGACCGCGCCACACATACATATCTGCCGTGAAGGATCAGCCAGTGATGGGCAATATGAATACTTTCTTTAGGCAAGTGTTTCACCAGATCTTTTTCTACAGCCAGTGGTGTTTTGCCATTGGTGAGTCCGATCCTGTTAGCTACACGAAATACATGCGTATCTACAGCCATTGCAGGGGCATTATAGATCACAGAAGCAATTACATTAGCTGTTTTTCTACCTACACCTGGCATTTTCTGCAGCTGGTCTATATCTGAGGGCACCTCATCATGAAACTCATTCAGCAGCATATTGGCCATGCCTACCAGGTGTTTGGCTTTATTATTAGGATAACTTACGCTCCTTATGTAATCAAAAACAATATCCGGTGTAACTTCTGCGAGGGCTTTAGCATTTGGGAAACGCTGAAATAAAGCAGGCGTAACCTGGTTTATTCTTTTATCGGTGCATTGCGCAGATAAAATTACAGCTACCAATAGCTGGAAGGGATTATTATAGTGCAATTCCGTTTCGGCATCTGGCTGCTTAGCAGAAAAATGTGCTACGAATTGCTTATACCTTTCTTTTTTTAGCATGTGCAAAGATAAAACAAAAAAAGCTGTCAGGGTATGACAGCTTTTTTTTAACTTATTTACAGTGACCTGGAATAAGCTAATATTTTTGAGATCGTTTCCTCAGAAGGATTTTTGTTTATCTGGTCCATTTGTGGTTTAATACTTTCGTAAAACATTAAATCCAGATCATTAAAGAACTCATTACTTAAATTCTCGGTGTTCTGATTTAAGTTGTTCAAGTTTGGAACAGAAGTAGAGGTTGTGATCATAAGCTTAAAAAAGTGTTTTTGTTTTTCTATTATTAGAACGAAACAAGTTACTATTTATTTTAAGCTTTTGAACAATATTTTTAATGGGATTTTAATCCTTTTTTTAGCTAACCTCTTTTACCTTCATCATCTTACGAAGATTACTTAACGCATACCTCATTCTACCCAAAGCTGTATTGATACTTACTTCAGTAAGATCCGCAATTTCTTTGAAACTCAGGTCTGCATAATGACGCATGATCAATACTTCTTTCTGTTCGTCGGGAAGTAACTGGATCAGCATTCTAAGATCGGTATGGGTTTGCTCCCTTAAGATTTTATCCTCTGCACTTTCCTCATGGATCTGCAGCATGTTGAGTACATCTGTTTCACCATCCGAACTTGTGATTACCGGAGCACGTTTTTCACGTCTAAAATAATCGATCACTAAATTATGCGCAATACGCATCACCCAGGGTAAGAATTTACCTTCTTCGTTATATCTGCCCGAACGGAGTGTATTAATTACCTTAATAAAAGCATCCTGAAAGATGTCTTCTGCCAAATATTGGTCTTTTACCAGTAAATAGATGGAAGTATATATCTTGGACTTGTGCCTGTTTAACAATTCTTCAAGAACTGTTTCATCACCTGTCAGGTATAACTTTACTAAGTCCTGATCACTATATGATTCTAACTTCATAGGATTAACTGTACTAAATTCCCTTGCTGTTTGCTAAAAAATACTTAGTAGATGTTTTTTTCTATAGTGTTTCTCCCTATGGTTTTTAAAAGGTGGTTATTGAATGATTTCTAATTAGATCAAAAGAAGCATTTTTTTATCACATTATTACAATAAAATACTAAAAAAAAATAAAAGTAGTTAAAGAGCCGTATTTTTGCATTCACCCAAAAAACTAATTTTGCGTTTTTTGGGTTATATTAGCAAATCCCAAAAGGAATTAAATGAGTAAGGAAACCGAAAAAGATCCACATAAAAATATTATCATAAAGGGTGCCAGGGTACATAACCTCAAAAACATTGATGTTGCTATACCTAAGAACAAGCTGGTGGTCATCACAGGGATGTCTGGTTCAGGAAAATCTTCACTGGCATTTGACACGCTGTATGCCGAAGGGCAAAGGCGTTATGTAGAAAGCCTTTCTTCTTATGCACGTCAGTTTATGGGAAGGATGAATAAACCGGATGTAGATTATATTAAGGGAATTGCACCGGCCATCGCCATAGAACAAAAAGTAATTACTTCTAATCCCAGATCTACAGTAGGTACGTCTACGGAGATCTATGATTATCTTAAGCTGCTTTTTTCAAGGATCGGTAAAACGATATCCCCGGAATCCGGAAGAATAGTTAAAAAAGATACCGTAAGTACCGTAGTTGATTTTGTAGGCAAATTTGGAGAAGATAGTGTGGCCACCATATTTTGTCCGCTTCATCCGCATAATAACCGGTCAGTTAAAGAAGAGCTTGCTGTACTGCTCCAAAAAGGATTCCTTAGGGTATACCTGAACGATAAAATAGAAAAAATTGAATCTATCCTTGAGGATAAGGATTTTAAAGATGCTGAGCTGAAGGATGCCCATACCGTTAAGATATTAATCGACCGTATTGTTTTTCATGATGATGATGAAACATTAAGCCGCCTGGCCGATTCTGTACAGACTGCTTTTTTTGAGGGAAAAGGGGACTGTTATGTAGAACATGAAGGGGAGACTACTCATTTCTGTGATCGTTTTGAGCTGGATGGGATTCGTTTTGAAGAACCTACACCTAACTTTTTTAGTTTCAATAACCCTTACGGTGCCTGTAAACGTTGTGAAGGGTATGGAAATGTAATCGGTATTGATGAAGATCTGGTGATCCCTGATAAGAGTAAAAGTATTTACGATAGCGCTATTGCACCCTGGAGAGGGGAAAAGATGCGTGAATGGTTAAATAAACTGATCAAGAGTGCTTCTAAATTTGACTTTCCTATCCACAGGGCTTTTAATGAACTTACGGAGAAGGAACAAAGGTTGGTATGGACAGGGAATAAGTATTTTGGAGGATTAGATGATTTCTTTAAGGAACTGGAAGAGCAGACTTATAAGATCCAGTACAGGGTGATGTTATCACGCTACCGCGGAAAAACAATCTGTCCGGATTGCAAAGGCTCAAGGTTACGTAAAGATGCTTCCTATGTAAAGATAGGCGGCAAATCTATTGTAGATGTTGTGCTGATGCCCTTGTCTTCTATTCAGCATTTCTTTGACCATCTGGAGCTTTCGGAGACCGATGTGAAGATCTCCAAACGATTACTGGCAGAGGTTACCAGTCGTGTTTTATACCTGAATAATGTGGGTTTAGGCTATTTAACCCTTAACCGTTTGTCCAATACCCTTTCTGGAGGAGAGTCTCAGCGTATTAACCTGGCTACTTCTTTGGGAAGTAGTTTAGTAGGTTCTATTTATGTATTAGATGAGCCTAGTATTGGCCTGCATCCAAGGGATACCAATAAGCTGATAGAGGTACTGGTATCACTGCGTAATGTAGGGAATACTGTTCTTGTGGTAGAGCATGAGGAGGAAATGATGAAGGCGGCCGATCATATTATAGATATAGGCCCGGAAGCGGGTACATTAGGCGGACACCTCGTTTTTAGTGGTACGTACGACCAGATTATTAAGGATAACAAAAGTCTTACCGGCAGATACCTGTCTGGTAAGGAAAGTATAGTTGTGCCCACTAAACGCAGAAGATGGACAGATCATATTCTGATTAAGGGAGCCAGGGAAAATAACCTGAAAAATATAGCCGTAAAATTTCCATTGGGAATTTTTACCGTAGTTAGTGGTGTTTCGGGATCAGGGAAAACAAGTCTGATCAAGAAAATCCTTTATCCTGCTTTGCAGAAAGCGATAGGAAACTATGCCGGTGAGCAAACGGGGTTGTATGATGGGATATTTGGTAATTACGACCTGATCAGTCAGGTAGAAATGGTTGACCAGAATCCTATTGGCCGTTCTTCGCGGTCAAATCCAGTTACTTATGTTAAAGCATGGGATGATGTGCGGGCACTGTTCGCTGCGCTGCCTGCTTCTAAAGCAGCAGGACTGAAACCTGCAGCTTTCTCTTTTAATGTAGAAGGTGGCCGTTGTGACAATTGCCAGGGTGAAGGCGAGGTTAAAATAGAGATGCAGTTTATGGCTGATATCTATTTGCCTTGTGAAGTTTGCGGAGGGCGGAGGTTTAAGCAGCAGATCCTGGATATTACTTACCAGGAGAAAAACGTTGCTGATATCCTTGATCTTACCATTGATGAGGCGGTAGCTTTTTTTGTGAATGAACCTAAAATATTAAATAAATTACAGCCGCTGGTGGATGTTGGATTGGGATA
>Ga0233344_1000114_pt1 | contig 15682 bp, 11 predicted proteins | sample GEONDECOMP281_FD_180697 | JGI IMG/M metagenome (GOLD analysis project Ga0233344, IMG submission 180697) | Leaf litter microbial communities from Shasta-Trinity National Forest, California, United States - GEON-DECOMP-281 | ecosystem: Environmental > Terrestrial > Plant litter > Unclassified...
CTGTTTGTCTAGCTTCACCGGGACGTTTTTCTCCAGCGCCATAGTCAGCTCTTACGCTTAACCCTTTTGCAGGGTCGTAAAAGTAACGTACTCCTCCGCCAATGGAAGGTTTAAGCTGGTTAAAGGAGAAGTCGCCATTAGCAAATACACGTCCGCCGCCTGCAAAAGCCACTAATCCAAAACGGTTGCTCAAACGGTAGCGCAGTTCTGTTTGTGCTGCCATCAGGTTTTGGTCTCTGTAGCGACCGGAATAATAGCCTCTCATGATCTCGTCATTACCCAGCTGCGGCAGTAAGTAAAAAGGGGTGTCCTTACTCTGTATGGTATAAAAAATTCCGTTCACGCCCAATACCAGCCTCTTTGCTAATGGCCAGAAATTGCGGACGACAACTTTGATCTGGCTGCCTGTAAAATCATTTCCGCCAAAAAAGTCGGGCGCATATTGATAAGTTGCGCGCCCGTAAAATCCTTTGGTGGGGTAATTGTTTGAATTCCTGTTATCAAAGGTTTGTGATACCCCAATGTAAATCACGGAACCTCCTGGTTTACCTAATATCGCCGGATTTGTGTCATATATTCCCCCGCTTTCTTTGTCGATAAAATTATAATTCTCAAAACCAAGAGATACGCCGGTATAGGTAAAGGGAAGAATGTTTTTTTCGATCTCAAAGCTTGCCTTTACCTGGTGCTGAATCAATTTATCCTCATCTTTTTCCAGTGTTTGGTTTCCGATCCCATAAAAGTTAAATGGTGTGCTGCGGAAGCGCAGTTCGCTGATGATATGGTACTCATTATGTGCGGTCCAGACGTCACCTTTTGCGGCTATATTATAGGCATTCTTGGTAGAAGCGGTTAGCGTAGTAGAAAAATTAGAGCTTCTGTTTAAAGGGTCATTTTTATCCAGGTATGTTGAATATAATGCGCCTAAGCCAAATTCAAGGCCCACTTCCTGGGAGTAACGCAATGCCGGCAAAACCATAAAACTTGCTTTGCGTGTGGTATCCAAATCAGCTGCAAGCATTTTTTTAATAAATTTTATTTGAGCGGACCCAGTAAAGGCATGGATGAGCAGCAGGCTGCAGAATAGAAATCTTTTCATTATCAGTCGTTATGACTAAAGTATTAAGTAAGGAAGAAAGCCGCGAAATTAGACATTTTTTGTTTGATTCCAAGTTTGGGTTCCTGCCTTAAGTAATCTCCCGGGGAGATGTTTTAATATTATTTACTAATTTTGCGCGATCAAAATAGATTTCAAATTATAATATTTTAAAGATGAGCGTAACAAGAGGACCGATATCTAAATTTATGGAAGGGCATTACCTCCATTTTAATGCAGCAGCCATGATGGATGCAGCTAAAGGATATGAAACACATTTAGATGAAGGTGGTAAAATGATGATCACCCTGGCTGGTGCAATGAGTACTGCCGAACTGGGAATCTCATTGGCTGAGATGATCCGTCAGGATAAAGTAGCTATTATCTCTTGTACAGGTGCCAATCTGGAAGAGGATATTATGAACCTTGTTGCCCATTCGCATTATAAACGGGTACCAAACTATCGCGACCTTAGTCCGCAGGATGAATGGGACCTGTTAGAAAACCATTATAACCGTGTAACTGATACTTGTATTCCTGAGGAGGAAGCATTTAGACGTTTACAAAAACATATCCATAAAATATGGAAAGATGCAGAAGATGCAGGAGAGCGTTATTTCCCTCATGAATATATGTATAAAATGTTGTTGAGCGGTGACCTGGAGCAGTATTATGAAATTGATCCTAAAAATTCGTGGATGCTTGCTGCTGCAGAAAAGAACCTGCCTATTGTTGTACCAGGATGGGAAGATTCTACCATGGGAAATATTTTCGCTTCTTATGTGATGAAATCAGAACTGAAAGCGACTACGATGAAAAGTGGTATTGAGTATATGGGCTACCTTGCCGATTGGTATATTAAAAACAGTAGTGGTAAAGGAGTAGGTTTCTTCCAGATCGGTGGCGGTATAGCTGGAGACTTCCCTATTTGTGTGGTGCCGATGTTATATCAGGATATGGAGATGGAGAACATTCCTTTCTGGAGTTATTTCTGCCAGATCTCTGATTCTACCACTTCTTACGGTTCTTATTCTGGTGCGGTTCCAAATGAAAAAATCACCTGGGGTAAACTGGATATTCATACACCTAAGTTTATTGTAGAATCTGATGCCACTATTGTAGCTCCTTTGATTTTTGCATGGATATTAAAAATGTAATTATAACCTCCAAATTTTATTAAATAAAATTGTCATCGGAAAAGTCAGCAAAAATTGAAAATTGCTGATTTTTCTCGTTTAAAGCCCAAAAAAGGCAATGTTTAGAATGATTATAAATTGTATTTACTGTCATTTCTTTGTCATTGGTAAACTAATAAATTTTACTTTTGTGGACGTTGTAGCTGAGAACATAAGTTTAAACATCTATAACGTTCAGTACAGTTATTTAAAATAAAGCATAAAATACTCATTATGAGGAATATCTCATTGATCATTAGAAGAGTTTGGAAGTCGGCATTCATGTTTACGGCTTTATCTGTTTTAATCGTTTCTGGTACACAAGCACAGGATGCAGCAGCAGGAAGAGCAATCTTCAAGGATAAATGTACTTCTTGTCATGCACTAGACCGTAATTTAATCGGTCCCGCATTGCAAACTGTAGTCCCAACCAAGAGCGAGGCGTTTTTATTAAAGTGGATCAACAATGCTCCGGCATTTATTGCATCTGGTGACAAAGAAGCTGTAGAGGCTTCCAAGATCAATCCAAATGCAGACATGCCAGCGTTTTCATCACTTACGCCAGAACAGATTAAAGGTATACTAGCTTATGTTAAAGTTGGTGAGCCAAAGAAAGCAGCAGATGCTGGTGGTGCTGGGGCAGGTGCTTCTGAAGAAGTTTCCAGTTTCTCCATTGCAGGTGTTGTTGCTGTTATCCTAATCGCTATCGTAGTATTAGTGATTTTAGGAAGAGCAATTAAAATGCTAGAACGTTTGATCCTTCAAAAACAAGGGGTAGTCATCGTTGAAGAGCAAAATGTTTCTATGTTAGCTGGAATCGATCAGCTATTCAGGAACAAGAAATTTGTATTCTTCTTTATCCTGTGTCTGGCAACAGCACTAGGGTCATGGGGATGGATGGGAATGTGGAATACAGGTGTTCACACCGGTTACCAGCCAACTCAGCCAATCAAATTCTCGCATGAACTGCATGCAGGGACTAATCAGATCGATTGTCAGTACTGTCACGCAGGTGCATTCGAATCTAAAAATGCAACGATCCCTTCTCTTAACGTTTGTATGAACTGTCACAAAATGGTTCAGGCCAGAGATAGCCATGATGGTAACATCTCTCCTGAAATTCAGAAGATCTACAATGCTTTGGGTTACGATGCTGATAAAATGACTTATGACAAGTCTAAAGAAAAACCAATCGAATGGGTACGTGTTCACAACCTTCCGGATTTTGCTTATTTCAATCACTCACAACACGTTGTTGTAGCTGAAAAAGCTATCCGCAGAGCAAAAGGATTGAAACCAAACGAGCCAGTATGTTTTGCATGTCACGGACCGGTTAATACAATGGCAGAGATTTATCAATACTCTCCGCTAACCATGAAATGGTGTATCAACTGTCACAAAGACACCAAACTGGATGTAAAAGACAATGCATTCTATACTAAAATCATTGCTGCTCATGAGAAGATCAAGAGAGGCGAGAAATTAACACCTGCAGCTTTAGGTGGAATAGAATGTGGTAAATGTCACTATTAATTGTTTAATAAAAAGAACGTTCGATAACAGTAATATAGCTTAAATGGAAAGCAATAAAAAATACTGGAAAGGCTTAGAGGAATTTAACAAGACCTCCGACTTCGTTGAAAATAACAAACACGAATTCGCTGAGCCGCTTCCAATAGAAGATGTTTTAAATGAAGCAGGATTAAGTACGGTAACTCCCCGCCGTGACTTTTTAAAGGCTTTGGGCTTTGGTCTTGGTGCGGTTACATTAGCGGCTTGTCAGCCGACTCCTGTAGTTAAATCAATTCCTTACCTGATCAAGCCTGAGGAAGTGATTCCGGGAATTCCGAATTACTATGTTTCAAGTTTTAATGGTCAGGGTGTTTTGGTGAAAACCAGAGAAGGCCGTCCGATTAAGATTGAACCTAATCCGCATGGAGGAATCTATAATCAGGGAACAGATGCACAGACTCAGGCTTCGGTGCTTGACCTGTATGATGTTTCTAAATTAAAGGCTCCGGTTTTAAAGAATGATGAAACTACCTGGGCTAAGGTTGATGCTTATGTGACTGCAGAGTTAGCTAAGGCAAAGGCTTCGGGTAAAAAGATCCGTATTATTACTTCTTCGGTAAACAGTCCTTCTACTAAAGCAGTAGTTGCCGATTTTACTGTTGCTTATCCTACTACAAAACATATCCAGTATGATGCTGTATCTTATACAGGTATCATTAAGGCAAATGAGAATAGTTTTGGTAAGGCAGTTTTGCCTAAGTACAATTTTGACAAGGCAGACCTGATTGTAAGTTTTGCTGCAGATTTCCTGGGAACATGGATCAGCGGTGAAGAATTTACTGCTCAGTATGTTTCTAACAGAAACAATGCCTCCCTTCAAAAAGGAAAAATGTCACGTCACTTCCAGTTCGAAACCGGAATGAGCATGACAGGTGCCAATGCAGATACTCGTATCCCGGTTAAATTATCGGAACAGGGACCTGCATTGATATCCTTATATAATGAGATCACAGGTTCGAACCTTGCTGGGGGTGGACTACCTAATAATGTTACCGCTGATAAAGCACTGAAGCTAATGGCTAAAGAGCTGGTACAGCAAAAAGGTAAAGGTTTAGTAGTATGTGGTTCCAATGATGTTTCTACTCAGATCTTAGTCAACGCCATCAACTCCGCAATTGGAAGTTACGGTACTACGATCGATTTAGATAATCCTTCAAAACGTTATTCTGGTAACGATGCTGAATTTGCAGAATTCTTAAATGAGATGAACAGGGGCGAAGTTGCTGCTGTATTCTTCTTAGGTAACAATCCTGGTTATGATGTTGTCAATACCAAAGCATTTACTGAGGCTCTTGCAAAAGTTCCTTTCAAAGTTTCTTTCTCTGACCGCAGAGATGAGACTTCTGGTTTATGTGATGTAATTGCTACTAACCAAAATTACCTGGAATCATGGGGTGATGCTAATATCTACGAAGGCGTTTATTCTGTAGTACAGCCAACCATTAACCCCGTATTTAATTCCCGTCAGGCAGAGCAAAGTTTATTGATCTGGTCTAACGCACCTGTTAAAGATTACTACCAGTATGTACGTAACAACTGGGAGAAAAATATATTACCAACTGTAGGTAACAAGACCTGGAACGAATTATTGCAGACAGGTATTCTTACAGGTACACCTAAAGCAGCAGGAACTTATACTTTCAGTCTTTCTTTAGCTTCTGTTGCTCCTTCGGTAGTGAACAGCAGCAAAGCACTGGCTAAAGATATTGAGCTTCAGGTTTACGAAAGTGTTGGTATGCGTGACGGTAGATATGCTAACAATGCTTATTTACAAGAATTGCCTGATCCTGTTTCTAAAGTTACCTGGGACAATTACATTGCTATTGCCCCTAAGTTTGCTGAGAAATTAGGACTTAAAGAATTTGACGTTGTTGATGTTAAAGGCAGCAATGGTTACAGCATCACTTTACCAGTTCTGGTTCAGCCGGGACAGGCACAAGGTACAGCTTCTATAGCTTTGGGTTATGGACGTGCTAAAGCAGGTAAAGTTGGTGATAGCGTAGGTAAAAATGCTTATCCTTTTGTAAGCTTCAGCAATGGAACTTTACAATATGCTACTACGATCAGCATTACCAAGACTGGTGATACTTACGAACTGGCCCAAACCCAAACCCACCATTCATTTGAAGGAAGAAACATTATCCGCGAAGCTACTTTCAAGGAATACATGAAAAATCCGGGTGCTGGAACGGGTAAAGGTGAAGAAGGTAAAAAATCCTACGATATGTGGGATAAATACGAAAAGCCAGGAAACAACTGGGTAATGGCAATCGATCTGAATGCTTGTACAGGTTGTGGTTCTTGTGTGGTTGCCTGTAACGTAGAGAATAACATTCCGATTGTTGGTCGTGATGAGGTTCGCAGACGCAGAGAGATGCACTGGATTCGTATAGATCGTTATTATAGCTTCGAAGATGGCGGTAAAAGCGTTTCTAAAGAGAAAGAGATTAATAAGTTAGAAGATCTTGATCATGTATCTGTTGTATATCAGCCGATGTTATGTCAGCATTGTGATCATGCTCCTTGTGAAACAGTTTGTCCGGTACTGGCAACAGTCCACTCTTCAGACGGTTTAAACATGATGGCTTATAACCGTTGCGTAGGAACAAGATACTGTGCAAATAACTGCCCGTACAAAGTTCGTCGTTTCAACTGGTTCAATTACTGGAATGATTCACGTTTCGATAACTACCTGAACAATGAATTTACTCAGCTGGTACTTAACCCTGATGTAACTACACGTTCAAGAGGGGTAATGGAAAAATGTTCAATGTGTATCCAACGTATTCAGGCTGGTAAATTAACTGCTAAAATGGAGAAACGTCCATTAAAAGACGGAGATATCAAAATGGCATGTCAGCAAGTTTGTTCAGCTAATGCGATCGTCTTCGGAGATAGTAATGATCCTGAATCGGAAGTATCTAAAGCATTACGTAGTGAACGTGTTTACTATGTTCTGGAAGAGATCAACACACAACCTGGTATAGGTTACATGACAAAAATAAGAAACACAGAAGCGTAAGCTGATATTAAATAAAATACATTATGTCAGGACATAACGAATCAATATTAAGAGAGCCATTAATCACCGGCGATGATATCACGTATGCAAAAATTACGAATGATATTTTAATGCCGGTTGAGAACAAGCCTAATAAGGCATGGTGGATAGGTTTTATATTCTCCGTATGCGGAGCAACTCTATGGCTGGTAGCTGTGAGTTATACTTTCTGGAACGGTATCGGTTCATGGGGTTTAAATAAAACAGTAGGATGGGCATGGGATATCACCGGTTTCGTATGGTGGGTAGGTATCGGTCACGCAGGAACGCTAATTTCAGCGGTACTCTTACTCTTCCGTCAAAACTGGCGGAATTCAATTAACAGATCTGCAGAGGCGATGACCATCTTCGCCGTTATCTGCGCCGCAACATATGTTGTATCCCACATGGGAAGACCATGGTTAGCTTACTGGGTTTTACCTTTACCGAATCAATTTGGTTCACTATGGGTTAACTTTAACTCACCATTGGTTTGGGATATGTTTGCAATCTCTACGTATTTCTCTGTATCCTTATTATTCTGGTATACTGGCTTACTACCTGATATTGCTACTATCCGTGACCGTGCTACAGGTTTACGCCGCAAGATCTACACGGTCTTTTCTTTTGGATGGAGCGGTAACGTAAAAACATGGCAGCGTTTTGAAACGGTATCCCTGATTCTTGCAGGTATATCTACACCACTGGTACTTTCGGTACACACGATTGTATCCATGGACTTTGCAACATCAGTTATTCCAGGATGGCACACTACCATCTTCCCTCCATACTTTGTGGCGGGTGCGATCTTCTCTGGTTTTGCGATGGTATTGACACTGTTACTCGTTGCGCGTAAAGTATTAGGATTAGAGAATTACATTACCATGTTCCACATTGAATCGATGAATAAGATCATCATTCTTACAGGATCTATTGTAGGTGTTGCTTATATCACAGAGTTTTTCATTGCCTGGTACTCAGGTTCGGAATATGAAGCTTATGCATTCGTTAACCGTGCAACCGGTCCTTACTGGTGGGCATACTGGATGATGATGACATGTAACGTATTAACACCACAATTGCTTTGGTTTAAGAAAATTCGTTTGAGCATACCTGCTACATGGGTACTATCTATAGTAGTTAACGTAGGGATGTGGTTTGAGCGTTTTGTAATTATCGTGACTTCACTTCACCGTGATTATCTTCCTTCAAGCTGGGCAATGTTTTATCCAACATGGGTAGATGTGAGTGTCTTTGTAGGATCAATAGGGGTCTTCTTTACTTTATTCCTTTTATTCTTAAGGGTATTGCCTTCCATCGCCATTGCAGAGGTTAAGTTATTACTTAAAACTTCTAGTGAGCAGGCTAAAATGAAACAGATTAAAGATGGCCATCTCGACAAAGTTCAGGTTAAAGAATACGTTGAGTCGTTAGAGAAATTTGATAGTGTTAAACAAGAAGATTACGCAAAAATATAACAATGAGTAATATCAAATATATTTTAGGCAGTTTCGGCGATCCGGACGAAATGATGCATGGCATCGATAAGTTACAGGAGAACAACATTAAGATCCATGATGTTTACACGCCTATGCCTATCCACGGCATCGAAGCCAAATTAGGGATTAAAAGATCAAGACTGGATATCCTTGCATTTTTCTGCGGGATAACTGGAACTACATCAGCATTTGCGCTGATCTATCTTACTTCGGTAGTAGATTGGAGAATGAATATTGGTGGTAAGCCTTCTTTCGCATTACCGGATTTTATTCCGATCATGTTTGAGCTGACCATCCTTTTCACCGCATTTGGTTTAGTATTATCTTATTATGCATCTACTCACCTTTTCCCGGGAAGAGCGCCGAGGGTGATGGATCTAAGAGCTACTGATGATAGATTCATTATCGCTGTTGATGCACAGTTAAATGCAGAACACGTTAAAATTGACGGAATATTAAAAGAAGCTGGTGCTATAGAAGTTAAGCACAATGAAAGGAAGTATATTAGCTATGAATAAGAATAAAATAGTTGCGGCCTCATTTGTTGTTCTTGCTATTGCTGCAACGCTATCTGCGTGCAATGATAATAAGAGTACTGGATTAGAGTATGCAAGGAACATGTATGATCCTATTGCTTATAACCCGGATCAGCCCAATAAGAACTTTGCCAACGGCCAAACCGCACAAACTCCTCCTCCAAATACAGACCCGATAGGGTTTGTTAAGTATGAGTATGCAAATACTAAGGAAGGTTATGAAGCTGCAGGTTTAAACCTGAAAAATCCATTACCTAAAACTCCTCAGAATCTGTTGTCTGGTAAACATTACTTTACTGTATTCTGCAGCCCTTGTCATGGGGATAACGGAGATGGTAAAGGTCACCTGGTTCAGATAGAGAAATTCTCTGGTGTTCCTGCTTATCATGGTGATCAGGCATCATCTCGTGGTGGTTTAGTGAAAGACATGACTGAAGGTAAAATTTATCATACTATCATGTACGGTTTAAATAACATGGGTTCACATGCTTCTCAACTTACTCCTGATCAAAGATGGAAAGTGGTGATGTATGTTCAACAATTACAACAATTAAAATAGAAAAGCAGATATAAATGGAAACTCACAATTATAATTTAACTGAGCAGTTTGAGTTTACAGGTAAAGCTAAAACTTTAAGCATAGTGGGTATCGTAATTGGTATCGCAGCTATAGCATTTGGTTTTGCTTCTGGGTTGCATGAACGGACCTTTGCCAACCTGTTACTTATGGCCTATTACTTTGCTTGCGTTTGTATGTCGGGCACATTCTTTTTAGCTGTTCAATTTGTTGCACAGGCTGGGTGGTCTGCTGCAATACTACGTGTACCACAAGCAATGGCAAAAACATTACCGATTGCAGTAGTGATCCTGATCGCTGTGATTGGTTCAGGTTTAGCTACGCATAATCTTTATCACCACTGGCATGCCGATGGGATAACAGATCCGAGCAGTCCCAACTATGATAAACTGATAGATGGTAAGTCGGCCTTCTTAAATGTGCCTTTCTTTATGGGCCGTCAGGTTGTCTTTTTAGGTGTTTATTGTATATTTTCTTTATTGCTAAGTAAGCTATCTAACAATGAAGATCTGGAAGGCGGATTAAATTCTTACAATAAGAGCTTTAAGTTCTCTTGTATATTTTTAGTGATCTACGGTTTTACTACACCGATCTTCGCTTTTGATACGATCATGTCACTGGAAGCACACTGGTTCTCTACCATGTTTGGCTGGTACAACTTTGCAGCAATGTGGGTAAGCAGTTTAGCGACAATGGCAGTAATCATTATTTTGTTAAGAAAAGCAGGTTACATGCAATGGGTAAACAATAGTCACCTTCACAATTTGGGACAATTTATCTTTGGATTCTCAATTTTCTGGACTTATGTATGGTTTGCTCAATTTATGTTGATCTATTATGCCAACATGCCGGAAGAAACTGTGTATTTTTACAGAAGATTTGAATTCTACAAGTTATGGTTCTTCCTGAACTTGGTGATGAACTTCTTATCTCCTGTTCTTTTACTGATGGACCGTGATAATAAAAGACAAGAAAATATCCTGCTTGGTGTATCTATTATTGTTCTGTGTGGTCACTGGGTAGATTACTACCAAATGATTATGCCAGGAACAGTTAAAGACGGATTCAATGGCTTTGGAATTATTGAAATAGGAACAGCTATTGGTTTTGTAGGCTTGTTTACCTTTACAGTATTGACTGCATTAAGTAAGAAACCATTAATTGCAAAGAATCACCCTCTCTTACAGGAGAGTTTGAATCACCACTTGTAGTTTTTGGGGTTAGAGAGTATATAAATTAATAGGATAGTAGAGGTACATCGTACTACTTTTAAGAAAATGAGTTTAAGAAAATTTATAAGCAATAAGACAATAGCGGCCCTGGCAGTAATTGTTACCGTGTTTGCAAATACCAGCGCATTTGCACAAGAAGCTGCCGCCGGTGCTGCCGCTTCGGCCGTCGCGAAACCGATCGATATGGTTCCAATTTATAAATCGGTGGCATTCTATACCATGTTATTTTTACTGGCTTGCTTGTTTATAGCAATTTTAGGTAAGGCAATAAGGGTATATGAATTAACCCGTGAGGCTCAGGATAAACCAGCTGGAATTAACTGGAACACTGTTAACGGTGTCATCTTTGTACTTTTCTTATTGGTAGGGCTGTACGGTGTTTATTTTGAATATACGGTTCATGGGCATATGATCCTTCCGGATGCAGCCTCTGAGCATGGTAAGAAGATCGATGAGATGTTTAACATTACATTGATCCTAACTACTATTGTATTTATCGGAACGCACATTACATTATTCCTTTTCTCTTACTTCTATAAAAATACGGGTAAAAGAAAAGCTTATTATTACCCGCACAATAATGCGTTAGAGCGTATCTGGACAATCGTTCCGGCTTTGGTTTTAACAGTATTGGTATTAATGGGATTCCTTACCTGGAGATCAATCTTTTTTAAGATTGAAGATCCTAACCATAAGCCTTTAAGCATTGAGATCACTTCTCAGCAGTTCTTGTGGACTGTTCGTTATCCTGGTGCTGATGGAGTGGTAGGTTTGAAAAATTATAAATTAATTACCGGAACAAATGCTCTGGGTATGGATTTTAAAGACAAGAATAATCTTGATGATCAGTTAGCTGATGAATTGGTTATCCCTGTTAATAAACCTGTAAGATTAATCTTAACCAGTAAAGATGTTGTACATAGTTTCTATATGCCGCACTTTAGGGTTCAGTTGAACTGTGTTCCTGGTATGACCTCTTTCTTTGAGTTTACACCAACCATTACTACTGCTGATATGCAGACTAAAGTAAATGATCCTGCTTTCAAATTCCTTTTTTACTGTTCTAAAATTTGCGGATCTGGTCACTATAATATGCAGAAAGTAGTTAGAGTTGTTTCTCAGGCTGAATATGATGCATGGATATTGAAACAACCTAAGATCATTACCAATGATCTGCGGAAACAATTTAATTTACCATTAGTAGCCGAACCAGCAGCAGCACCTGCAGCAGGCGCACCAGCTGATAGTACAGCTAAGGCTCCTGCAGCCTCTACTACTGTAGCAATGAACAAACCGGCTTTAAAAAAATAATTATACTGGAATAGCGCATTATGTCAACTATAACATTAAACGATACACATAACAACGATCACCATGACGATCACGCTCATGGGCATCACAAACAATCTTTCATAACTAAATACATATTTAGCCAGGATCACAAAATGATCGCTAAACAGTTTTTAATAACTGGTATTATTATGGCGGTTATCGCAATGGGATTGTCTATTCTATTCCGTATTCAGCTCGCATGGCCTGATAAGAGTTTTCCGATTCTGGAAACCTTTTTAGGGAAATGGGCAGAAGGCGGAAGGATCAAGCCAGAATTCTATCTGGCGCTGGTCACGATTCATGGTACCATTATGGTATTCTTTGTATTGACTGCCGGGTTGTCTGGAACCTTTAGTAATCTGCTGATCCCGCTTCAGCTGGGAGTTCGTGATATGGCATCACCATTCATGAATATGTTGTCTTACTGGATGTTCTTTGTAGCTTGTTTAATTATGATGGGTTCATTCTTCATCGAAACTGGGCCTGCAAGTGCTGGATGGACAATTTATCCTCCTTTATCTGCTTTACCAAAAGCTATTCCAGGTTCAGGATTAGGTATGACCATGTGGTTAATTAGTATGGTACTTTTTGTAGCTTCTCAGTTAATGGGTGGTATCAACTATGTAAGTACTGTGTTAAACATGCGTACTAAAGGTATGGATCTTTGGAAAATGCCTTTAACTATCTGGGCTTTCTTCCTTACAGCTGTTCTGGGAGTTCTATCTTTCCCTGTACTGGTTGCCGGCGTAGTGTTAATGATCTTTGACCGTAGTTTTGGAACAAGTTTTTATTTATCTGATATCGTTATGGGTAGTCAGGTTCTGCCGAATGAAGGTGGTTCTCCTATTTTGTGGGAGCATTTATTCTGGTTCCTGGGTCACCCTGAGGTTTATATTGTAATCATGCCTGCTCTGGGTATTTCATCAGAGGTTATCTCTGTAAACTCAAGAAAACCAATTTTCGGTTACCATGCGATGGTTTATTCACTGATCGGTATTACTGTTCTTTCCTTCATCGTATGGGGTCACCATATGTTTGTGACGGGGATGAATCCTTTACTCGGTGGTGTATTTATGATCACTACGCTGATTATTGCTGTACCATCTGCTGTTAAGACTTTTAATTACCTTGCTACTTTATGGCGCGGTAATATCAGGTTTACTCCTGCCATGCTGTTTGCAATAGGTATGGTGTCCTTCTTTATCTCCGGTGGTTTAACCGGTATTTTCTTAGGAAATGCTTCACTGGATATCAACTTACATGATACTTACTTTGTTGTTGCCCACTTTCACCTGGTAATGGGTTCTGCAGCCATATTTGGTATGCTTGCCGGTGTTTATCACTGGTTCCCTAAAATGTTCGGAAGAATGATGGATCCTAAATTGGCCTATCTTCACTTCTGGGTTACTTTTGTGTGTGCTTACCTGGTATTCTTCCCGCTTCACTTCTTAGGATTAGATGGTGTACCACGTCGTTACTATGCATTTACTGAATTTGAATTCATGCAAAAATGGGTGACTGTAAACATCTTTGTTACCTGGTCTGCAATTGTTGCAGCTTTAGTTCAGGTAGCTTTCTTGTTTAACTTCTTCTATTCTATATTTAAAGGTAAAAAAGCTACTCAGAATCCATGGGATGCTAATACACTGGAATGGACTACACCTGTTGAGCATATCCACGGTAACTGGCCTGGAGAAATCCCTACAGTATACCGTTGGCCATATGATTACAGTAAGCCAGGTGCTGAGGAAGATTTTATTCCGCAGACTGTTCCTTATTCTGAAACAATGATGTCTAACATGCCGCATGACTTTGAAGGAAACGCTGAGTCTGAGCGTATCCAGAGAGAATGGGATGCAAAAAACAACCCGGATAAAGTTAACGCGCAGTTTCACTAACATCGTTCTTTAAAATATACAATGAGGTTATCTGCTTAAGTATATACTTAGATTGATAACCTCATTTTTTTTAACAAAAACCCGCCAATGGTTCCTAAATCTGAAAATAGATTTATTCGGATAAACCTGATTACTATCATCGTAACATTAGTGCTCATCCTTGCTGGGGGAGTAGTAAGAAGTACTGGTTCTGGTATGGGCTGTCCGGATTGGCCTAAATGTTTTGATCAGTATATACCTCCAATAGCTGTAGATCAGCTGCCGAAGGATTACAAAGAGAAATATGTAGCCGGAAGGATGGCTAAGAATGAGCGCTTTGCTAAGCTCCTGGATAAAATGGGTAAGACGGATGTGGCTGATAGTATTCGTCATGATCAGTCGATCACTGTTCCTGAATCATTCAATGTTGCTAAAACATGGACTGAGTATATTAACCGGTTAACTGGTGCGATTACAGGGTTTTTGCTGTTGGGATTGATGGTTATGTCTTTCGTTTTTAAACAAAGGGCAAAACGGATCATCCTGCTTAGCTTTATTAACCTTATAGTAGTTGGTTTTCAAGCCTGGCTGGGTTCTATTGTGGTTTCTACCAACCTTTTGGCATGGATAGTTACTGTACACATGTTGCTGGCTTTGGTGATCCTGGCGATATTAATTTATACCTATTATTATGCACAGAGCTTGTATAAGGCAGATACAGTGATCATGTCTAAGGTAGTTTGGTTAAAGGTTCTTGTGCTTGCTGCGATCATCTTAAGTATCTTACAGATCACTTTAGGTACCGAAGTGAGAGAGTCTATTGATGTCATAGCAAAGGGTCTGTTTGATCAGCATAGAGATACCTGGGTAGCAAAAATTGGCAATATATTTTCTTATCACCGCGATCTGGCTGTAGCTGTAGTAGTGATTAATGTTTTTGTATATCAGTTTGTAATGGATAAGTTTGGGGGCAAAGCCACGGCATTAAGATTGGCTAATTCAATCGTATTGGTTTTGGTGATTCAGATTGCAAGTGGATTATTATTGTCTAACTTTGCACTGCCGCCATTCGCTCAGGTGATACATTTAGTGTTCTCAACAGTATTGTTTACCCTTCAGTTTTATCTATATCTACTGGTCAACAAGACAAATACTTATAATCAATAATATTAAACAATTAGGAATTGAAGTTATTTTTTTCAGATTTATCTAAACTCATCAAATTCAGACTTACTTTTTTAGTCGTGTTTTCTGCGTCAATTACTTTTTTAATTGGTTCAAGGATGCAGGTGGCCAGAGGAGAGATACCTGCTATTGATTGGGGCAACTGGGGTATTCTGGTTGCTGGTGGGTTTTTAGTAACAGCTGCTGCAAACTGTTTTAATGAGATTATAGAAGTAGATCTTGATAAGTTAATGACCAGGACAAAGGATCGTCCAATGCCGGCAGGAAGGATGACCACTGGTCAGGGTTTAGTATTAGGCCTGATCATGGGAATGGCGGGCACCTGGTTATTGGGCAAACTAAATATAGAAACAGGCTTGTTGTCTGTATTTTCTATCTTGCTATATGCCTTTGTATATACCCCATTAAAGCGTAAATCACCCATCGCGGTATTTGTTGGTGCTATACCGGGAGCTTTACCTCCGCTGATTGGTTATTTAGCTGCATTAGGTCATATCCGTCATTTTTTACCGATAGATTATGAAATTGCGGGTATATTGTTTTTGTACAGTTCGTTTGGCA
>Ga0233344_1000116_pt1 | contig 15435 bp, 15 predicted proteins | sample GEONDECOMP281_FD_180697 | JGI IMG/M metagenome (GOLD analysis project Ga0233344, IMG submission 180697) | Leaf litter microbial communities from Shasta-Trinity National Forest, California, United States - GEON-DECOMP-281 | ecosystem: Environmental > Terrestrial > Plant litter > Unclassified...
TCTATCGGTTCATTCAGAATGAACTTCAGGCTATAAGGGTTTTCAATAAAATCAACACCAGAATTGGTCAGTCTCAGCAAACCGTAATTATCAATATCTTTTGATAAGAAATTGTTCAATACGGCCTGTCTTACCAGCGACTTCCACAAATTTTCTCCTTCTACCTTACCCAAACCGAAATCCTTAAGCTTACTGTGCTCATAGGCAATCGTCTGTGCGGTTTCAGATCCCATCAATACGTTCAGAATATGTGCATCATCAAACTTCTCTCCAATATCCCTGATCAGGGTCAATACTATTTTCAGATACTCCTCTGCTTCAAACAGCTGTTTCGGCTTCTTGCAATTGTCGCACATGCAGTTACAGCCGGTTTCATTAAAATTCTCTCCAAAATAATGCAGGATCTGCTTTCTGCGGCATACGCCGGATTCAGCATAATCAATAACCTCCTTCAAAATCTGGGTACCAATTTCACGTTCTGCCACTGGTTTATCCTTCATGAACTTAGCCAGCTTATCTACATCCTTCTGCGCATAAAAGGCGATACAAACACCTTCACCGCCATCACGTCCGGCTCTTCCAGTCTCCTGGTAATAACCTTCCATGCTTTTAGGAATATCGTGGTGGATCACAAAGCGAACATCGGGTTTATCGATACCCATACCAAAAGCTATGGTCGCAACAATCACTTCCACATCCTCCATCAGGAACTTATCCTGTGTATCTGCCCGTACTTTAGGCTCTAAACCTGCATGGTAAGGCAAAGCCTTGATCCCGTTTAAATTTAAAGCCTCGGCTACTTCTTCTACTTTCTTACGGCTCAGGCAATAGATAATTCCAGATTTACCCGTATTGTATTTGATATACCTGATAATCTCTTTTAATACATCTCGCTTAGGGCGGATCTCATAAAATAGATTAGGGCGGTTAAATGACGACTTAAATAAAGTGGCGTCACTCATCTGCAGATTCTTGATAATATCCTGCTGTACCTTAGGCGTAGCCGTGGCAGTTAATGCGATCAGTGGAATATCATCCCCCAGCACACTAATTACCTGTCTTATCCTCCGGTACTCCGGCCTAAAATCATGTCCCCATTCCGAAATACAATGGGCTTCATCAATCGCAACAAAAGATATAGTAATCAGCTTCAGAAATTCAATATTATCCGCTTTGGACAAAGATTCTGGTGCTACATACAATAATTTAGTCTGTCCACTCAATAAATCACTCTTTACCTGCGCAATTTCAGACTTATTCAATGAAGAATTTAGAAAATGCGCAATGCTATCACTCCCCCCAAATGCACGGAGCTGATCCACCTGATTTTTCATCAGCGCAATAAGCGGTGATATCACGATGGCAGTACCTTCAGACATTAGTGCCGGCAGCTGGTAACATATTGATTTACCACCACCTGTTGGCATAATTACAAAGGTGTTTTTGCGGTCAAGAACATTAGTAATAATCTGCTCCTGATCGCCTTTAAAATTGTCAAACCCAAAGAAGGTTTGCAAGTTGTCAAACAACGACTTTTTCACGTCCATTTTGTGTATAAAATATTCAGTGCTATTTTTGATTCAAAATAACATAATTTTGTGTCAAATAAGGCATCAATATACTAAAAAATTCTCTTTGAAAAGTAAAAAAGCTATTATAGACACGGCAATCAACACTTTACGCGCAGAAGCACAGGCCATTCTTGGGCTAATCGACTGTATAAATGACGATTTTTCGACCATTATAGACCGTATTATTACCTGTAAGGGCCGTGTTATTGTCACGGGAATTGGTAAAAGCGCCATAATTGCGCAAAAAATTGTTGCTACTTTTAATTCTACGGGTACTCCTGCCGGTTATATGCACGCCTCTGATGCGGTGCATGGCGACCTTGGAATGGTGCAGAAAAATGACATTATTATCTGCATTTCCAAGAGTGGTAACACCCCCGAAATTAAGCTCCTGATCCCCCTGTTAAAAAGCTCCGGCAACCTGCTGATCGGGATGGTGGGTCAGCTGCAATCCGAGCTGGCCGAACAGGCCGATCTGATCCTCAATACCACGGTAGAAAAAGAAGCCTGTCCCAATAATCTGGCGCCTACTACCAGCACTACTGCACAGCTTGCCCTGGGTGATGCCTTAGCAGTAAGCCTGCTTTACGCCAGAGATTTTAATTCAGATGATTTTGCACGTTTCCATCCTGGTGGTTCTCTCGGCAAAAAGTTGTATCTTAAGGTAGAAGAAATCGCTGCACGCAATGCCAAACCAGGTGTTTCACCAGACGCCTCAGTTAAGGACGTAATTATTACAATTAGTAAAAACCGTTTGGGGGCTGCTGTTGTTGTTGTCGATAACAAGGTTAAGGGTATCATTACAGATGGCGATATTAGAAGGATGCTGGAAAAATATTCAGATCTAACCAATCTCACCGCCAAAGAAATCATGAATAGCCATCCTAAAACAATAGACAAAGATATTTTAGCCGCTACTGCATTTGAATTGATACGTGAATCCAATATTACTCAGTTACTCGTTACGGATGCCAATGGTTATTTTGGCATCGTACATTTACACGACCTCTTACATGAGGGATTACTCTAAATTATGTCTAACCAAATGATGAATAAAAATAATTACGCCCTGATCATGGCTGGCGGTATAGGAAGTCGCTTCTGGCCAGTTAGCAGAATAGAGCACCCAAAACAATTTATTGACTTTTTTGGTGTAGGGAAAACATTAATTCAAAGTACATACGATCGTTTTTTAACCATTTGTCCGCCAGAAAACATATTTATTGTTACCAATGAGATCTATGTAGATCTGGTGAAGACACAGCTGCCACAGCTTGCCGGCAACCAGATACTGGCAGAACCTATTAACCGCAACACCGCACCCTGTGTGGCTTATGGTTCCATGAAAATTGCAGAGATCAATCCTGATGCTACAATCATCGTTGCCCCGTCAGACCATACCATATCCAACCTTAAAGGTTTTGTAAGCTCATTGGAGCAATGTTTAACAGCAGCACGCGAGAACGACTGCCTGATCACTTTAGGCATTAAACCTACCCGTCCTGACACCAGTTATGGTTATATTCAATATGTAGAAGATTCTCTGAACTCGGATGAAAGCATTTGCAAAGTGAAATTATTCACTGAGAAGCCTAACCTGGAACTGGCAAAATCTTTCCTGCAAAGCGGGGATTTCCTGTGGAATGCAGGGATCTATATCTGGTCAGCCAAAGCCATTAGCCATGCTTTCAGCATCCACCTGCCCGATATGTATGATATTTTTAATTTAGGAACTTCTTTATACAATACAGCGGAAGAGAAAAACTTTATCAGCAGTGCTTATCAGCAGTGTACCAATATATCCATCGACCTCGCAATTATGGAGCGGGCAGATAACGTATATGTATTACCTACCGATTTTGGCTGGTCTGATCTTGGTACCTGGGCTTCAGTATATGATATGTCGCCCAAAGACTATGTAGGCAATGCCGTAATGCCATCAGAGCAGGTCATGATGTTCAATTCTTCTAACTGTATAGTCAATGTTCCGGAAGACAAACTGGTTATCCTGCAAGGTTTGCATGATTATATCGTCATAGAATCTAACAATACCCTGCTCATCTGCCCAAGAACAGAAGAACATCATGTAAAACAGATCGTAGCAGACGTAAAATCTAACTACGGACAAAGGTTTATATAAACATACATGTACATAAAAGGCGCTAACTGTGCAGCCTTTCAATAAAAGGCCCTGATCAAAATAAAATGATCAGGGCTTTTTTGGTATCAAAAAATGTTTATTCCAGAATTTATCCTTTCAGGTAAATATTTGATAATGCTATAGGTCTCAAATTACTCCTCTGGTCATGCACTATAGATTAAACGTTCACCCTCTGTCTGATCGCTTCATACAAAATCACACCGGTAGAAACTGACACATTTAACGAACCTATCTCTCCAAACATTGGGATCTTCGCCAAATGGTTGGCCATACGCATGATCTCATTAGAAATACCTTCATCCTCTGCTCCCATTACAATCGCTGTAGGAACCGTATAATCCGGCGCATAGATCAGGTCACTTGTTTTCTCTGTACAGGCTACGATCTGTAAACCGCATTCCTGTAAAAAAAGTGCTGTTTTATGTAAATTTTGATGACGGCAAACAGGAATTGTAAACAATGCCCCTGCCGAAGTTTTAATTGCATCTGCATTGATCTGTGCCGAATTCTTCGCCGGTACAACGATCGCATGCACACCAGTACAAGCTGCCGTTCTGGCGATAGCACCCATATTTCTTACATCTGTGATTCCATCCAAAATTAAGATCAGAGGAATCTCCCCTTTTTCATAGATCAATGGAATAATATCTTCAATCTTCTGAAAAGTAATGGCAGAAATTACAGCGATCACTCCCTGGTGATTTTTTTGTGTCATCCTGTTCAGTTTTTCTACCGGAACATTATGAACGGGAATGTCTGTGTCTTTCAAAAGTCCTTTTAATTCAGGGATGATCTCCCCGGTAAGGCCCCTTTGCATGTATATGCTTTCTATATCTTTCCCCGCTTTAATCGCTTCAATTACTGCACGTATACCAAATACAAACTCATTATTTTCTTTAGGTCTCGGCGACCTTCTAAAGTTTTCCATTTATTCTATTTATCCTGCAAAAATAGCTGAAATTATGAGAATTGAGGAATCCATTTTATCTAACTGATCATGAGTATGTTATCAACAAAATACCAGGAGTCATTTATCCTTTATCGGTAACAACGTCCATTAAAGTCAAATAAAATTAATTCGAAATGTTCAAAAACAAATCCCGAGAGGAAGGTAATTTTGCATATTTTTGCTGTTATGAATGACAACGGGACACAGGGACAAAATTATACCTCTTCCAAAAAAAACCGATTAGGCGCACCGATGAGTAACATGGGTAAAATACCCCCCCAGGCTATCGACCTTGAAGAAGCCGTACTCGGAGCCCTGATGCTCGAAAAAGATGCGCTTTCTACCGTTATTGATATCTTAAAGCCCGAAGTATTTTATGCTGAGGCACATAAAAAAATATTTGAAGCAATAGCACAGCTCTTTCAAAAGTCGAAACCTGTAGATATATTGACAGTAACCTCAGAGTTACGAACGCTGGGTACGCTGGAAATGGTGGGTGGTGCCTATTATATCACTAACCTCACTAACCGTGTAGCTTCGGCAGCGAATATAGAATTCCATGCCAGGATCATTTCACAAAAATATATTCAGCGCGAACTGATCAGGATTTCCTCGGAGATCATTCAAAATGCTTACGAAGACACTACAGATATATTCGATCTGCTGGACCATGCAGAAAAGAACCTGTTTGATATTGCACAAAATAACCTGCGGCGTGATACCCAGAAAATGGATGAGATCATCAAGCAGTCGCTCGCTACCCTCGAAGAACTCCGGACAAAATCTGATGGACTTACTGGTGTACCTTCCGGATTTACAGCACTGGACAGGATTACCGGCGGATGGCAGCCCTCAGATCTGGTCATCATTGCAGCACGTCCCGCAATGGGAAAAACAGCCTTCGTATTAACCTGTGCAAGAAATGCTTCGGTAGATTTTAAAAGACCAGTAGTCGTATTTTCTTTAGAGATGTCGTCTGTACAGCTCGTTAATCGTTTAATTTCCGGAGAAACAGAAATTGAGCAGGAAAAGATCAGAAAGGGAAACCTGGCAGAATGGGAATGGCAGCAGCTCCACAGTAAGATCGGCACGCTCACAGAAGCTCCCCTGCTGATCGATGATACCCCCGCCCTGAATATCTTTGAATTCAGGGCCAAATGCAGAAGATTAAAATCACAATACGATATACAGATGATCATCATCGATTACCTGCAGCTGATGCATGGTAAAGGTGAAGGACAAAGCGGCGGTGGTAACCGTGAGCAGGAGATCGGTAGTATCTCCAGGGCACTGAAATCAGTCGCTAAAGAATTAAACATCCCCGTTCTGGCATTGTCGCAGTTAAGTCGTGCGGTAGAATCCAGACCCGGTGTTAATGGTAAAAGACCGCTCCTATCAGATTTGAGGGAATCAGGTTCCATAGAGCAGGATGCGGATATGGTACTCTTCCTTTACCGTCCTGAATATTACGGGATTACCGAAGATGAACAGGGAAGATCACAAGCCGGTGTAGGTGAAGTAATTATTGCGAAACACAGGAATGGTGAAACGGGTATCGTACCCCTTAGATTTATTGGTAAGTATGTTAAATTTACCGATCTGGAAGAAGACTTCATGCCGCCAAATTCTTTCTCTATGGGTGATAGCCCTAGTGCGGGAATGATTCCTTCGGCAGATTTTGACAGGCCGCCAGGAAATGTGATCATCAAACCATCCCGTATGGATGACTTCAATGATGACGATGCACCTTTCTAATAGGCTGTATTGTTCTACATAAAACATCAGTAAAAGAGAATATAAAAAGATAAGGCCCCGGATCAAACCAATGATCCGGGGCCTTATCTTTTTATAGCAATGGAGCTATTCCTATGAAGATCAGGGTTGATCTTCCTATATAAAATAACCCAGTAATATTCCAGCCAGCAGAATAAACGGGGGACTGATCTTCGTAAAATTAAGGATCAGAAAAGTCGCCAGAATCAGCCCTATAGAAAGCGGGTCCAGCCCTACTGGTTTAACCAGCAAAATAAAGGCGGCAATGATAAACCCTACACTCACTGCATTGATGCCCGACAAAGAATGTTTGATGCGGGTGATCTTCTTCAGGTCTTCCCAAAAAGGGACAATAAACAAAACCAGGATTACGCCCGGCAGGTTAATGCCGATCACCCCTATAATCCCTCCAATGACCTGCCCGGAAATACCGTAGCCAAAATTCTTCATGCTCATAGCTCCCAGGTAACTGGTAAAAGAAAATGTTGGTCCGGGTAAAGCCTGCTGCAAGGCAAAACCAGATAAAAACCCTGTCGAGGTCAGGTAATGTTTCATCTGTACAAACTCGGTAAACATCAGCGGTACCAGCACCTGTCCGCCGCCAAAGATCAGGATCCCGTTACGGTAAAAATTTTCAAACAATCGGATAGGCAGGCTAAAAGGCGATGTCCGGTTAATGATCGCTCCCAGGGCAGCCATCAATAATAATACGCCAAAAAAGTAAGACAGCTTCTTAGGGTTCACATTAGCGAACAGCCTTACCCTGATCTCACTCTCCTCCCTTGGTGTTTCCAGCGCAGAAGAAATCATCCCTCCTACTAAAATAGCCAGTGGAAATACATAGGCATTCCTCAATACGAGCGTAACGATCACCGCTGCAACAGCTAAAAAAACTGCTGTTTGCGAAACCAGCACTTTCTTTGATAGATTATAAGCCCCAAAAGCCACAATGCCCAATGCAATTGGCTGAATATATTTTAAGATCACGATGAACTTCTCCTTCTGGTCCAGCTGTGCAAAACTAATGGCTGCAAAGGTCATGATCGCCGCAGAAGGAATGATCCAGATCAAAAAGGTAGCGATCGATAACTTCAATCCGCCAACCTTATGGGCAATTCCAACCAGCGTTTGTGTAGATGCCGGCCCCGGCAGGATCTGTGCCAGTGCATTTAATTCCAATAACTCCTCCTCGGTAATATAGGGGGTATCCTTTACAAAATACTTCAGCAGCAAAGAGATATGTGCCTGGGCACCACCAAATGCTGTAAATGTAAACAGGAAAACATCTTTAAGAAATAACAGTTGCCGCTTAGCCATTTAAACTTCTTTAATCGTCCTCATAATCCAAACCGGCAGCCATATTATAGGCACCCTGCAACTCAGAAAAAGCATGCCTGTCGCCTTTTGCCCTTGCCCGCTGCATCCCTAACTGATAAATTTCTATTGCTTTTTCGGGCTGTGCCTCTTTCTGGTAGAGTTTGCCCAAATGATAGTAAGTACCCACATAATCAGGATGTTCGGCAACCAATTTTAAATAATAATGAAAAGCCTGCACCGTATCATTCAAAGAATTATACTCCGTAGCTAAAGCGTATAAGATAAAAGGATCATTGGGTTCTGACGCCAAAAAATTTAATAACTTGTTTAATCGGGTATTTATCATTTTTTATCCCTGCTTTTTTAATTAGATTTGCAAAAAGACATTATTAAATAATGTGTTCTATTTTAACGTTTGGGCAAGCTTCATTTTTGAGCAGTCATATAAGTAAGCCCGCTGCAATTGAAACCATTTTATTAAAAACTCATTACCTATTCAACTAAAAACACGAAGAATCACCAGCTTCTGGTTACCGTAACTACAAGCAAACTGATCATTCATCACCTTTAAACTCAAATACATAAAACCATGAAACCATCACCTGCTGATAATTACCTAACAACAAAAAAGCTAGTGATCGCTTCATAACCTTTAAACTCAAATATATATACTATGAAAATTTTAGTTTGTATCAGTAATGTGCCCGACACGACCACAAAAATAACTTTTACCAACGATAATACACAATTCAATACTGCGGGAGTACAATTTATTGTAAACCCATACGATGAAATTGCTTTATCGAAAGCGATAGAACTTTGTGAAGGCGGTAAAGGCACGGTAACTGTAATCAACGTTGGAGAAGCTGCTACAGATCCAACCATCAGAAAAGCACTGGCAATAGGCGCAGATGATGCCGTAAGGATCAATGCCGCTCCGCGTGATGCTTATTTTGTTGCTTACCAGATCGCTGAATATGTTAAAGCCCATGATTTTGATATGATCTTAACCGGTCGTGAATCTATCGATTACAATGGTGCGCAGGTTGCGGCCATGCTGGGTGAGTTTTTAGCGATCCCCTCTATCTCCATCATAAAAAAACTGGATTACGACGGTACAACTGCCACTTTAGAACGTGAGATCGAAGGCGGTAAAGAAGTAGTTACCGTAACCGGTAAATTTGTAGCCAGCTGTGCCGAAGGCGTTGCCGAAGCTAAAATACCAAACATGAGAGGCATCATGTCGGCAAGATCAAAACCTTTACAGGTTGTAGAAGCAGAAGAAATTGAAGAAGTAGCGAAGATCACTGCCTTTACCTCTCCTCCGGCACGTGGTACTGTAAAGCTGATCCCTGCAGCCGAGGCAAGCAGCCTGATCGGCTTATTGCATACTGAAGCTAAAGTCATCTAATTAAATAGCAATCAACAATATAACCACTATATTATGGAATCTAACAGGGCTTACTGAAACATTCAGCAGCTTCCAGAGGTTTCCATTTAAATAAATTTAAGAAAGAAAATATGTCAGTCTTAGTATATGTAGAACAAGTCGGGGGCAAGTTTAAGAAATCTGTATTTGAAGCGGTTTCTTATGCTAAAGCTATCGCAGATCAAACAGGAACTACCCTTGCTGCAATTTCCATTGGTGAAGTTGCAGAGAGCGAACTGCAGGAATTAGGTAAATATGGTGCAGCAAAAGTATTGACTGTCACCAACCAGGAATTAAAGAATTTTGTGAACCAGGCTTATGCGGCAGTCATTGCCGAAGCCGTACAGAAAGAAAGTGCCGACATTATTGTGTTGTCGAACTCCTTCTCCGGAAAAGGCCTGGCACCACGTATTGCCGTTAAACTTAAAGCAGGATTAGCGGATGGCGCGGTAGAATTACCTCAAATAGATGGCGGAAAGTTCCAGGTTAAAAAGACTGCATTCTCCGGAAAAGCTTTCGCCGTAACTGAGCTCAGCTCAGCAATAAAGGTGATCGCCCTAAACCCAAATGCTTTTGGCGTAAAAGAATCTCCGGTAACGGCAACAATTGAAACCTTCTCCCCTGCTGTACAGCCTGGCGACCTGGCTGCAATTATCAAAGACATTGTCAGGGCTACCAATAAAGTTTCCCTTCCGGATGCAGAATTAGTGGTTTCTGCCGGCAGAGGATTAAAAGGACCTGAAAACTGGGGCATGATCGAAGAACTTGCCAATTTACTGGGTGCAGCTACAGCTTGTTCTAAACCGGTTTCAGATGCCGACTGGAGACCGCATGCAGAACACGTAGGTCAAACCGGGATCACCATCAGTCCTAACCTTTATATTGCCATTGGAATATCTGGCGCTATTCAGCATCTGGCTGGCGTAAGTTCTTCTAAAGTGATCGTTGTAATCAACAAAGATCCCGAAGCTCCCTTCTTTAAGGTGGCTGATTACGGAATCGTGGGAGATGCCTTTGAGGTTGTTCCTAAATTAATCGAGGCATTAAAAGCACATCAAGCCTAATCAAAATATCCGGCGAAGAGCAATCTTCGCCAGGTATTCAATTATATGAAAAAAGTAAAATTAGATATTGTTGGCTTATCGTACAGCCAGACCCAATCCGGAGCTTATGCACTGGTACTTGGAGAAGTAAACGGCAGACGTCGCTTACCCATCATCATTGGTGCATTTGAAGCGCAGGCTATTGCCATAGAGATCGAGAAGATGACCCCAAGCAGGCCACTGACACATGATCTGTTTAAAACATTTGCACAAACCTATCACATCGAGATCAAAGAGATCCTGATCTATAACCTGGTGGATGGTGTTTTCTTTGCCAAACTGATCTGTACAGACGGCGAAACTACACAGGAAATAGACGCCAGAACATCTGATGCTATCGCATTGGCCGTCCGTTTTAACTCTTCCATTTACACGTATGAATTTATTTTATCTTCTGCAGGTATCGTGATCGAAGGCAACGACTTTGTTTTCCTGGAAAATATGGATAAACTCAGTAAGGAACAGGGACAGGAAGATATAGACACCTCCATTCCCGGAACAGGTTTCGCCAATTTAAGTATAGAAGAATTGAATCAAAAGCTACAGGAAGCTATTGCTGAAGAAGCTTATGAAAAAGCAGCACGTATCAGAGACGAAATCAGTAAAAGAAATTCATCAAAATAGCTTTTATCTGCATTTTTTATAACATCTTTATCGTATTACAACTAAATCTTCTCATCTGATCAATTTTTATGGAGCGCTTTCACGGAATTATAGGCATCATTCTCATTTTGGGCCTGGCTTTTCTCTTTTCAAACAATAAAAAAAAGATAAATTACCGACTTGTTGCCAGTGGACTCACGCTTCAGATAGTTATTGCAATTTTAGTATTAAGAGTTGCCCCTGTGCAGCACTTTTTTGAATTTCTGGGTAAAGGAATGCAGAAAATTGAAGAGTTTGCCAAAAAAGGGGTCGACTTTGTCTACGGAGGAATAGCCATTATCGGTTATGACGGAAAACCTAAAGCCTATGCAGCGCCGCAAGGTTTCGTCTTTGCCTTCAACGTTACCGCCACTATAATTCTGGTTTGCGTATTGGTCGCCATATTTTACCACTTCGGTATCATGCAGCGCATCGTTGCTGTGATCGCTAAAGGCATGAATTTCATCATGCGCGTAAGTGGTGCCGAAGCACTGAGTAATGTAGCCAGTGCCTTTGTAGGGCAGGTGGAAGCGCAGGTCATGATTAAACCTTACTTAAAAGGAATGACCAATAGTGAACTGCTTGCCTCTATGAGCGGCAGTCTCGCTTGTATTGCCGGCGGAATTCTGATCGTTTATGCCAACATGGGTGCGCAGGCAGGCATGAACCTGGCGCCAAAACTGATCATGGCCAGTTTAATGGCCGCTCCCGGTGCACTGATCATCTCCAAGATCGTATTTCCGGAAACAGAAGTATCCCAAACCATGGGTAAAGTAAAACTGGAAGTGAAAAGTGAATATACCAACCTGATCGATGCCATTTCCCATGGTGCCGGTGAAGGTTTTAAGATCGCCATGAACGTTATTGCCATGCTGATCGGCTTTATAGCCCTGATTGCTTTGGTCGACTATATTTTTGTCCACATTGGCCACTTGTTCAATCCTGATTTTAATTTGTCGCTCGACTGGATTTTTGGTAAATTGTTTTATCCTTTTGCCTGGGCCATGGGTATCCCTGATGCCGACGTGAGTAATGCCGCTACCCTGCTGGGACAAAAGCTAACGGTGAATGAATTCCTTGCCTTTAAAAATTTAACTTCTAAAGCAGTGCCGATAGTAACGGAAAAAGGGATGTTAATTATCAGTATCGCCATTTGTGGTTTTGCTAACTTCAGCAGTGTAGGTATGCAGATCGGTGGAATTGGAGAACTGGCTCCGGAACGCCGTGCAGATCTTGCCCGTCTGGGTATAAAAGCATTGGTGTGCGGTACACTGGCTTCTTATCTTTCTGCTTCTATTGCTGGTATTTTAATGTAATCAATTATGTCTGGACATTACCGTAAAGAAAAAAACTGTCTAAACTGTGGTCATCTTGTTGAAGAACATTACTGCAGTCAGTGCGGACAGCCCAATTTAGAGTTAAAAGAACCTTTTTTGGGCTTTATGGCCCACAGCATTGGCCATTACTTTCACTTCGATGCCAAGTTCTGGCAAACACTGCTGCCGCTGCTCACCAAACCAGGACAGGTTACGCTGGATTATCTGGCGGGTAAAAGGGCCCGTTATATTCATCCGGTCAGTCTTTACATTTTTGTTTCTATCGTTTATTTCATCGTTGTTCCCTATGTAACAGAAAATAAAGAACAGGAGAAGAAAGAACAGGAAACCGTAAATAAAAGTGATAAAATAGATAGCCTTAAGGCTGCGCTGAATAATAAAGAAATTGCAGCTTATGTACCGGTTAAGCTCAAAAAGCAATTGGTAAAAGCGATAGATTCCAAACTGGATTTCAATAACCTGGATCTGCCTGCACAAAAGATCTATCTCGACAGTCTAAAAAAATTAAATCAGCAAAAGCCTTCCGATTCACTTAAAAAAGTAATCGCAACTTATACAGAGACGGTCACAGATAACGAGGATACCACCTATGCAGACTATTTAAAACGTCAGAAAACATTATCACCTGATGATCGGGATGACTGGTTTACCCGTCAGATGATGAGAAGTGCCTATAAATGGCAAAAGTCCAATGCCCATAAAGACAATACGACGAACACCAAAGAACTGGCAGAAAAGATCAAAGAAGAAGTAAAACATTACCGCCCTAAGCAGTACTTCCTGCTCATGCCATTACTTGCTCTGATGATCATGTACATCTTTAGAAGAAACAAAAGATATTATATTGATCATTTGGTATTTACGATCCATGGGATGACGGCCTATTTTCTGGTCTCTATTGTGACTTTACCTATAGAAAGATATATCTTAGGGCAAAACTCATGGATGACCGAGGTGCTGGAGTTCATTGTTGGTGCCGGTGTCCTCTGGTATCTGTATACCGGTTTAAAGGTATTTTATGAACGTCCCCGAAATGCTACGATCCGCAAAACCCTCATGGTTACGTTTCTGTACGCCCTTTCGTTCGGTATTTCTTCCTGGCTGCTCACCACAATTGTTACTTACATGATGAGCTAAGCTGATGCCGTTCAGGAAGAATTTTAAATTAAAGCAATTCAACTTATTGCTTGTTTTTTCCCTGTGCTGTGTGCTGGCTTATTTTTTACTGCCACAGCCCTATCGGCACTATGTTCTGGAACTGCGTAAATTCACCATAGTCCTGGAACTAGGGATAATGATCTACCTGCTCTCCAGTTTTAACAAATTAAGAAGGCACTATAAAAGCCTGCAGCTGCAATTTCCTGATCCTGCCTTTAATATCAGAGATAGCATTATTCAGATCATGGGTAACCGGCTGATCTATCGCTTTGCCGCTACGGAGCTGATCTTTCAGCATTACGGCTTTATAGTATGGGGCAGAGAAAAGCAGCCTTTACAGGATTATGAGTCGTTTACCGTCCATAAAGAATCTGGCTATCTGAGCGTATGGATCGCGCTGGTCGCTGTTATTGTCATAGAAACTGCAGCCCTGCATTTTTTACTGTATAAATGGTCTTTCCCGCTTGCCATCACCCTGACAGTCCTGAGTATATATGGACTATTTGTTTTTATATCAGACCTCAATGCTATTGTTAAAAGACCAGTGATCATGAACCAATCTACCCTGATCTTACGGATCGGATACCGGTGGCGATGTATCATCCCGGTAGAAAATATCAGCTCAGCAGAACTGGTGCAGGGTGAATTCACGACTACCGATGATACTTACATGGGCGCTATCCTGAAGAGCAGTTCCAATGTCAGGATCAATTTTATCAAGCCAGTTACCATCGATAAACTCAGCAAATCATCTTTAACTGTCAGCAGCATCATTATGAATATCGATCAGCGCGATGATTTTATCAAAAGAATAGCCGAACTCCCTGCTGTTTAAATTACCTGAATTATTATTCTTGTTTTCAAAATAATCACTATATTTATGATATCAATTTAATATCATTTAAATATTATTTCTCATGAAATCAGAAAAAATTATTGATCCGCTGAATGGCTATGCAGCTGTTGCATTATTATTGATTGGTGCTGCCTTAATGGCATTCGGCGCATTCTCCCAAACCCCTGTCCTGGTTTTTATCATGATTCCGGTACTGATCTTTATCGGTAAGGGATTAATCATCATCAGCCCGAACAGTTCAAAAGTATTACTGCTGTTTGGTAATTACAAAGGCACAGTAAAAGTAAACGGGCTGTTCTGGATCAATCCATTATATGCCAGGTATACCTATTCTTTACGGGCCAGGAATTTTGAGAGTGAAAAGATCAAGGTGAATGATAAAATGGGCAACCCGATCATGATCAGTGTGATCCTGGTATGGCGTGTTCAGGATACTTTTAAGTGTGCATTTGAAGTAGATAACTACAGCACCTTTATACAGATCCAAACCGATTCTGCAGTAAGAAAGCTGGCCGGCTCTTTTCCTTATGATCATTTTGAAGATGAAACGGCAACGGTTACGCTCAGTACAAACTTTGTCGATGTCAATATCGCGCTGGAAAAAGAGCTGACAGAGCGATTAGAGATCGCAGGAATTGAAGTGGTAGAATCAAGAATTGGTTATTTAGCGTATGCACCAGAAATAGCCCATTCCATGCTGAGGAGACAACAGGCATCAGCAGTAGTTGCGGCGCGTCATAAGATTGTAGAAGGTGCCGTAGGGATGGTAGAAAGTGCATTAAAGCTATTGGCTGATAAAGATATCATTACCTTTGATGAAGATAGAAAAGCAGCAATGGTCAGCAATTTAATGGTGGTCCTTTGCGGCGACAGTGAAACTAAACCTGTAATTAACACAGGGACTTTAAATCAATAAACAATGGCTGAAAAGAAATCATTTGCATTAAGAATTGATTCAGAAATGATGAAGGCGGTAGAGAAATGGGCGGCTGATGAATTCCGTAGTGTTAATGGTCAGATAGAATGGATGCTCAACAATAGCCTCAAACAAGCCAGGAGATTAAAAAATAAACCAGAAGAAGATAAAAAATAGGTGGATCTCTCCGGCAGCGAAGCCGGAGAGTTCGCTCACCTACCCT
>Ga0233344_1000118_pt1 | contig 15345 bp, 7 predicted proteins | sample GEONDECOMP281_FD_180697 | JGI IMG/M metagenome (GOLD analysis project Ga0233344, IMG submission 180697) | Leaf litter microbial communities from Shasta-Trinity National Forest, California, United States - GEON-DECOMP-281 | ecosystem: Environmental > Terrestrial > Plant litter > Unclassified...
GCGCAGGGTAGCGCGGCAAATGGCAGGTAATGGTTAACACAGGTTTGCTATATATCGATAGTATACTAGTGAAAATACTATATTTCGTTACCTGTTCTTTATTTTTTATTTTTAAACGACTGACCGTTAGCCGTTTGCTTGATGGCACGATCTTCGTTTATTACCTGTTCTCAATGTCATTGTCATTATGAAGATACTAAAACGCTCACTCACTGTTTATCACCGGATTTTTTTATTGCTGACAATGTTGTTTTTTCTCCTCCCATTGTGGATGTACGGACAGGGGATTACTATCGTAAAGGGTGTCATTAAAGATTCAAAACTAAAACAAACCATGCCAGCGGTATCTGTCGAATTTGTTGGTTCCAGTGTTGGAACGAGTGCCGATAATGATGGGAATTATAGCTTAAAAGGAACGGGTACGTTTACCCAGGTTAAATTCTCTTATATAGGATATCAGTCGGTAGTTGTAGATATTACCCCGGGGCAGGAGCAGATTAAGAATGTTATGATGACAGAAGATAATCATTTGCTCAAAGAAGTAACGATCAGCTCCGGCAAAAAAGCCAGGTATACAAATAAAGATAACCCTGCAGTAGAATTGATCCGTAAAGTAATTGCCCATAAAAAACAGAACAGGCTGGAGAACTATGATTATGCAGAATACCATCAGTATGAAAAGATGGTATTCGCTTTAAGCAATGTTTCTGAGAAGTTTAAAGGCAAAAACATGTTTAAGCATTATCAGTTTTTATTTCGTCAGCAAGACTCCACAGAAATAGGGGGCAAGAATCTTCTCCCTTTATATATGGAAGAAAAACTGTCCCATATATTTTTTAGAAAACAGCCATTTGCCAGGAAAGAGTTTGTTGAAGCAAATAAGCAGGTTAAATATGATGAAAGCTTTATCGATAACCAGGGCCTTACTTCTTATTTTAACCGGATGTATCAGGATATCAATATCTATGATAACAATGTCTCTTTGCTGGGCAACCAGCTGCTAAGTCCGATAGCAGATGCAGCACCTTCTGTCTATAAATTCTTTATTACAGATACGCTGACAGATGTTAGCCCTCATCTGATCGAACTGAGTTTTACGCCCCGGGTAAACACAGATCTGCTGTTTGAAGGCAGGATTTACATTACGATGGATGGTAATTATGCGGTTGAAAAAGCGCTGCTTTCGGTAAATAAAAATATCAATCTTAATTTTGTAAGGCAGATGCAGGCGATACTGGCCTTTCAAAAGGGAACAGATGCCCGTTATCATCTTAGTCAGAGTGATCTGAAAATAGACTTCGGACTGAGTAAAAATAAAGGCGGCGGTATATTAGGGGAGCGGGTAGTTATTTTAAGTGGTTTTGGGGTAAACATGCAGCGGCCTCCGCAAACTTATTTAGGGCCTTCAGAGACGATATCGCCAACGGCAGCTGATAAAGGAGATGAGTTTTGGAATAAAAACCGGCCGGATACCTTAAAAGCATCCGAAGCAGGAATCTATAAGAATATTGATAGCCTGCAAACTATCCCGTCATTTAGAAGAACGATGAAAATTGCTACGCTGGTACTTGCCGGTTACAGTAACTTAGGGCCTTTTGAAGTAGGTCCTGTTAATACCTTCTATAATTTTAATCCGATAGAAGGTTTTAGGCTGAGGCTGGGCGGACGTAGTACTACTGCAATGAGTAAGCGGTTTTACTTTGAGACCTATGGCGCTTATGGCTTTAAGGATGAAAAATGGAAATATTTTTTAAGCACCACTTATTCTATCAATGATAAGTCTATTTATTCGTTTCCGCAGAATTATGTCCGCGCAAGTTTTCAGCATGATACCAAGATACCCGGACAGGAATTGCAGTTTGTGCAGGAAGACAATTTCTTGCTTTCTTTTAAGCGGGGTGTAAATGATATTCTTACCTATAACGATGTATTCAGACTGGATTACGTGCAGGAATTCCTGAACCACTTCTCCTATAAATTTGAGTTCAAAAAATGGAATCAGAATCCAGCCGGGCCATCGGTGGGCGGTGCATTGTATTTTCAGAACCTCGTAAATGGTTTGCCCAGTACGGTAAATAGTGTGAACGTAACGGAATTGTCGGCCGAATTGCGCTACGCACCAAACGAGAAGTTTTACCAGGGTAAACTTTACCGGACGCCTATACCTGATAAATATCCGGTTTTTTCTTTACGCTACCAGCAAGGTCTGCAAGGGGTGATCGGAGGTAATTATAAGTACGAAAACTTTACAGGGAACATTACCAAAAGATTTTACCTGTCGCAGTTAGGTTATGCAGATGTGAGCACTGAGGGAGGTTATATTTTTGGTAAACTGCCTTTTCCTTTGCTTGATATCCATCATGCCAATCAAAGTTATGCCCTGCAGCTGCAGTCTTATAACCTGATGAACTACCTGGAGTTTGTGAGTGACCATTATGCGGCTATTAATATCGATCAGAATTTTAACGGGTACATCTTTAATAAGATCCCTTTGCTGAAAAAGCTGAAACTTAGAGAAGTAGTTTCTTATAAAGCGTTATGGGGTGGTTTAAGGAAGGAGAATAATCCGGCTAATGACCCTTCATTACTGGCGTTTCCAGAAAGGGATGGTCAGCCGATAGTTCATACACTGGATAATGGACCTTATATGGAGGGCAGTGTGGGTATCGCTAATATATTTAAAGTGCTGCGCGTGGATTATGTGGAGCGTTTTAGTTATCTCCATAATCCTGGTGTATCCAAACACGGCCTGAGAGTATTGATCATCGTGCAGTTTTAACCTGACTGCAGCCTAAAAATGTTAATGCTGTTAATTTAATCATTTAAAAATACGGATAAGTTGATTAAAGACTAATTTTTATAGAGATATAACTGAATGATGCATTTTTACAGGCATAAATATTTAATATTTATGCCTGTTTTTTTTTGAAATGATTTTTATAAACATTATGGGTTTAAAAATTTAATTAAATTATATTTTGATCTAAATTTTTAGGTAAAACCGAAATAAATACATATATTTTTATAATTACTGAAATTTTACTATCTTAATACTAACAAAAGTGCTCATCATGTCATTCAATTGTTAATGCTAAACTAATTATTTAGTTAATTATTAATTGTTTTAACATGAAAAGATACTTACTCCAAAACTTACTTTGGGTTTTGATCGTGCTGGCAGGCAACGCTGCCTGGTCGCAAACCCGCACAATTACAGGTACTGTAACCGCACAGGATGATGAGCTTCCTTTACCAGGGGTAACGGTTACTGCTAAAGGTACCCGCGTAGGTACGCAAACCACTGCAGACGGTAAATTTACCTTGAAAGTACCCGCAGGGTCGTCCTCGCTTGTTTTTACTTTTGTTGGATATGTTACTGCCGATGCAGCTATCACCAGCAGCGTGCTGAATATTAAATTGGTGGCTAACAACAAACAGCTGAATGAAGTGGTAGTTACAGGGTCCGGAGTGGCCACCAGTAAAGCGCGGCTGGCAATCTCCGTAGAAGCTGTTTCTGGAAAAGCGCTAACACAAACTCCGCAGGCTACATTAGAGCAGGGGCTGGTCGGTAAGATTCCAGGCGCACAGATATCGTCCATAGACGGTGCGCCGGGTGCACGTACAAATATTTTATTAAGAGGTATCAATACTGTACAGGGCGGTACATCGCCGATGATACTGGTGGATGGTGTTGAATCGAGGGTAACCGATATCAGTTTGCTCGACCCCAGTACGGTAGATCACATTGAGATTGTACAGGGGGCTGCCTCGTCCACCATTTATGGTGCACAGGGTGCCAATGGGGTCATACAGATCTTTACCAAAAGAGGGGTGGCCGGTAAAACCAGAATCGATGTATCAAGTTCTGTAACAGCCTCAAACATCATTAATTCGGGGAATGTGCATCAGGCTAAATTAAGCAGCTTTTTAACGGATGCCAATGGTAATTTTATCAATAGCGACGGAGAGGTGATCACTTTAGATGAAGATGGTGTTTATCCGGGGGTAACATGGGCGCATGCTGCCGGTAGTTTCCCATCAGCAATGCTGAATCCTGCAAATCAGGCTACACAGCAATATGGCACTAACCTGAAATGGTACGATCACTTTAAACAGGTGTTTAAAACGGCTTATACCACCAATAACAATGCAACGATATCTGGTGCAAGCGCTCAAACAGATTATAATATTTCGGTATCAAACAATCATCAGGAAAGTACCATCAGGACGGCTGGTTATAACGAAAGAACCAATTTCACTACCAATGTAGGTACCGAGCTGTTTAAAAATTTCACCTTACGCTCCACCACACAGCTGGTTTATAATAAGAATACTTTAGCCCCTGCTTTTGGTATAGGAAATGCAGGTGCTTTATATAATGCAGAAAATACCTCTCCATTTTATGACCTCAATCATAAACTGGCATCAGGAGATTATCCAAACTCGTTAAATTCTGGAGCAGTGAGCGTAAACGGGTCCAACCCATTTTATCGTACGCAGTACGGCAGTCAAAAAACTAACCGTATAGACCTGCTGCAAAATATTACGGCCGATTATAAGATAAACAAGTTTGTAGAGTTAAATGCCAGGTATGGTTTAAACTACAGCCACCAGGAAAAGGATTATCTGTATAAAGACCAGTCTCAAAACATAGCTTCAGTTGATAATGAGTATTATATAGGAGGCTCTTTAAACGGATCGTTATATAAAGATACATACACGCAGACTTTTCAGAATTTTAATGGTTCTGCAACGATCAGAACCGATTTTCAGAAAGATTTTAACAGCAGGCTCCCCATTACTACCAGCACTTTATTGCAGTATGATTATAGAAAAAATGTCTATAAAGCATTTAACGCGCAAGGTATAGGCTTACCAGGTTATCCTATTTATAATTTTCAGCAAACATCGGCCACTGCTGTAACCTATGATTATACGGAGCCTTTTATCACCTTTGGTTATGTGCTGAACCAAAAAATCGACTACGGCGAATATGGTGGTATTTCGGGTGGTTTTAGAAGTGATTATTCCTCTGCATTTGGTCAGGGTTCAAAGCCATTTACTTTTCCCAATGCCAATATTTATATCCGGCCATCCTCTTTTGATTTCTGGAAGAAGAGCAAATTAGGCAGTCTTTTCCCTGAGTTTAAAATACGTGGTGGTTTTGGTAAGGCAGGGATACAGCCAAATCCATTCGACAGGTATCCAACATTAGCCACCAATACGATTGGCACTTCGTTAACATTTGCCATTCCCACAGACGCATCAAATCCGGAATTAAATGTGGAAGTGTCCAGAGAAATAGAAGGAGGGATAGATCTGGGCATAAAAGGGGCTTCGGGCAATTGGTTTAGTAATTTTACCTTCAGCGGTACGTACTGGGATAGAAAGGGGAATAATATAATTTATAAAGTTAGCGTGCCGCCTTCTACAGGAGCATCGACTATCTTAACCAATGCGATTGATCTTTCTTCGCATGGTATCCAGGCTTCTTTAAATATTAACGTCTTAAAAGCCAGGGATTTCAACTGGAATTTTACGGCTAACTTTAGTAAACAGACTTCTATTATTGATAAGATCAATGGTCCTCCGATCATCTTAACTTCACATGCAGGCAATACCTCGCTGGCTTTAATTGCCGGTCAGAAGATCGGGCAGATCTATGGTTATAAAGCATTAACCAGTATTGATCAAACGAACAGTAAGGGCGAACGTTATATCCCTGCTGCCGATGCCGGTGATTATGAGATTTTTGATGGCCGGGTAGTAAGCAAAACAACAAAAGGGATACAATATGCCAATGAAGTTTCTTCCTTCGGCGATCCAAACCCTAAGTTTAATGCTTCTTTTATGAACACTTTTAATTATAAAAAATTCTCTTTCGGATTTCAGTTCGACTGGGTATACGGCAGTCACCTGTATAACCAGACCAAAGAATGGATGTACCGTGATGGTATCAGCGGAGATTATGATCAGCCCGTTACCATAGATGGCCAGACCGCTGCTTATACCGCTTATTATATGAGTTCTTATGCAGATGTTATTGGCGCCAGGAACGGCGGACGTAATTTTACCAAAGACTATTTTTATGAAGGGGCTTCTTTCCTCAGGTTAAGAAATGTTTCATTTGGTTATGATTTCACCAGCCTGCTGCCTAATAAGGTATTCAGAAGAGTAGCCTTAACGGTTACGGGTACCAACCTCTTAACTTTTACCAAATACACAGGTTTAGATCCCGAAACCAGCAGTGCTGCAGATAGCAGGAGTACCACTAATTCTGCATTTGACAGAGGGGTAGACCTGGGGTCGATCCCTAACTTGAAATCATATATGGTTAGTTTAAGTCTTGGGTTTTAATTGATTTTAATAAGGGAAAAAATGGAAAAATATAACTACATATTTACTGGATTGATGACAGTGCTCTTATTCAGTATTACCTCATGTAAAAAAGAACTGGATGTGAAAAATCCAAACTCGCCAACAATAGATCAGGCAAAAACAGAATCAGGAATTATTTCTTTAGCTACCGGTGGTGTGTATATAAACGGGTTTCACAATGGCGATGACTGGCTGGGAAATAGTTATTTTTCTTTGCCTGTGGGCTACCACGAGTTACTGGCCGATGATGTTTCATCTGAAGTGGCCAACCAAAATGTTAACCAGGTAAGCGTTCCTTATGATGTGATTTTAGATGATGGAACTAAAATCTCTAGACCAACTACACAGGAATCAAACTTACGGATCAACAATACCCGTGATAAAAAGGCCTCAAACATGTTTTACTATGAATGGACTAATATGTATGCGATGATCAATGCCATGAACCAGGTTTTGGTATTAGTTGATGGCATCCCTTTTGGGGGTGATGCTGCGACGAGGAAAAATACGGTTAAAGCCTGGTGTTACTGGTGGAAAGGTTATGCCTATGCAAAAGTAGGTTCTGTTTATTATGCCGGTTTAATTAATGATGTGCCTAATACGATCAATGCAAATTATGTAAACAGCGCTGCTATCATCGCAGAGTCAGATAAGAATCTAAATGCTGCAGCTTCAATTTTAGGTGCCATTACCAGTACAGGTGATTATACAACTGTAATGACAGGATTGATACCTTCTACCTCTCAGGTCGGCAAAGGAGCTGTACCCACGGCAGGGATGTTTATACATAACATCAATACGATGAAAGCCAGAAATATACTGGCCAATACAAAAGTTAGCGATATGACAGGCGCAGACTGGAATAATATTTTAACGTTGGCTAATAGCGGTATTACCAGCGGTGATAATGTATTTACAGGCCGTACCAATGCCTCCAATACCAATGGCTGGTTTGATGCAGGGAGTGGCACCGTAGCTTCGTTAACGGCAGGCAATCCTCTCAATACTACCTTTAAAATCAGTGAACGACTGGTACAGGAATTTAAAGCCGGTGATAAACGATTTACTAATAATTTTACTTTGTCTCCATACATTAATCAGGTGGGTGGTTTTACGTTTAGCACACGCTGGGAGTTATTTGATGAAGTGCAAAATTCAAGTCCTTTAAATGGTGCAGTAGTTTTGGCAAATTCTACTCCCGGGGCCTATGAAATATTTCTGGCAGGCTGTTACGAAGAAAATGAACTCATGAAGGCTGAAGCCATGATCAATACAGGGCAAGTTGAAGCTGGATTGGCAAGTATAGATAATGTGAGGAATTTTCAGGGTGCCGGTTTAACAGCCGTTGCCGGAACAGGCTTGTCGCTGGCAGCTGCAAAAGAGGAGTTGCGCAGAGAACGAAGAGTAGCATTGGTATTTAGAGGTACTGCATTTTACGATGCCAGAAGATGGGGTATAATCTATGATGTTTCTAAAGGTGGTGGCAGGACGAATGCAGTGGTTTACACCCCAGCCGGTGTGCTCAACACGCACGCCACCATCAATTACAATTTCCTTGATTATTTTGATGTACCAGCAGACGAGGTGGCCTTAAATTCACCAGCCGCAGGAAGCGCACCTGTAGTAAATCCAAATTGATCTTTTCCCGCGCGTTTGTTTGCAAAAGGCCATCCGAAAGGATGGCTTTTTGCTTTAAATTAATGAGAAATCAAAATTTATATACTTTTTGCCAAATCTCACCTATTCCGGTGTCTTCAATTGGATAGATTTGGTTAATCCATTTATCATAAGATTTTACCGGCCAACTAAATACCTTAAATTTGATTAATAATTTATTATCTAATTATCATGAGAAAACTTGCCCTTTTTGCACCGTTTTTTTTTGGCTGGCCTATGTGTTCAGCACAAAACCTTTCGCTTAATGTAAAATGGAATAGGTTTAAAGCCTATTGGGAATTGGGATTTATGAAAGCATATATGATCTGTTTTGTAGCATTGTTCCTGATGATGCCGAACACTTACGCACAATTAACGATCACGTTAAATGCAAAAGATAAAGGAAGAATTTTTGAAGGGATTGGAGCTGTCAGCGCCGGAGCTTCCAGTCGTAATCTGATCGACTACCCTGAAAAGCAACGCGCTGAGGTGCTTGATTTTTTATTTAAACCAAAATTCGGTGCAGGTTTTCAGCATCTTAAAGTTGAAATTGGAAGTGGTGAAAATTCTACCTGTGGCGCAGAGCCATCGCATGCGATTACGAAAGATGAACTGCTTAATCCCAAACCACGGGGTTACGAATTCTGGCTGATGGCTGAAGCACGTAAACGCAATCCAAAGGTGATGCTTGATTGCCTGCCCTGGGCTTATCCATCCTGGGTTGGAGATCGTTTCTCGCAAGATGCCGCCAATTGGTTTACCGCGTTTTTAGCAGTTGCCCGAAAGCAGTATGGTTTGGAGATGGACTATGTAGCTGCCGCCCAAAACGAAATGGGAACCAATTTGAATTGGATAGCCAAAAACTTACGGCCAACGTTAGATGCCTATGGTTTTTCAAAAGTGAAGCTTCAGGCTCCGGACGATGATAGTGAATATTGGCAGGTATTTGATGAGTTGGAAAAGAACCCGGAATTTAACCATTTAATTGATGCCGTTGGATATCATTATGTGGATGGTCGCGAACCCTGGGATATCGATCAGAAATCAGGCCGTAATGCTACTGACAAAGCTAAACAATCAGGCAAATCTTTATGGGCCAGCGAGGAATGGAGCCAGTCGGGAGAAAAATGGGGCGGGACAGGTGCGCTTTATCTGGCGCGATTGATGAATAAATCATATACACGTGACCGTATCACCAAATTTGAGATATGGTGCCCTCTTGATGGGATATACAATCAAATTATTTGGGCCAACACCGGCGCGCTACAGGCCGACTCGCCATGGGATGGCCACTATACGATATGGCCGTCCGTATGGGCAATTGCCCATACCACACAGTTTGCAGAACCTGGATGGGTATATATGGACGGAGCATGCGGGCAATTTGATGCTGATACCTGGCGCGGCAGTCATGTAGCTATGCGGAATCCGAAAACAGGAGACTGGTCGGTGGTTATTGTTACCGGAGAAAGGCGCAAAATAAAAATCGCTATTGGTTCGGGGCTAAAAAATGGTCCTGTTTATGTTTGGAAATCGAATGAAAAAGAGCAGTTTATCAGGCAAAAGCCAGTCCGGTTGCATAAGAACACGATTGAAATAGAACTGGACTCAAATGCCATCTATACCCTAACCAGCACTGCCGGACAAACAAAAGGCTCATTTGGTAACCCTCCTGCAAGCAGGCCTTTCCCATTTCCATATGCAGAGAATTTTAACAGTTATGCTCCCGGTAAAACACCACGCTATTTTTCCGATCAAAAAGGCACTTTTGAAACTTGCCAATCACCAAATGGCGGAATTTGCCTGGCACAGATCGTACCTAAACAGGGTATATTATGGGGGGATAACCAGTTGTTGAAACCGCATACACTATTTGGCGATGTCAGCTGGCGAGATTATATGATTGAAAGCGATGTTTTACTTGCAGGCGGAGATGCTGAAATTGGGGGCCGCTACGCCGACCGCGATAAGCTTGGCTTTCGCTGGTTGCTAACCCGCGATGGCCGATGGCAATTGAACTGGCAATACAACACCCTGGCCTCCGGTGAAATCAAACAATTTAAACCCACCGATTGGCACCATCTTCGTCTGGAAATGAAAGGTGATCAAATTACTGGATTTGTTGATGGCAATAAGCTGGCAACCGTTTCCAGTAATTCAGGGTTAAAGGGAATGGCTTTTATCGCAAGTACATATGATAATAATTTGTTCGATAATATTATAGTGGAACCTATTCCGTAACACCAGGCGAAATTATAGCGGTGGTGAGCATCTATTTATTCGTTGATGCTCAATTTTTCCTCTTTTTATCTGGCAACTCAGGTTAATTAGTTTTTCCCGGATATTGCTGCAGTGCTATAGTTAAACAATCCATCGCCTTATTCAAATCATTGGTATTTAACACATAGGCCATTCTCACTTCCGTTTTACCAGCGCCAGGTGTAGAATAAAAACCTGTTGCAGGAGCCATCATCACTGTTTCTCCATTGTGGTCAAAGCTTTCCAGCATCCACTGGCAAAATTTATCGGCATCGTCGATCGGGAATTTTGCCACTACATAGAATGCACCACCCGGATTAGGGCAGAAAACACCATCAATAGCATTCAATCTTGAAACTAAAGTATCCCTGCGCAAAGTATATTCTTTATTTACACCCTCAAAATAACTATCCGGCGTATCAACTGCTGCGGTTCCGGCAATTTGCTCAACCATCCCCGGACTTAACCTTGCCTGTGCAAATTTTAATCCTGCTTTGATCACTTCCTTATTCTTAGTGATCAGACAGCCTAAACGTGCGCCGCAGGCACTGTATCTTTTGGAAACAGTATCCAATATAATTACATTTTCATCTAAGCCTTCTAAATGCATAGGAGAGATAAACTCCTTGCCATCATAACAGAACTCACGGTAAGCTTCATCAGAGAAAAGAAAAAGGTCATGCTTTAAACATAATTCTTTCAATGCGATCAGTTCTTCCCTGGAATATAAATATCCTGTAGGATTATTTGGGTTACAGATAATGATCGCTCTCGTTTTAGGCGTGATCACTTTCTCGAAATCCGCAATAGGAGGAAGGGCAAATCCATTTTCTATGTAGGAGAGTATCGGTTTTACTACTACATTGCTCATGCAGGCAAAACCATTATAGTTCGCATAAAAAGGCTCAGGAATAATGATCTCATCGCCATCATTCACACAGGCCTGCATGGCTATGGTGATCGCTTCAGATCCGCCAACGGTAACCAATATCTGTTCAGGAGTAATATTATATCCTAGTTTATTGTAATATTCTGTCAGTTTTGTTCTGTAAGTGATGGTACCTTCTGAGTCGGTATACGCCCATACCTCAAAATCAATGTTTTTTATGGCGTTCAGCATTCCCTCTGGCGTAGCAATATCCGGCTGGCCTATATTTAAGTGGTAAACTTTTTTGCCTTCCTTTTTTGCCTGTACAGCAAAAGGGGTTAGCTTTCTAATTGGTGAAGCGGGCATGTTCAGCCCTTTTTCTGAGATATTCGGCATGGCGCAAAAATAAAAAAACCTCGTTGATAAACGAGGTTTTAAGAGATAAAATATCCTGAGTAAATTATTTGCTTGTGGCGGCTACGGTCTCACCTTTAATGTACAACACTTTAGTAGTTGTTTTTGCATTTGAAGTAATCGTGATGCTTTTGCTAAATGGCAATGGTGAACCAGCAGGGCTGTAAGTTACTTTGATCACACCTGTTTGTCCTTTTAATACTGGTGTTTTGGTATAAGTGGGTACCGTACATCCGCAGGTAGTTTCTACTTTAGTCAGTATCAATGGCTCGTCACCAATGTTTACGAATTTAAAATCTACTGAAACCGGTTTTCCCAATGGAATTTTTCCAAAGTCATGTGATTCTGCATCGAATTTAAATTCCGCTGTTTTAGCCTGTGCGAATGAAGCCACACTGATGCCTAAAACAAAGGTTAATAGTACTAGTAACTTTTTCATATTTGATTCTTTTAAACAAATTTACTGATTTCATCCACAATTCAAAGTAACTAAACTAATATATATATTGCGACACTTGACTGGGGCATAATTTATAAAATATGTATCTTTGCCCAATAAACTTTTGTGCTTATGATGCTAAATAACAAACTTACAACGAACCCCATCGACGCCTCAGAATTAAGTTTTGATGATTTTAAAAAAATCGTTATTGCGGATTATAAGATTGCTTTCGAAAGCAGGCAGGCGAGTTTAATGGGGCGTAAGGAAGTGTTAACGGGTAAAGCTAAGTTTGGTATTTTTGGTGATGGAAAGGAACTTCCTCAGATCGCTATGGCTAAGGCCTTCAAAAATGGCGACTGGCGCTCGGGCTATTATCGTGATCAGACATTTGCCTTTGCCACAGGTATTTGTACAATAAAAGAATTCTTTGCACAGCTATATGCTAATCCAAGTGTGGAAGCTGATCCTGCTTCTGCAGGACGCCAGATGAATTGCCATTTTTCTACCCGTTCTTTGAATGATGACGGTTCCTGGAAAGATCTGACGAAGATGAAAAACTCTTCTTCGGATATTGCACCCACTGGCGGACAAATGGCCCGTTTGGTAGGATTGGCTTATGCTTCAAAGCTGTATAGGGAAAATTCGGAGCTGGACTATCTAAAGAACTTTTCCGTTAACGGAAATGAAGTGGCCTTTGGTACCATCGGCAATGCTTCTACTTCTGAAGGTGTGTTTTTTGAAGCGATCAATGCTGCCGGAGTTTTACAGATTCCAATGGCTATCTCTATTTGGGATGATGCCTATGGTATTTCTGTACCTGCAAAATACCAGACTACAAAAGAAGATATCTCTGAAGTATTAAAAGGATTTCAGCGTGATGATCAATCCGAAGGATATGAAATCTATAAAGTAAGAGGATGGGACTATCCTGCTTTATGCGAAATCTATCAGCAAGCCATACAGGTTTGCAGGAATGAGCATGTACCTGTAATGATCCATGTTACTGAGGTTACACAGCCGCAGGGACATTCTACTTCGGGATCACATGAAAGATATAAAGATAAAGCGCGGCTGGAATGGGAGAAGGAATTTGACTGTATCCGCCAGATGCGTATCTGGATGCTGGAATCTGCCATTATCAACGAAGAAGAATTGCTTAGCCTGGAAAGAGACGCTAAGAAATTAGTTATTCTGGCACAAAAAGAAGCATGGAATGAGTTTCTTGCTGATATTAAAGTAGAGAAGGACCAGGTTATCGCTTTAATCAATAACCTTACTGCAGCAAATTCAAATCCGGCATTGTCAAAATTAACGGATAAGCTTGTTTCTACACCGGATGCACAGCGTAAAGAGATCATTTCTTCTGCAAGAAGGGCGCTGCGTTTAACGCTGAATAACCCCTCTGAAGAGCGATCGCAATTAATGGCATGGTATGAACAGGAGAAAATAGTTAATGAAGAACGTTATAATTCTAAGCTGTTTACCGACGGAAAAGAAACTCCTTCTTCCATTGAAGTGAAACCTGCTGTTTACGCCGATAATGGTAAAATGATCGATGGCAGGGAATTATTAAACGCCTGCTTTGATGCCAATTTTGCGCGCGATCCTCGCTTAGTAGCTTTTGGAGAAGATTTAGGTGCGATAGGTGATGTAAACCAGGGTTTTGCTGGTTTACAGGCCAAATATGGTGAAATAAGAATTTCTGATACCGGCATCAGGGAAATGACCATCGTTGGTCAGGGAATAGGTTTAGCCCTTCGCGGTTTAAAGCCAATTGCCGAGATACAGTACCTCGATTACCTGTTATATGCCATAAATATATTGAGTGATGACCTTGCCAGTTTGTCTTACCGTACTAAAGCAGGACAAAAAGCACCGGTGATCATCAGGACCCGCGGCCATCGGCTGGAAGGAGTATGGCATTCAGGATCTCCTATAGCCATGATTCTTGGATCATTAAGAGGCCTGCATCTTTGCGTACCGCGCAACATGACCCAGGCTGCAGGAATGTATAACCTGCTACTCAGAGCGGACGAGCCTGCATTGGTGATAGAATGTTTGAACGGTTACCGCTTAAAAGAAATGATGCCAGAAAACGTGGGTGATTTTACGGTTCCTTTAGGCCAGGCAGAGATCATCAGAACAGGAACAGATGTAACCATCGTTTCTTATGGTTCTACCTTAAGGGTAGTAGAAGAAGCGGCAGAAGAACTGGCCGAAATGGGCATTTTTGTAGAGATCATTGATCCGCAGACGCTGCTTCCTTTTGATAACGATAAACTTTGCGCTGCATCTATGCAAAAAACGAATAAACTATTGGTGGTGGATGAAGATGTACCGGGTGGTGGTTCTGCTTATATCTTACAGCAGGTTTTAGAGGTTCAGGAAGGATATTATCACCTGGATGCACAGCCACAGACATTATCTGCTAAAGCACACCGTACCCCTTATGGTACTGATGGAGATTATTTCACTAAACCTTCTGTAGATGATATTGTAGAAACGGTTTACCGCATGATGCACGAACATAATAAAACTAAATATCCGGCTATTTACTAATTGGATTAGGGACTTCATTTATAGAATCGTCCATATAAGGACCTATCCTAAGGCATTCCGCAATGGAGAATTCCAAAAAAAAAGACTGTCCTGTATTGATGCTGCAAAATGCTGAAACGCGCTTGAAGGCATCAATACAGGACAGTCTTTTTTTCTGCGAAGGCAGAAGAAGTCTATGTGGCTTATAAAACCTTTTATAATTGACTGGATTTATTTCTCAGCAACTGATCTGCAAGAACCAAAGCAGCCATGGCTTCCACAATAACTACAGCTCTTGGTACTACGCAAGGATCGTGTCTGCCTTTACCTTTGATTTCTGCTGCTTCTCCAGCTGCATTAACGGTCTGTTGGCTGAGCATGATCGTAGCTACAGGTTTAAAGGCTACAGTAAAGCTTATTTGCATGCCGTTAGATATTCCGCCTTGTACCCCGCCAGAAAAATTGGTTAAGGTTTTAGGCTGTTTTCCATTCGCCAGGAAAATATCGTTATGTTCAGACCCTTTCATTTCACTTCCAGAAAATCCAGAGCCATATTCAAATCCGTGTACCGCATTAATGCTCAGCATAGCTTTACCCAGATCGGCGTGTAATTTATCAAAAACTGGTTCTCCAAGTCCGGGAGGACAATTATTGATCACGCAACTGATCTTTCCACCTACAGTATCCCCATCCTTACGGATCTGATCAATAAACTCGATCATTTCTTTTGCCGTTGCCGGATCTGCACAGCGGACGATATTTTCTTCACGCTGCACCAGTAATTCTGCTA
>Ga0233344_1000119_pt1 | contig 15344 bp, 10 predicted proteins | sample GEONDECOMP281_FD_180697 | JGI IMG/M metagenome (GOLD analysis project Ga0233344, IMG submission 180697) | Leaf litter microbial communities from Shasta-Trinity National Forest, California, United States - GEON-DECOMP-281 | ecosystem: Environmental > Terrestrial > Plant litter > Unclassified...
GTTAACCTCTGTTACAGAGTAAGTCAATGACTTTTTCTCTCTTTTAATACCTAACGCTGTAACTACTACCTCACCAAGGTCGTTAGATTGTTCCTTTAAGACTACATCGACAACACTTCTGCCGCCCACAGGAACTTCCTGCGCTACATAACCAATAAAACTAAATATAAGGGTGGCATTTCCATCAGGAATACCTATTGAAAACCGTCCTTCTGTATTGGTACTTGCACCTGCAGTTCCACCTTTAAGTTTAACACTTACGCCGGGAAGTGCATCACCTTTTACATCGGTAACACGTCCTTTAATTTGCAATTGTTTTTTTACAGGTTCAGACAGAGGTACTGGCTGAGGTTTGATAACTGCTTTAATTGGCTCAATCAGTATCAGGTCATCTGCAAATGAATAGCCCATATTCAAAGGCTCAAGCATCATCGTAAGTACTACAGAAAGTTTTTCATCTTTAACATTTAAGCTTACTTTTTTATTGTCGGTTAAAGCACCGGAACCATAAGCAAAGTCGATTTTAACCTCATGGTTAATTTTCTTTAAAACGTCCTTAATAGGCATTTGATTTACATTCAGGCTGATCTTTGTATTGAGATCCTGCAGTGTTAGGTTTCTTGCCTGTGCCGAATATGTAAATTGAAGAAAGATGATAGTCAATATAAGGCTAACCAGATTTTTACATGAAAACCGGTAGGACAATGTCTTTTTTGTCATATATTTGGGAAAAATAATTGTTGAAAAATAGCCTCCTTCCAGGGAGGTCAAAACGATTTAGTAGAGCAGCAGCTCTAATTTTGGTTGAATGTGCTGAAATCACATTCAACTTTTTTTTTGGTCGGTCTTATCGCATAGGCAAATGTGGTTTAGGTTGGTTTAGGTTTTAAAAAAAATATAGGTTAGTAGATAATATAATTATCTGCAGATTTCCTGTAATGCGTATCTGACAGTCGCGTAATAGCATCCATTATCGTAATAAATGATTGTTTATTAAATACGCCTGTGATCCTTTTATCATTTTGTTCATGATTATTGATCTCTACTTTAATACCATATTTATAGCCCACTTTGTAAGCTATCTCTTCCAATGTTGCATTATTAAAAATGAGTTCTCCTTTTTGCCAGGCAATAGACTCAGCTACATCTTTTACAGTATCAATTTCAAAATCAGCTTTTTTATTGGTTAAAACCGCCCTTTGCTTAGGGGTTAGCGTCACCATTTTATCATTCGAAGCATCTTTTACAGCTACCTTTCCTGTAATTACCGTTACCGACATGCTAGACATCTGCGGATAGGCCATCACATTAAAAGAAGTACCCAGTACACTGGTGATCATCTTGCCAGAATGTACAATAAATGATTGTTTAGCATTATGGTGTATTTCAAAAAAAGCTTCTCCATTCAGATAAACCTCTCTTTTCTTTCCACTAAAATTTTCAGGAAAACGAAGTTCACTGCCAGAATTTAAAGTTACCGTACTACCGTCACTTAAATGTACCAGAAGCGTTTTCCCAACACCGGCCTTACTCACCGTATATTGGTTAATTACCGTATTTATATTTTTGCTAACCGTTAACCAGATCATCATAGAACATATTCCAACCAATGCAGCAGCTGCTGCACCTAACCATACTTTTTTAGTATGAGAAAGTGTTCTTACCTTACTATCAGAAGATATTGTTTTAGTATATATCCTTTCCCAATCTATCATTTCCTGATCGGGATTACTTTGTGTCTCCTTCCACAGACTCTCCATTTCAACATCGAGATCTGCACCTGAACCCTCACTTTTAATTAATTCAAGCAATTCAGATATCTCTTCTTTACTAGCATCCCCTGCTATATATTTATTAAAAAGAATAGATATCCTGTTTTTTTCTTCCATAATTTCTGGCTGATTTAAAATAAAGACACACAAGTCCATCCAACAGACTAACTAAAATTCAAAAAAAAAAGAAATAATTTAAGAAGAATAGCGAAGAGTTAATTAAAATCAATTAAACTGCATTTATTAGAGGAATTAAATCAGCTATTTGAGACAAAATCTCAAATATAGAATAAAAACAACTAGCTATTTAGAAAAACAAGGAAGATTATTGCAGAACGTACTCCGTTTTTTATCAGAAAAGAGCGCACAACTCCTGCCGCTGTTAAATAATGATTCTTAACTGTATTTTTTGATAGATTTAACTGAACCGCTATTTCATCATAGCTCAATTCATCTTCCTTACTTAATTTAAATACCAGTCTTCTTTGAGGGGAAAGACTGTCTACCGCTTCATTGATCAGTTTATTGTATTCAAAAAGATTGAACCTGGTTTCAGCATTGTCACCATCCTTAGCTGCAATTCTGATCAGCTCTGATGACATTTTCTCATTATAGGCAACTTTCCTAAGATAATTTAAAGACAGATTCCTTGCCATCTTAAAAATATATCCATCAAAATTACCAATTTCATGAAGATGATCTCTCGACACCCATATTTTAATAAATATTTCCTGTGTTATTTCTTCTGCAGCATACTCAGATTTTGAAATAGCAAGCACATAGGCATAAATCCTACCTTTGTATTGATTAAAAATCCTATCAAAGTCATTATTCATTGAACTATGCTTATTTAAATGATTATTTTTAAGTTATTAAATGACTGAACTCATAAAATCAATGTTAAATTACAATTAACTGATCACAATTTCAAAAATAATAACGAAAACAAATAATATTTATAACATATTCAAAATGTAATTGAAATAAAGCCCCTTAATATTAAAAACACAAAATTTAAGCCTTTTTATTATAACTATCACAAAATCAGCTTCATCTATTCATCCCGCAGGCAATTAATCGGGTTCATTCTTGCAGCTTTAATAGCCTGCACTCCAACAGTTAACCATGATATTAACAAGGCCAGTACACCAGCAGCAATAAAATACCAGATTTTTAGGTCTATCCGATAAGCAAAAGTACTTAGCCAGTATTTTGTAAGCACATAACTTGCTGGCAAAGCTATACCTACAGCGATTAAAACAGGAGTAATGAAATCTTTCGACAGTATATATATAATGCTCCATTCACTTGCTCCAAGGACCTTTCTCACGCCTATTTCTTTCGTTTTCATTTCTGCGGTGAAAGTGGCCAATCCGAAAAGCCCCAAACAAGAAATAATAATGGCCAGTCCGGCAAAATACCTGGATAACAAGGCAACCCTATTTTCAGCTACATACTGTGCCTGAAAATCCTGATCAAGAAATTTATACTCAAAATTATAGCCGGGATTATAGCGGGCATAAAACTCTTTCAGGGCTTCAATCGTCTCTCTTTCTTTTCCTGCTTTAATTTTTATTAATATTCTGTTCGTATTATTTTCCAGGTATCTAAAGAATAAAGGCTTTACACTTTCGTGCAGCGATTCAAAATTAAAATTTTTCACCACTCCTATGATCTGGTAATTCTTATTCCACAAGGTGAATATTTTACCTACAGGATTCTTCAGTCCCATTACTCTTATCCCCTCTTCATTGATGATCATTTTTGAGCTGTCTGATCCAAATTTATCAGAAAAGCTTCTTCCTAAAGCCATCTTCATTCCAAGTGTTTCAATGAGCCCGGTATTGATCTCTGCATTCTGAAACTTAATGAGTTCCTTTGGATTTCTTCCTTCCCACTTAAAATCTCCAACTGTAGTCCCAAATTCACCCAAAAAATCACGGTCCATACTAGAAGCATTTAATACCCCTGGTATGCGCTTGATCTCTGAAAGAAACGATTTGATATTACCTTTTAGTTTACCCTCACTAAATAAACTTAATACATTATCCTTTTTATATCCTACGTTTTTTGTCTGTACATATTCGATTTGTTTATAGATCACTAAAACAGAAACGATCAACACAACAGAAAGAGTAAACTGAAAAATAACCAGCCCCCTGCGTGTCCAAAGTGCTCCGGCAGTTTGACTGAGCTTTCCTTTCAGTGCCGTAGCAGGATTAAATCCTGAAAGATATAGCGCGGGATAACTACCGGATATCAACCCGGTAAATAGCGTGATTCCCAATAAAATCAGTGTAAGCCGAAGATTGAAATGTAAAGACAGTTCTTTACCTGTAATTTGATTAAACTGAGGAAGGATAAGCTCTACAAATAGTAAGGCCACAAATAAAGATAAAAAGGCAAGTAATAAAGATTCCCCAAGATACTGTATGATTAAAGAATCCCTTCCTGCTCCCAATACTTTTTTCACCCCTACTTCTTTCATTCTTCTGGAAGCTTTAGCAGTAGACAGGTTCATAAAATTAATACAGGCGATTAAAAGGATAAATATGGCAATAAGAGAAAATAGTTTCACATAATCTATTCTTCCTCCCGTTTGGATACCGTTTTCATATTTTCCATAGAGGTATCCATCTGCATAAGGCCGCATAAATAACTGACGATAGTTTATATCTATACCTTTTGATAGAAGTACTTTTCCAAGCTTTTTGCTGAACTGCGCAGGATCAGCACCCTTTTTTAAAACAACGAATGTATTTGGCCCTCTGTTTCCCCATTGTGTAAATTGAGACCCGGGAGTTAGCAGCACATCCAAAGACACTAGAAAATCAAAATGTGAAGAAGAATTTGCTGCTGTATTTTTAAATACACCCGAAATCAGGGCATGTGTTTCATTCTGCAATTCTGGATTTGTCCATACAATTTCCTTACCTGTTACATTGGTAGTATGAAACAGCTTTTTGGCCAGTTCCTCAGAAATCACCACCTTACCTTTGTCTCCAAGCACCTTGTCCGGACTCCCTTCTATAAGCGGGTAGGAAAATACCTTAAAAAAATCTTTCCCCGCAAATTTACCTATGGCCTTAATTCCATTCGTCGTATTTACAGAGATCTTTGATGCTGCCAGCCAGTAATCCGGAGAAGCTGTTACTGCATGCGCTACCTCAGGCATTTCATCTTTGAGTGTTTGTGCCAAAACACCTACTGTAAAATCACTGATATTTATTCCATTAGCAATTTTCTCTTTTTCCATCACCTGGTAAAGCCTGCTTCCATTGGCATGAAACCTATCCATTTGTACCTCGTCATTTACCCATAGGTAGATGAGTAAGGCGCAGGTAAGCCCCGCCGATAATCCAATCAGATTAATAAAAAATGAACTCTTGTATCTCTTAAAATTCCTGTAGATGAGTAATAGATGGTGCTGAAACATATTGCCGGTGGTTTATTTGTCAGATTCCTTTATCCAATCGCTATGCCATGAAGAAATATAAACCTTTTTTGGCTAACATACCTCATTTACCAGACTAATCATGTCCGTTTATGAACACCTGATGTTCGCATACGGACAAAAAAAATTGCAGAACATCAATCCAAAATTTGGGGACCTAACCAAACATGATGTACATAAAAATAGTATAAAACAAGTTGAAGATCCTCAAAAAGCAATCCTGAAAAATAAAAAATGAGGTTCATATTAAAATGTCATTAATTTTTACTATTGCCAGTCCAAGTATAGTATTTCTACAGAATTTAATGTTATCCTTGCTTAGAATTTGGTTATAATTCTTTAACAATTGCTTCATGAATACAATATCTTCCATGTTTAAGGATCATGGTACGATTATACAGATCATTTTATACCTGGTCGTGATCGTAAGTCTGTGGATAGCAGAGTTTGCCGTTACTTTAAAATCGTTTAGACAGAAATGGCAGCATACCTGGGTAAACCTGCTTTTTATCACTACAGCATTACCTGTTCAACTTTTGCTTACTTTTTTCGTGATCTTTATTTCAGGTTGGGTTACACTCCATCATTTTGGAATATTATACCTTATCCCTTTCCACAACAACCTTTGGGTAAGATATATCGCAGGATTTTTCCTCATGGATTTTTTCGAATATGTTTATCATGTCATCATGCATAAATCTCCCCGTTTATGGAATTTTCATACCGTACACCATACAGATGAGGAAATGGATGTATCCACTACAGTTAGAGAACACCCGGGAGAAACTTTTGTAAGGGTATGTTTCCAAATGCTTTGGGTATTTCTTGCCGGTGCTTCTATAGGACTGCTTTTATTGAGACAAACTATTCAGACAATTGCTAATCTTGTTGCGCACACTCATTTAAAACTTCCTGCTAAAACTGAAAAAGTATGTGGCCTGCTGTTTATTACCCCCAGCCTTCACCATGTGCACCATCATTTTGAATTGCCTTATACCGACTGTAATTATGGTGATGTATTTAGCGTGTGGGACAGGCTCTTCGGAACTTTTAGAGAGATGAAAACTTCAGATATTCAATTCGGACTTGATGTTTATCAAGGCTATTCAACAACCAGGTTTTTTGATTTAATCAAGTTTCCATTTGTTAAGCGGAATAAGCAAAAATAATAATTACTGCCGGTATGATCTGCTGATCAAACTAGGCAAAACAATCAGCAGCAGAGGCATGGCAACGATGAACCCGCCAATGACGGCAATAGCTAAAGGCTGATGCATCTGGGCACCGGCGCCAATGCCCAAAGCCAGTGGCGATAGTGCTATAATTGCACCCAGGGCCGTCATTAACTTCGGCCTAAGTCTGGTAGAGATCGCATAAACAATAGCCTCATCCACTGTTTTATCATGCCGAGATTCCTTAAACTGGAGAAATGTAAATATTGCGTTTTCCCCAATGATCCCTACAATCATGATCAGCCCTGTATAGCTGCCTACATTTAAAGGGGTATTGGTTACAAACAAAGCCAGGTAACTTCCTGATATTCCCAATAGGGAAATGGCCAATATGATAAAGGCGATCTTAAAATCTTTGAACAGGAACAAGATCACGCTAAATACCAGCAGACTTGACGCTACTAAAATAGTAAACAGCTCAGAGAACGATTTCTGCTGCTCCGCATAAGCACCTCCATATTCGATATGATAACCTGCAGGTAAGTTAACAGCCGACTGAACTATTTTCTTTACATCCGTCATTACACTCCCCAGGTCACGCGCTTCCAGTCTTGAGGTAACAATACCTACTGACTGCAGGTTTTCTCTGTTGATCTCCGCATCGCCACTTTTAATATTTACCTCAGCAAGATGCTGGATGGGTATCAATCCACCCCCGGGTAAAAAAAGCTGCAGGTTATTTACTTCTGCAATCCCCATCTGCCGGCTGCCCGGATAGATCATCCGGATAGGTGTTAACTGCTGCTTATCATATACATTACCGATCACATTCCCTTCCATAGCAGTTTGAACCTGGAACTGAAAATCGCCGGGTGTAATACCATACTGTGCCAGCAGTCTAAAATCAGGTTGTATATTTAAAGACGGCCCGGCCAATACAATACCATTAAATACATCAGCTGTACCGCTAACTTTTTTAACCATCGCAGCTACCTGCTTAGCCAATTCCTGTAACTTCTGCTGATCATTACCAAAAATTTTAACCTCCACAGGCTGGGTAGAGCTCATCAGATCGCCCAGCATATCTCCTATTACCTGTCCAAAATCTATTTTTAACGCGGGTTGTGATACCGAAATTTGATGTCTGATCTCACTGATCACTTCTTCAGTACTCTTTTTCCTATCTGGTTTTAGCTGTATCAGGTAATCCCCTGTATTGGGTTCTGTAATAAAGAAGCCCATCTGTGCTCCCGTTCTTCTGGAGTAAGCCTGCACATCAGGTATTTTTATCAGTTGTTTTTCCACCTCCCTCAGCATCCTGCCAGTTTCCTGGATAGAGGTGCCCGGAGGAGAATTATAGTCGAGCACAATACTGCCTTCATCCATTTCAGGCAAAAATCCACTTTCTAATTTGGGCAGGATCAGTACAATTAAAGCAGCCAGGCACAGCATCACCAAATAGCTGATCCACGCTCTCTTGATAAAAAAGTACACCCATTTTTGCTGATGAGCTTCATGTGCCTTAGCAGTTTTTACCGAGTTAACAGAAGAATCTTTGGTCAGCAGCAGGTATACCACAGGCAAACCAATCCAGGTTACAAAAAACGAACAGATCAATGCAATGATCATTGTATTGGTCATCACCTGGAAATAAGCACCTGCTACTCCCGTCATTAATATAAAAGGAATAAAGATCACTATTGTACTGATGGAAGAGCCCAGCATAGCCGGAAAAAGATAATCAATAGCTCTTTTCAACAAAACTACCGTAGCCTCCTCAGGATGTTCTTCGTGGGTACGGTGAATTTGCTCTACCACTACAATGGCATCGTCAATGATCAATCCTATTGCTGCGGCAATTGCGCCCAGGGTCATGATGTTTATCGTATACCCCACGGCATATAAAACGATGAGGGTTAAACATAAAGTAATGGGAATAGTAACCAATATTACTACACTTGCCTTAAATGAACGCAGAAAAATGATAGCTACAATGATAGCCAGTGCAAGTCCAATCAATAAACTATCACTTACACTCTTCACTGATTCTTCTACAAAATCTGCCTGCTGGTAATAAGGCTTAACAGTTACCCCTTTAGGCAGTATCTTTCTCAATGCTATTATTTTATCCTGCATCTGTGAAGACAGGTCTACCAAATTAGCATTGGGTTGTTTGATCACTGCCAGCAATATCGCATCCTTACCATTGGCATTGATCCTGGTGTAGGCAACTCCCTCCTGTATCTTTACTTCTGCAATATCCTTTACCCGCACAATGCGGTTATTCTTCTTGCTGATGATCAGGTTTTCGAGATCATCTTTTGTCTTTACCGTAGCATCTGTAATAGATAAATAGAGGTAATGGTAATCAGACAGGTAACCATTAGATTTAATAAAATTTGTTTGGGCCAGCACAGTATTCAGCTGACCGGGACCAATACCCAGCGCACTCATTTTCTGTTTATCCAGCTGGATCCAGTATTCCTTATCCTTACCACCGGTTACCCTGATCTCTGAAACACCTTCTACCTGTGATAAAAATGGTTTAATGGTATAAACAGCCAATTTTTTTAGCGCTATGGGCGATTGTGTGTTACTTTCCAGTGTATATCCGCTAACAGGCAGAATGGCAGGATTCATCTTTTCTACCGAAATATTTAGTCCTGCCGGCAGGCTCGCTCTAATCTTTTCTATTTGTGATTCTATGCGCTGCTGACTCAGATCGATATCAGCATTCCAGTTCATATAAGCAGAAAGTTCACAGCTGCCACGGCTGGTAGTGCTTTTTACTATCTTAAGATCGGGCACCTGCTTAATCGCGTTCTCCAATGGCCTTGTTACCGTAATCATCATTTGATCTACCGGCTGCAGATCAGCATCAGCAATGATCTTTATCTTTGGAAAGGTGATCTCCGGAAAAAGGGATGTTTTTAACTGCTGATAGGAGAAAATCCCTCCTGCCAGAATAATGATCAGGACAACGGTAAGCGGGTTTTTATGAGAAATAAAAAAGTTCTTCATCGTTATCTGATAATTTTAACTTTGGCCGTATCGGCCAATCCATAATTACCAGTACTGATCAGCCTGTCGCCGGCATTGAAAACAGGAGACAGGATCTGAATAGACTTACCGTCTTCCATTCCCTTTTTAACGATCGTTTTTACTGCTATAGAGTCATTGATCATCTTCATTACCCAAAATTCATCTTCAGTTTCATTGGTTAGCACTGCTGCTTTAGGAAGAAGCTGAACATTGGAAGCCGCAGATCTGATCATCCTTACTTTACCGATCAGGTTTTCAGGAATAGGATGTGAAGCGTTTACTTTAAGTACCAGCCTTTGTGTTTGTGCCACAGTATCTACAGCAGGTAAAGCCGAAGAAATTACCCCCTTTAGCTTTTCTCCATCTGGCAATGTAATTTCCAGTGTCTTATTCTGGAGTACAATGCTCCGCATTTCATAGGGCATATCCAGCAAAAACACAAGGCTCGCCTGGTTACTGATCACTGCCAGGGCTTCTCCATCCTGTACATAATCGCCTTTTTGATGGCTCACCTGGGTTACAAATCCATTTTTCTCTGCCCTGATCGTAGATATTCCGGAGAACTTAAACCCCGGGTCAAGCTGATTGATATCATTTCCAATCGCCCTTGCCTCCTTCGTGATCAGCTTAAACAGAACCTGGTTACTTTTAACTACAGTTCCGGGCTGTACAGATGAACGCTCTATATATCCATTGGTGTTTGCCTTTACATAACTTTTTTCCTGATAAGCAGAAGATGCGCTGAGCACAACATCATCAGCAATAGAACCACTGGTGATAGTAGTTACCTTTACAGGAGTTTGCGGTACTACAGTTGATTCATCTGCGGCATCACTGTTACCCTTACAGGAAACAAATAATCCGGCAAACAGACAACAGGCAATCAGTGATAGGTAGGTTGATTTACTCTTCATTATCGGTTCCAGTAATTGAGCTGGTTAACCAGCTTTAAGCGGTTAATATTCGTTTGTCTCAGCAGATTTTGTGCAGCAAGATAGTTATTGATCGCAATTACAAAATCTGCTACCCTGATATCTCCTGTTTGCAATAATCGGCTGTCTACCTGGATCAGGCTTTTCGTAAATTTTATCTGGTCGCTCACTTGCTGGTAAAGTCCGTTCTGATCGGCAATCTGCTGCCTGATCAGTGCCAGCTGCTGCGTTTGCTGATTGATAAAAAACTCTTTGTAAGTATTGGAAGTAAGCTGCGCGATGGTTAGTTTGTCAACCAGCATTTTCTTCTGATGCCCATCGTAAATTGGTACAGAGACCGTAAAACCTACACTCGTCCCAAAATTGCGGTAAGGCTGATAGGCAAAAGAAGAATTGTATCCTCCATTGGCGTAAATACCGGCCTTAGGTTTATAAGAAAAATCTATGGAACGGCGCTGGTTTTCTATTTTTGCACTGTCTATTCCAAAACGGCGGATAAAGAAATTATTCTCTTTCAGCAGTGCTGATGCTTCCAGTGCTGGCTGCGATAAAGAATGTGCCACGGTATCTGCGATACCCGTTAAATAATTCAGCGTAGAATAATCATTTTTCAATTGCAGTTCTGCCTGTTTCCATTGCAGCTGCTGTTGCTGCAGGGTAACCAGAAAAGTAAGGTAATCTACCTGCTTGTAAACATTTGCACGCGTTAGCTTTTTTAAAGCCTGCTCTTCCTGGTGCAGCAACTGGTACACTTCACGGTTAAATTGTGCCTGCTGCTGACTGGCAAAGGCAGTAATATATTGGTCTGCAATAGCCTTTTGAAGATCCAGTACCGATAAGCCTGCGGCAAACTTTATAGAATCCGATTGCAGCCGGATACCTTCCAGCTGGTTATTAATATTTTTTTTACTGGCCAGGTTATAGTTTACATTTAGCAATGCTTCCAATGCCTGCCCATTTGTTAAAACTTTATCAAACCCGTAGCCATTAACCACAGGAGCATACATTCCCGCAGAGCTTGCGGTTACCTGCGGCAGATAACCTGCTTTAACCCGCATGCTATCGATCCGGTTAGCTTGCTGCTGATTGCGGTAATCTTTTAACAAAGGACTGCGCTTTACGCCCTCTTCCATAAAATAGTTAAGATCCCTTACAGGTTCCTGCGCCTTCAAGGCGGCATCATACCCTATTAAAAGGATAAGAACAAAGAGATATTTTTTAAAATGTTCCATTAAAAGAAAGTCCTGCTGCTTTTTGCTGATATAGAGGGTCCACTTGCTGATACATGGAACCAATGAAGCTAATATCAAACTAAAAACTTTCATTTTGCTGCTTTTAGATAAAGGTATATGACGATTATGAAGAAATTCTGTAGTTAAGTCTTCATACTACTGATGCATTCCTCCATCCTTAAAAAGGTCATAGGCCGACTGATAATAAGCGATAGCACGATCCAGCACTGCGGTAGAAAGCTTTGCAGGTACCTGCTCATTCTTCTGCCTGTTATATAAAAAGGTTTTTGTACTTTGCTGAGGCCCTAATATCACCAGGCTATCCTGATGTAAATAGGCCAGCTTTTGGTAGGTACCCAATACTGCTCTTGGCTCAAAAGCAGGGTCTAATACATCTTTACCATATAAATTACTCTCATACGTCCAGCCTAATAACTTGAATAAGGTAGGATAAACGTCTATCTGAGAACACAGCGGAGTAATTTCCATTTTATGGTGTTGAGGCAGGTTTACGATGATACATGGAATATGGTATTTGCTAATGTCTATTTCATCCTTACCGGCACTGCTGGCACAATGGTCGGCCACAATAATAATCACTGTATTTTTATACCAGGGCTTGGTACTCATCTTTTTCAAAAACTCGCCAATCGCATAATCTGTATAACGAACAGCACCATCCCTTCCACTGCCAGAAGGCTGTTTTACCTTTCCGGAAGGATAAGTAAACGGACGGTGATTAGAAGTGGTCATGATAAAATTGTAAAATGGCTTGCCTGCTTTATACTGCTTATCCGATCCCCTGAGCACTACATCAAACAGATCTTCATCACTAATGCCCCATGCATTTTCAAAGTGCACTTCATTGTCCTGGATGATTGTTCTTTTGGTTTTATACGTATCATCAAGTTTTCTGCCACGGTCGGTGATATCGAATCCATTGGTACCAAAGTATTCATTCATATTGTCAAAATAGCCATCGCCGCCATAATAAAAGGTTCTGCTATACCCTTCCTTTTGAAAAATATAACCTACAGTACTCAGCTTTTCATTCCCTTGTCTTCTTACAATACTGCTCCCCGGTGTTGGTGGCACTGACAAGGTCAAAGCCTCCATTCCTCTTACCGTTCTGGTTCCTGTAGCATATAAATTGGTAAATAATACATTGTTGCTGGCAAGGGAGTCCAGTACAGGTGTGAGATTTTTCTTATTCCCGAAATGTGCCATATATTCGCCGCTTAAACTTTCTACGGTGATCATGATCACATTAGGCTTATAAACGGGACCAGCATTGGTGATCTCCCTTTTTATGGAATTTCCCTGAGCCAGAAAAGAACTGTTAGGCTCTTTTAATTCATTTCTAATCAGCTGAAAAGCTTTTGCCTTTGGAATAGTGGTATAAAAATCGGTATAGCTGAGTTCATTGTTCTTAAATGCTGCAAAGAAAGAATAAATACCCGCTTTGGATAACTCATTCTGGTAACGGTTATTGCTATAATCGGCCGTTGAGTTGCTCAGCAGAAAAGGATAGATTGCGGTTAGAATCAGCAGTGAGCCAGTAATCATCAACCTGCTGCCAAAGGTAGAATACGATTCAAAGGCATGTTTAAATACTTTTCTTTTCACAAACAAATAGATGATCAGCAGCACCAGCAATAATACACCGCCTATCAATAATGGTAAAGGATAAGATTCATTGATATTATGGATCACCTCATACGTATAAATCAGATAATCAACGGCTATAAAATTAAACCGGCTCTCAAATTCCTGCCAGAAAGTAAGCTCAGCAAAAAAAGAGAAAAAGGTAGTAAACAGGATCAGGAAAAGCCATGCATAAGTAACCACCCGGTTAACTATCGTGGCTGTATATTTTTGGGGCAGTAACAAAAGATAAATGCTAAAAAGTGCCGTTAAGAACAGTCCAACTCCCAAATCATAAATAAAACCAATGGCAAACAGCTCAATGATGGATAGAAAGCTAAAATCTGCTTTATGGACAGAAACAACCAGTAAGCCTAGTCTGATTAGAAAAGATCCAGCCAAAAAAACTGCTAGAAATGAGAACAAGACACTATATCGGCCTTTAAAGATTACCTGAAACATGAATTTATTTGATTGAAAGGTGGAAGGTAAAACCGAAATCTGTTTCAATTCTGTAGTAATTCTGAATTCAATTCTCCACCATTAACAACAGAGCCGGCCAGGAATAAACTTCATTGGATTGAAACGCTCCGGATAACTGGCCATAGTTCCCAAAAAATATAAATTTTCAAATAATATATAAGCACTTATATAATTACTTATATATTTAGACATGAATTATTACCAGTCTTTAGGATACTTAGTTTTAGGCAGCCGGTTAAAACGGCTAAGTGAAGTTTTTCTCTCCGAGATCAACAAAGCATACCGTTCAGAAGGGATCGTTTTTGAAACCACCTGGTTCCCGGTATTTTATTTATTATCAGAGCACAAATCCCTATCGATACAGGAGTTGTGCGAGCAGATAGAAGTAACACATCCCGCTGCCAGTCAGCTGGTAACCAATTTAAAAAGTAAAGGGCTGGTCATGACTACCACCAGCAAAGAAGATGCACGCAAACAACTGGTAAAGCTTAGCCCCGAAGGAAAAAAGCTGTTAAAAAAGATACTGCCCATATGGGATGCCATTCGTGAAATAATGGAAGAAGTTGCCGGCGGTAAACCAGAAAGTCAGGTTATATTAAATACGCTTACTACCCTTGAAGAAGCTTTTAAAGCCACCAATATTGTTGAAAAAATTACTAAAAAACTCCATCAGCCACTAGAATCTCAGGTTCATGAATAATACATTTTTATATGGCGAAGATCACCTTACCGCCGGGATCTGCCTTGACATTGCCAGCGGCAAAACAAGAGGCATTATTGGTCTGGAAGCCGCAGCAGCCATCCGCACGTCAAGAGAAGAAGTGCAGAAAATTGTGCACAGCCAAAAGCCTGTTTATGGAATAAACACAGGTTTTGGCCCTATGTGCGATACTTATATTTCTGAAAAGGACACTTCCCAATTACAAATCAACATCCTTAAAAGTCATAGTGTGGGTGTCGGCAAACCTATTCCGGCAGAAATTGCAAAGATCATGATGATCACTAAAGTTCATGCACTGGCACAGGGTTATTCGGGCATATCCCCGCAAACCCTCGAACGTATCATTTGGTTCATCGACCATGATGTGATTCCCGTTGTACCAGAAAAAGGCTCTGTAGGTGCTTCCGGAGATCTTGCGCCTTTATCACACTTATTCCTTCCGCTGATAGGTTTAGGGGAAGTATTCCATAAGGGTGCCCGGATATCGGCAGGAAAGGTACTGGCAGAATATCAGCTGGCTCCTCTTACATTAGGCCCTAAGGAAGGACTGGCACTGATCAACGGCACTCAGTTTATCCTCGCCTTTGCCGTAAAAGCTATTGAGCGTTTAAACAATTGCCTTAATATGGCCGACGTCATTGGGGCTATGTCACTGGAAGGTTTAACAGGTTCTAAACGTCCTTTTGATGAACGTCTTCACCAGCTCAGGCCCTATAAAGGAACAAAGCTGGTTGCGCACCGTTTATCCGCTTTGCTGGACGGATCGGCCATTGGTACATCTCATATCGACTGCAGTCGGGTACAGGACCCTTATTCTATCCGCTGCATGCCGCAAGTGCATGGTGCCTCCAGAAATGCATGGCTGCACCTCAAAGAACTTACTACAATAGAA
>Ga0233344_1000120_pt1 | contig 15326 bp, 11 predicted proteins | sample GEONDECOMP281_FD_180697 | JGI IMG/M metagenome (GOLD analysis project Ga0233344, IMG submission 180697) | Leaf litter microbial communities from Shasta-Trinity National Forest, California, United States - GEON-DECOMP-281 | ecosystem: Environmental > Terrestrial > Plant litter > Unclassified...
ATTTCGGGACAGGTAACTGCCGTGAAAAACATAATGAGATGTGTAACTAATGCTGGTTTACAAACTCAGGAATTAATATTGGAGCCTTTGGCTTCTTCAGAATCTGTTTTAAGTGAAGAAGAAAAAGAAGCCGGTATTGCTTTGGTAGATATCGGTGGTGGCACTACTGATATCGCTATTTTTCATGAGGGGATCATCCGTCATACGGCGGTAATTCCATTCGGAGGAAATAGTGTTACTGAAGATATCCGTGAAGGTTGTTCTGTGATGAGAAATCAGGCAGAATTGCTAAAAACACGTTTCGGCTCTGCTTTAGCGGAAGAGAATAAAGAAAATGAGATCATTTGTGTTCCAGGTCTGCGTGGCAGGGAACCAAAAGAGATTTCCGTTAAAAACCTTGCTTATGTGATCCAGGCCCGTATGGAAGAAATCATAGAGCATGTTTATTACGAGATCAAATCTTCGGGTTATGAGAAAAAACTGATCGGTGGTGTAGTGATCACCGGTGGTGGCGCATTACTGAAACATCTTTCTCAGCTGGTAGAATATGTAACCGGATTAGATTGTCGCGTTGGCTATCCTAACGAGCATTTATCTAAATATGAAGATATGCCAAAGACGATCTATGACGATTTGAAAAGCCCGATGTATGCAACCAGCGTGGGATTGCTAATTAAGGGAATCCAGAAAGCTGAAGAGTTAATTGAAGAACTGAAACAGCCGGGTATATATGTCGAAAAGCCCGCAGCTGTAAAAGATAAAGTAAAAAGAAGCGGGGGTGGATTGTTTGATAAGTTATTAGCTAAGACTAAAGACTTTATCAAAGATGACATGAACGTGAGTGATGAAGATTATATCAAACCGTAATATTTTTCCACAAAACACGACTTTTCCACATTATAAACAGATGTGGATAACTAGTGTGGAAAAAGTGTTAATATTACAATGAGAGATGAACAGGTAAAACCAATTTTTAAGTAACTGATTCATAAATATATGTATTTTGAAATGTTAAAAGATAAGTCATCAATCATCAAGGTAATTGGTGTTGGTGGCGGTGGTGGTAATGCGGTTAACCATATGTACCGTCAGGGAATTGCAGGTGTAGATTTTATAATCTGTAACACCGATGCTCAGGCATTGGAGTTTAGTCCTATACCCAATAAGGTACAGCTAGGTGCAAGTTTAACCGAAGGAATGGGTGCAGGCTCAATTCCGGAAGTGGGAAAGAATTCGGCTATAGAAAACATAGACGATATCAAAGCCATGTTAGGCAGTACCACAAAAATGCTGTTTATTACTGCTGGTATGGGTGGTGGTACAGGTACAGGTGCAAGTCCGATCATTGCTCAGGCAGCGAAAGAACTTGATATTCTGACTGTAGCTATTATTACCACACCATTCTCTTTTGAAGGTAAAAGGCGTAAGATGCAGGCTGAAGATGGATTAGATGAACTTAAAAAGTATGTCGATTCTTATTTAGTAATTTCCAACGACAGGTTAAGGGAGATCTTTGGTAACCTTACCTTAGGTTCTGCTTTTGCCCAGGCGGATGACATTTTAACTACAGCCGCCAAAGGTATTGCTGAGATCATCACTGTACCGGGATATATCAACGTAGATTTTAAGGATGTACGTACGGTCATGAAAGACAGCGGTGTATCTATCATGGGGAGTTTTGCCTGTGAAGGTGAAAACAGAGCATTGATGGCCGTTGAAGGCGCATTGGCTTCTCCATTGCTAAAAGATAATGAAATTGAAGGCGCAAGATATATATTGCTGAACATCAGTTCTGGTTTACGTGAAGTAACGATGGATGAAGTAGCGATCATTACTGATTATATTCAGGACAAAGCAGGTTTATCTGCAGATCTGATCTGGGGTAATTGTATCGATGAAAACCTGGGTGATAAATTGTCGGTAACGATCATTGCTACAGGATTCCAAACTACAGAGCAGCGTGCACAGGATAAAAAGAACGTGAAGAAAATCTCTTTGCTGACTCCTGAGGAAGCTCCCCTGATCAAACCTATAGAGCCAGTTAACTCTTTTATTGAGCCAAAAGCAGTTAGTTATGCTACTGAGCCTACAATGAAGCTGAAAGAAGATATTAAACAGTCAGATCTTTTTGGTGATTTATACAGTGGTAATAAGAGCAGAAAGACCGAAGAGCCAGAAAATGGCATCGTTAGGCATACATTGGTAGAAGAAGAAACTTCTGCTGCTGAAGCTGCACAGGAATCTGGTATTGACTTCGAATTAAAGGTTTCTGAGACTGATTTTGTTTTTGAAGCCCCTAAATCAAGCTATAATGAACCTCCTGTAAAACAGTATGAGGAAGAAATTGCTGAACCAGGACTGGACGATGATAAAAGCGATGAATCTATTGAAGATCAGCTCAAAAAGTCTAAAGAAAGGATCATGAGATTAAAAGACCTGAGTATGAAATTGCGTACAACCAATGGATTACAGGAACTTGAAAATGAACCGGCTTATAAACGGAAGCAAATGCAATTACAGCAAGTGCAGCATTCTTCAGAATCTCAGGTATCAAGGTTTACACTGAGTAATGATGAAGATGGTACAACGGAGATCAGACCTAATAACTCATTTTTGCACGATAACGTTGATTAATCCTTGTTAATAATTAAAAAAAAGCCTTAGCAACAAAATTTGCTAAGGCTTTTTTTGCAAAAAAAACGTTAGTATGGAAAGCTTAAGGCGGTGTTATTGTGCCAACCTTGTATTTCAGCCCCAGAAAGCTTAAATTTGCCCAAAATAGTAAGAAAACTTAAATACAAACACATTGGATATTTTTGAAAAGATAGCAAAACATATGGGCCCGCTGGGCCAGCACCAAAAATGGTCGCATGGATATTTCTCTTTCCCAAAACTGGAAGGATCCATTGCGCCGCATATGAATTTTCGGGGTAAAGAACATTTGGTTTGGAGTTTAAATAATTATCTTGGTTTAGCTAATCACCCTGAAGTGAGGGAAGCTGATCAAAAAGGTGCAGCAGATTTCGGGATGGCTTATCCAATGGGTGCCAGAATGATGTCTGGCAATTCTGTTTACCACGAACAATTAGAGCAGGAATTAGCTGCGTTTGTAGGGAAGCCGGATGCATTTCTGCTGAACTTTGGTTATCAGGGAATGGTGTCTATTATTGATTGCCTGGTAGACAGAAATGATGTTGTTGTATATGACGGGGAATCCCATGCTTGTATAATTGATGGCTTACGTCTGCATTTAGGTAAACGTTTTGTTTATAAACATAATGATATAGAAAGTGCGCGCAAGCAATTGGAACGTGCTACTAAACTGGTTGATCAAAGTGGTGGTGGTATCCTGGTGATTACTGAAGGTGTTTTTGGTATGTCTGGTGCTCAGGGAAAGATCAAAGAGATCATTGACCTGAAAAAGGAATTTAATTTCCGTTTGCTGATCGACGATGCACATGGGTTTGGTACCATGGGTAAAACCGGTGCCGGAACACATGAAGAACAGAATAGTATTGAAGGTGTAGATATTTATTTTGCAACGTTTGCAAAATCTATGGCTGGTATAGGAGCTTTTGTAGCTTCAACAAAAGAAATAACTAATTTTTTCCGATATAACATGCGTTCTCAGACCTTTGCTAAGGCTTTGCCTATGCCAATGGTCATTGGGCTGTTGAAGCGACTGGAGTTGCTTAAAAACAATCCTGAGCTTAGGGAGAAATTATGGAATATTGCAACTATCCTCCAGAAAGGATTGCGGGAACGCGGGTTTGACCTTGGGATAACCAATACCATGGTAACGCCGGTATTCCTGAAAGGAGAATTGCAGCAGGCCACAGCACTGACCATGGATCTCCGGGAAAATTATGGTATATTCTGCTCTATAGTTTTATATCCGGTTATTCCAAAGGGCTTAATTGAGCTCAGGCTGATTCCTACTGCTTTACATACCATTGAAGATGTAAACCGTACACTGGAAGCCTTTAGCGAAGTGGCCGAAAAATTGAAAAGCGGCTATTATGACGATAATAAGTTCAATCCGGAGTAGTAAATAAAAAAAAATAAAAAGGCCGTTTAAACATGTTTAAACGGCCTTTTTATTTTTAAATAATCTGTATGTATCTGTAGGTAAGTGTTTTGTGTGTTTGTTTTGTCTTTATTTATGAATAAGCCAGCTTTTTGTTGAAAAAAAGCCTGTTTTGTAAATTTTTTTTATCATTGTAAATTTTCTTTTATTAAAATAAACCACTTACATTAGTAATAGAGTATTTATTAATAACCTAATAATCAAACCAAAGGTAAACCAGAATGAAAAAATTTGATGAATTAAAGAAGCTCGTTACGACATTAGAAGCTGATGCCGACAAGTTTTACAACAAAGCGAACAGTGCTGCCGGAACACGGGTCCGCAAAGGAATGCAGGATCTTAAAAACTTAGCTCAGGCTATCCGTTTAGAGATCCAGGAAGCCAAGAATAAAGCAGATTAAGTACTATTCTTGTGTAATGTGTGTATAGCGCCCCTTAATATGGGGCGCTTGATTTTTATAACCGGTTAATCAGCTGGATCTGTCCAATGATCTGCTGATTTAGGCTGGCAGATGCAGGAACCAACGGTAAACGAACCTGATCACCACAAACGCCAAAATGCTTTAAGGCAGCTTTTACTCCTGCAGGATTACCTTCTGCAAAGATCAGACGGGTAAATTCTATTAATTGCAGATGAATCGTTTGAGCAGCTTTAAAATCTCCTTTAAGACAAAGCCTGATCATATCAGAGAACTGCAGTGGTAAAGCATTTCCAACTACGGAGATTACTCCAACAGCACCAAGTGCGATCATTGGTAATCCAACCGGATCATCACCAGAGATCAGCATGAAATCTTCGGGTTTATCCCTCATGATCTGGTTAAACTGATCAAAGCTGCCGGAAGCTTCTTTAGTTCCTATAATATTCTTACAATCTCTGGCCAGTCTGCAGGTAGTTTCTGAACTTATATTGCTGGCTGTACGTCCAGGAACATTGTAAAGTAGTACGGATAGGTCTGTAGCTTCGCTAATGGCTTTATAATGCTGATATATGCCTTCCTGAGTAGGTTTGTTATAATAGGGGCTTGCAGAAAGTATGGCATCGTAACCTTCGCTCTCAAAATGTTTAATGTTCTCTATAACTTCGGCGGTATTGTTACTGGCAATACCAGCAATCAATGGTAATCGCCCGTTATTTATTTCTGCTGTATATGCCCAGATCTTCTTCTTTTCTTCCTTATTTAATGTTGCCGACTCTCCTGTGGTACCCAGTGATACCAGATATTCTACCTTTCCGTCGATCTGATAGTTGATCAGTTTTTTTAAACTGTCATAATCTACCGATCCATCTGCATTAAATGGTGTAACCAGTGCTACACCTGTTCCATGGAATTTGTTCATTTTTTTATTTATTTCAACATCACTAATAATTCCTCCGCTGAAATTAGCGGAATGTTTAATTTTTGGGCTTTCTCTAATTTCGATGGACCCATATTATCGCCGGCAAGGAGATAATTCAGTTTGGCGGAAATACTGCTTATAATTTTTCCACCATTGCTTTCTATCATTTCTTTCAGCTCTTCTCTGCTGTAATTTTCAAAAACTCCCGAAATTACGAATGTTTTTCCAGTTAATTTGTCACTTTCCAGTGTAATAATTGTATCCTCGGCTTCAAATTGTAATCCATAGGATTTCAGTAAGTTAATCTGCTCCAAATGTGCAGGATTAGCAAAATATTCAATAATACTTTCTGCAATACGCTGCCCTATCTCCTCTATGGCGATTAAATCTTCTACCGCTGAGCTAGATAAACGATCTATATTTTTAGTTCCAAGTGCCAGTTTTCTGGCTACAGTTTCACCAACATAGCGAATACCCAGTCCAAAAAGTACTTTTTCAAAGGGCATCTGTTTGGATAGCTCTATGCCCTTCAGCATATTTTCGATAGATTTTTCGCCAAACCTTTCTATTGTTTTTAATTCTTCGGCACGGTCTTTTAAAGTGTAGAGATCACTGATATGGTTAACCAGTCCTTTTTGATAAAAAGATTCTATAGTTTCGTCACCCAAGCCGTCAATATTCATCGCTTTGCGGGAAATGAAATGCTGTATCTTTCCTACAATCTGCGGAGGACATGCTTCATCATTTGGGCAGTAAAAAGCCACTTCACCTTCTTTACGAATTAAAGTAGTGCCGCATTCAGGGCACGCTAACGGGTAGATCACCCTTTCTGCATCAGGTTTCCTCTTGGCCAGGTTAACGTTGATGATCTTAGGAATGATCTCTCCTCCTTTTTCTACAAATACGCTATCGCCAACATGAAGGTCTAGCCGGTCAATTTCATTGGCATTATGAAGGGTAGCACGTTTAACAGTTGTTCCGGCCAGCTGAACTGGCTTCAAATTGGCTACAGGGGTAACGGCACCAGTACGGCCAACCTGGTAACTCACTCTTTCCAGGATAGTTTCTACTTCTTCAGCTTTAAATTTATAGGAGATTGCCCAGCGTGGTGATTTTGCCGTAAATCCAAGCTCTTGCTGCTGACTGATACTGTTTACCTTGATCACTATGCCATCGATATCATAACTGAGCTTAAAACGCTCTTTTTCCCAATGGTGAATAAAATCTAAAACGCCTTCAATGCTGCTATTTAACCTGGTATGTTCTGAAACATGGAATCCCCAGCTCTTTACTGCTTTCAGACTTTCATAATGGGTTTTGAAATATTCTTTTTCTGTATTCAGGGAGTAGAAAAAGGCATCAAGCGGCCGCTTAGCAACTTCCTTTGGATCCTGCATTTTTACTGTTCCTGAAGCAAAATTACGCGGATTGGCATAGGCTACCTCTCCAAGTTCTTCTTTTTCTTTGTTTAATTTTTCAAAAGCAGCCCTATGCATAAAAATCTCTCCGCGAATCTCAAAAATAGGAGGGGTATCTGCTTTTTTGAGATGATGCGGGATATTACTAATGGTTTTTACATTAGCCGTCACATCATCACCTTTGGTGCCATCTCCGCGGGTAACGGCTCTCGCCAGCTGGTTGTTTTCGTAACTGAGACTGATAGATAAACCATCAAATTTTAGTTCACATACATATTCAAAATTATCACCTATAGATTTTTTGATCCGTTCATCAAAATCGCGTAAGTCTTGTTCATTGTAAGTATTGCCCAGGGAAAGCATAGGCCATCTGTGCTTTACTGTAATAAAGTTTTTGGTAATATCGCCCCCAACTTTGAGGGTAGGGGAATCCGGATCTGCGAACTCAGGATGTGCTTTTTCCAGCAGGCTAAGTTCTTCGAGTTTTTTGTCAAACTCGTAATCAGCAATGGTGGGCATGGCCAGCACATAATAATTATAACTGTGTTGGTTGAGTGCTGCGACCAAAGCATCCATAGTATCTTTAATAGACGATTGTGACATAAGGCGAAGTTAATAAATCGGCTGATTTTAGTGCTTATTTTTATTGAGCTCTCCGTCGATCTGATCAAATATTGGTAAGAAATTATTTTGTAACTGTTCTTTAAACTGCTCCAGCTTGTCATTAAGCAGACTAACCTGGGGCTTGGTAAAAGGATCTTTCCAAAGCCGCATACAGATCTTATTTAAAGAATAAGTAACGTTTTCCATCTGCGCATAATGCAGTACATAGCGGCTGGTGATGAACTCTGTCATGAAAAGATCAAAGCGGTGCTGATCCGGCAATTTTGCCAATCTTAAAAATCCGCTTAGCGATAGTGAATTTGCCTGGCTCAGATGCTGATAAAAAAGATCCGGATCTACCATATTTTGTACGATCAATAGGTGATCAAGAACTAATTCCAATGCAATGTGAGCCAGAAAGAAAGGTTTTACAGGCCCAATGTTCAGCACAGGCAGAATAAGCTGCTTTAAAATTGTGGTCTGCTCTTTAAAAAAATCTGAATTATGAAATAATCTGTCTACTTCAAGGTGTCTTTTCCAGCCGGTTAACAGGGCATCATATTCCGGTACATCGCGATAGAGGTATTCATCTTTTTGCGGATTAAGGTTCCAATCCTTATTTGCATTTTTGATCAGGTCTGGTAAGACCACTCCCATTACTACATAATTGTTGGAGTTCTGCCGTTCAAAGTAAAAATGGGATAAGAAGTTCATCGCTTTAAAAGTAGAAATTTTTTAACAAGGCTTTTCTTATCTTTGCCAAAATTATAGAATAATGACCAATTTTGTTGATGAATTAAGATGGAGAGGCATGTTACATGATATCATGCCCAATGCAGAGGACAAATTAAATGAAGGGATGTGCTCCGGATATATTGGTTTTGATCCTACGGCAGACTCTTTACATGTTGGTCACCTTGCTCAAATCATGACACTGATCCACTTTCAGCGTGCCGGACACAAGCCATTTGCACTTGTTGGCGGTGCTACCGGTATGGTTGGTGATCCTACCGGCAAATCTGCGGAAAGGAATTTACTCAACGATGAAACACTGGCGGTTAACGTAGCCGGAATGGAGAAACAGTTAAAAAAGTTTTTAAATTTTAGTGATGAGGGCAATGGTGCAGTGATGGTGAACAACTTTGACTGGTTTAAAAACTTTAGCTTTCTGGATTTTATCAGGGATGTGGGTAAGCATATCACTGTAAATTATATGATGGCAAAAGATAGTGTGAAGAAACGCCTTGAAGGTGAGACTGGCATGTCTTTTACCGAGTTCACTTATCAGCTGGTGCAGGGGTATGACTTTTATTATTTATGGAAGAACCACAATTGCAGTATACAAATGGGTGGGTCTGATCAATGGGGCAATATTGTTACCGGAACAGAATTGGTGAGAAGAAAAGGCGGTGGTACTGCTTATGGTATGACCACGCCGCTGATCAAAAAGGCAGATGGGACAAAATTTGGTAAGACAGAAAGCGGTGCGATCTGGCTTGATGCCGAAAAAACTTCCCCTTACAAGTTTTATCAGTTCTGGTTAAATTCTACAGATTCTGACGCGAAAATATGGATACGGATATTCACTTTACTGGATAAAGCGGAAATTGAAAAGCTGGAAGAAGAGCACGATGCAGCACCACATTTAAGAATCCTGCAAAAAGCCCTTGCAACAGATATTACGATTAAAACACATTCTGAAGAGGCCCTGGAAACTGCTTTAAAGACTTCTGAGTTTTTGTTTGGTAATGGTCCGCTATCCTTTTTGGAAACACTGAGCCCTGCACACGTGCTGGAGATCTTTGAAGGGGTAGGGCAGTATGCTATCAGCAAAGCAGAATTAGCCGAAGGTATTGATATTACCACTTTGCTGGCAGAAAAAACTACTGTATTTCCTTCTAAAGGAGAGGTGAAGAAAACAATACAAGGTGGTGGATTGAGTATCAATAAAGAAAAAGTTGCAGAGATTGGTGCCGTATTTAATAGCAGTCATCTGATCAGCGATAAATATATTATTGTTCAAAAAGGTAAAAAGAATTATTTCCTTTTGATCGCAGAATAATCTGGCCGGATAACGCTAGGCCTTAACAGGTATAGCGTTATCCGGTTTTATTGTACCAATAAGTTACAACCCCTGATATCAGCATTATCAAAACGCCCCAGGACTTCAAAAAGACCATTTGGCAATAAACGCCCAAGGTCCTGAGTGGCAATAAAAGAGCAGGAGTTGATATTCGCCAGATCGATTATATTGATTCCTCCGGTCTGCTGAGAATTTAGCAGGGTAAGCGGATCGTTTGTGTCCCTTAAAACGATCTTCATCCAATTTGGACAACCAAACGCTCCTTCGCCAGCAGAATAGGCCTGAGACAATAACTCTGTCATCCCATACTCACTATGAATCGCACTTACGCCAAAACCACTTTTCAGGATGTGGTGTAATTCTTCCCTTACCATTTCTTTTCTCTTTCCTTTCATGCCGCCGGTTTCCATTACGATCAGTTCAGGAAAATCCAGCTGATAGCGTTCCAGAAAATCCAGCAATGCATAAGTTACGCCAATCAGGATCGTTTTTTGTCCCGCGTTCTTTAAAGCGGTTAATTTTTGGTAAAGCTCTTCATGATTATGCAGGAAGTAACCGCTATCAGGATGCTGACTTTTTTTCAGCAGTGCATCAATCATATAGATCAATGAAGATCCGTCTCTTTCGAGGTAAGAAGGTAATAAAGCCAGTAAACAGGTGTCTTCTATTTTGCCGTAGAAGTGTTCAAAGGCAAGGTTGAAACTTTCGTCATATACACTTAGGTCGGTCACAAAATGTTTGCTCTGTATCATTCCGGTTGTTCCCGAACTGCTAAAGATGATCTCTTCTGCCTCAGTATTGCTAACGATTCGATGCGTCTTGAAAAAGCTAATCGGTAAATAAGGGATTTTATCTATTTCGCTAATCTGCCCGGGATCTATATTTAAGTTGGTAATAAATTGCTGATAGGGCAGGCAATGTGATGCCTGATGTTTAAATACGGCCAGTGCAGTTTCATTGAACTGCTGTTTGGTATGGATAGAAAAGATTTGAGGGATTGAAATTTTCACCCCGCAAAAATACACAATCTATTACTGTTTAGGCATGGGATTTCCTGATGAGAACAGCTTTCCTGAAATGATAACCGCAAAAGCCACTGATAGCCGCGACAAGACCGCCAAGCAGACCGGTTATCGCCAGTATAAGCCACCATATATCCAGGCCAAACATAACCGCTACACGCGATACCAGTACATTATGATTGGGCAGGCTTTTAAATAAAGCCATAGCTGTCCATAAAACCACAATAGCAAAGAAGGGATGCCAAAAGGAAACCTTACTGGTTTTTCCAACCAGTCCGCAGGTAGCAAATGAAATCACTACGATTACCCACCAGGGTAAAACCAGCTGTAATAAAAAGGAAGCGATCAGTATAATAAGAAAAACCATAGGTTACTTTGCTGAAATTTTAAGATTTGAAATGATTTTCCCCCTGGAATCTGAAGGGGAGGAAAGCAGGTAAAGATCATATAATTGCCCATTTGCCCAGGTATCAATCATGTTGTCGTAAAAAGGACTGCCAGGATTACCTGACTGGCCGCCTGGATATACCCCATGGCCTTTAGGTGTTTTCCCGAGTTCAATAACCATTCTCCACGACGGGCCATTGGTTTCACTCAGCGCATCTATGGTGCCTTTGGCACCGCCAATGGTTAATGTTTTAGAACCCATTCCTGGTATGTTAGCCAGATGGGGTACATGTGTTTGTTTTACATTTCCCCATTGCCAGTCTTTGCCAATCGGACCGTATTTTTTTTCCAGACTGTCACAGGTATATTTAAGTGCTTCATTCACCAGGTCGTTCAGTGTTTCTTTAGCTGGTGTATTTACGTTATCAAACCATTTGGAGTCCGGGTCTTTTAAAATAAGTTCAACTGTACGGTCTGTAGAAGGGTAGCGCATAGGGATTGCAGCGATGGTAAATTCGTCATTCCAGATATCATAAAATAAGCGTTTGGTCCACAGATCAAAAACGCTGGCGCCAATAGCTTGTGCGTAAAAATATTTATTCCACTTGGTAACCAGGCGAAGTGCTTCTTTTTGCGTAGCATTTAGCTGCGATGGGTCAACTTTTGAAATCAGAGCTGGCAGCACATCCTGAGCTAAAATACTATAAGTGTCGCTTTGCATGATGCGTATGCTATCTGCTGTAGCTTTAGTCATTATTTTAAGCCTGTCATTTATTCTTTTCCCCCTGGAGTAAGCCCCAAATTCCCAATTGATATAATAGGGGTAGGTTTGATCAGTAGAAGACTGATTGGCTGAGCTCACAAAGTTCCGTGGAGGGTTTTTTACCGTAGGGTTCTGTGAAGCAGGTATCCATCCCTGCCAGTCATTTTTAGGGTCTGTACCATCTAAGATGAATTTTCCCTGATCTTTCCATTTTAAAGGGAACTTTCCGTTTGCGGTAATGGCAATATCATTATCTGATGAGGCGAAGATGAAATTTTGTGCCGGAGCGGTATAATAGGTTAATGCTTTACGGTAATCTGCATAGTTTCTACCCCGGTTAAGGTAATAAAAGGTCATCAGTTCGTTAGAACGTTCATGGGCAATCCAGCGGAGCGCATCGCCTGTTGGCACATTATCAGCCATAGATAGTTTTTTTGGCTTTTGGAAATAGACCACAGGGCCATGATGGGTGTAAATTACGGAGTCCAGCTCATCTGCAGCACCTCTGATTTTTATGTTTTCTATACGGGTAGTGGTCTTTTTCCATTGGTTATTATACCAGTATTGCTGATGGGTATTGTTTTTAAACTTGATCTGATAATAATCGAGCACGTCGGCAGCAACATTCGTTACCCCCCAGGCAATGTGCTGGTTAAAACCAATAATAATACCGGGAGCTCCCGGCAGTGAAACACCATAGGCATTTAATCCGGGCGCATTTAGCTGAATCTGGTACCAAATGGAAGGGAGCGTTAAATTTAAATGCGGATCATTGGCCAGAATAGGATATCCTGATAAAGTTTTAGCGCCGGAAATTGCCCAGTTATTGCTGCCGATACCATCTTCCAGTTGTTTGGTTTTTACCTTTCCGGTAGTCATTTCCGTAAAAGAAGCCGGCGTTGGAGGAATGGGTAACGGTTTAAAATTCCACGCTGTACCTGTCGGGATAATCGGGTCTTCCCGGAAGGGGTAATCAGGAAAAAGATCACTGGTGATTTCGGGACCAAATTTTTTCCGGATGTTGGTCATATAAAATTCGTCGGAGCCCATGGCCAGTACGGCCGACATTTGTTTTAGCAGTAAGGCACATTTAATGGGTGTCCAGTCTTCGGGACTAAAATCGAGTAATTTGTATTCCATAGGAAGTTCTGCTTTGGACAGGGAATGGATATAGGCATTAATCCCATCGGTATAGGCAAGAATCATTTCCCTGGATTTAGGATCGGCCATCATGCCTTTGAGCGAATTCTCTGCACCATACACCATTCCCATTTGGCGCTGGTACCTATCCAGCTCAATCGCTTTAATGCCTACAACTTCAGAAATTCTTCCGGCAGCATAGCGTGTTTGAAAATCCATTTGCCATAAGCGGTGCATGGCGGTAATATATCCCTGTGCATAATATACATCGTGGTCATTTTTAGCAAAAACATGAGGTATCATCCTATCGTCAAAGGCCACTTCAACTTGTTCATGAGTGCCTTTTAAAACCAGGTTATTGTTTTTTTGAATGCTGAACTTTTCTGCATTTTGCCAAAATCCGGTAAATGGATTGAGAAACTTTAAGAGTGGAGGCAGGCTTCCAAATTTGGTGTTTAAAGCATATGCGAGGAGTATAGGTATAATAACGCAGATCAATGCTTTTAATTTGTTCCTCATATTGTATGAATGTCTTTCAGGTTTTCTATGGCAATTTAAGATAAAAAGATTTGATTGTTAATCTTTATCCTGATTTTAACAATCGTTAACCGGCTTATTACATTAATATCCTGAATTAATTGCATGTGACAGGTCAGATTATGGTGTTTAAAAGTCTGAGGGAATGCCCTGAGCGGGAAAGTTTAAAGCGGTTGCAATTCATCTTTCGAGGAATTATAAATCTTAAAAGCCTTGTCTTTTGATATAAAAATTAACACTTTAGCTTTATCAAGCATACGATTTTACTATATACTGATATTACAGCACCATTTATATGGAAGAACAAGGGAACGAAATAAAAGACAACGAAAATATTAAAGAAATAGTAGAAGAAACTATTCAGCATTTAAATAATCCGGTGCTCGATCTAAAACCGATCGTTAAAAAATATCTTACACAAGTACAAAGCGTAAACAAGGAAGGCAACCGGTTTTTCTTCTCAGATGGCGAAGCTTCTGTGGAAGTGAGAGTGGTAAGCGATGAGATTATCCGGGTAAGACTGGCACCACATGGTGTTTTTCTGGACGACTTTTCTTATGCTGTTCCGGTGGTAGACCAGAAGGTGAGTACTTTTCATATGATAGAGCAGGAGGATAGTTATGATATCTCAACCAATACCATTACCTGCAGGATCAGAAAAAGCGATTTTCATGTGTCTTTTATAGAAAACCTAACGGAGATGGTGATGAGTGAAGATGCATCTCCCATGCACTGGGAAGAAAATGCAGAGTTTGGCGGATATTATGTTTTTGCGACTAAAAAATGTTTCCCTGAGGAAAACTTCTTCGGACTGGGAGATAAATCCGGGAACATGAACCTTCGCGGGCGTCATTTCCAAAACTGGAATACTGATGCTTATTCTTTTGCATGGGACCAGGATCCTTTATACAGAACGATTCCTTTTTATACGGGTGTTCATCAGGCTTCTGCCTATGGTATTTTCTTTGACAATACTTTCCGCTCTTATTTTGATTTCGGAAAGGAAGACAACGATAAAACCAGCTTCTGGGCAGACGGGGGCGAATTGCAGTATTATTACATTCACGGACCGCATATGATGGATGTGGTAAAACGTTATCAATCTTTAACAGGAACACATCCAATGCCGCCAAAATGGGCGATAGGCTATCATCAATGCCGCTGGAGCTATTATCCTGAAACTAAAGTGAAAGAGGTAGCCAATGGTTTTAGAGCTAACAGGATCCCTTGTGATGCAATCTATTTTGATATTGATTATATGGATGGTTATCGCTGTTTTACCTGGAATAAGAAGCATTTTCCAGATCCGCGCAAGATGATTAAGGAACTGGCAGATGATGGTTTTAAAACTGTAGTGATGATTGACCCGGGAATTAAAGTGGATGACAATTACTGGGTATTTAAAGAAGGTAAAGAGAACAATTACTTCTGCAGAAGGAGTGATGATTATTTTATGGAAGGCCATGTATGGCCGGGAAGATGCCAGTTTCCTGATTTCACTAACCCTACCGTTCGCGAATGGTGGGGCGGGCTCTATAAAGAGCTGGTAGATATGGGGGTAGCCGGCGTTTGGAATGATATGAATGAGCCGGCAGTTTTTGGTGCAGGAACTTTCCCTAATGATGTGCGTCATAATTACGATGGGTTTAGGGGATCACACCGGAAGGCCCATAATGTTTATGGAATGCAGATGGTACGCTCTACTTATGATGGATTGAAAAAGCTGATGCGCAATAAACGTCCTTTTACCATTACCCGTGCAGGATATGCGGGAATGCAGCGTTATGGCTGTGTATGGACAGGAGATAATGTAGCCAGCTGGGAACATTTAAAAATAGGAAATATACAATGTCAGCGGATGTCTGTATCAGGAGTTCCGTTCTGCGGTACTGATATTGGCGGTTTTAGCGGTGAACCTGATGGTGAGTTATTTACACGGTGGATA
>Ga0233344_1000121_pt1 | contig 15144 bp, 13 predicted proteins | sample GEONDECOMP281_FD_180697 | JGI IMG/M metagenome (GOLD analysis project Ga0233344, IMG submission 180697) | Leaf litter microbial communities from Shasta-Trinity National Forest, California, United States - GEON-DECOMP-281 | ecosystem: Environmental > Terrestrial > Plant litter > Unclassified...
AAAGGTGAAGTTCTTCTCAGTGTAAAACAGAGTGCCATAAAAGGAGATCGAGTGACTCTTTTATTTGAGGTTAGAGATACAGGAATCGGAATTCCCGAAGAAAAGATGTCCCGCTTATTTAAAGCTTTTTCGCAGGTAGATACTTCCAACACCCGTAAATACGGCGGCACAGGCCTTGGTCTGGTGATCAGTGAAAAACTGGTCAAACTGATGAAGGGAAACATTAGTGTAAAAAGTAAGATCAACGAAGGCACGGTTTTCTATTTTACGATAGTGGCAAAAATTGGAACCAGTACGGGCCAGGTGGCTGTTGTTGAAGACCGCAAACAAAATGAAGGAAAAACAGTGCTGGTGATCGATGACAATCAAACCAATCTTAGAATCCTAAAAACCCAGCTGGAGATTTGGGGCTTTGTGCCTCATATCGTAAACAGTCCCGAAGCTGCTTTAGCTATACTGGCTATAAACCAGACTTTTAACCTGATCATTACCGATATGCAAATGCCGGGGATGGATGGCGTAGAATTATCAAAGGTCATCAAATCACAAAACATTGATATTCCCATTATTTTACTAAGTTCTATAGGTGATGAAAGCAGGCATAAATATCCTGAACTTTTTGCTGCGGTTTTGAATAAACCGGCAAAATCAAAACAGCTGCTCCAAATCATTCATCAAACCCTCAACATCCATGAAACGTTTTTAACGGCGAAACCGAAGGAAAAAATCAGCAATTTATTATCAGAAGATTTCTCTGCCAGGCACCCTTTAACAATTTTACTGGCAGAAGACCATCCTATCAATATTAAACTGGCCACCAGAATATTAAACAAGCTGGGTTATCAGCCAGATCTCGCTGTAAATGGTATTGAAGCGGTGGAAATGTTTAACAGGAAAAATTATGACCTCATTTTAATGGACGTGCTCATGCCGGAAATGGATGGTTTAGAAGCTACCAAGATCATCAGAAGTACCCATGGTATACAGCCTATCATTATTGCGATGACGGCTAATGTAATGCCGGAGGACAGAAACGAATGTATGGTGGCAGGCATGGACGATTATTTGTCCAAGCCTATCCATATCGAATCGCTGATGAACCTGCTCAAAAAAGCATCCCCGGATCAAAAAGAGGACAATTTATTAACTTAATCTTTTTCCGCTCATTAGTTTATCAACTGCCTCTTTAAAAGAACCGGCAAGACTCACCTCTCCGGAGTTGATGAAAAATATCTCGTCAGCATTTTCAATCGTATTTAAACGGTGGGCAATGATAACCAGTGTGGTTTCCTTTGGCAGGTTATCCAATATTTTACCTAGCAGCTGCTCAGTAATCGTATCTATATTTGCAGTTGCTTCATCCAGGATCAGCAGCTCTGGCTGGCGAAGAACGGCCCGCATAAAGGCGATAAGCTGTTTTTGCCCTATACTCAGGCTATCCCCCCCGGAAACAATAGCAGTATCCAGGCCCTCGTCAAATGTAGTCAGCAGTCCCTCCAGCTTTGCTGCCTTTAATACTGCCAGAAAAGCATCATTGGTAAATTGATGGTACCTTGAATTGCTGTAAAGTATGTTTTCACGCACAGTTCCAGTAAAAAGAAACGGCTCCTGCAGGATAAAACCTATTTTCTCTGCACGCTCTTCTGCTGTATAACTGCGGATATCTCTGCCTTTTAGCAATACTATCCCTTGCTGAGGGTCGTAAAGACGTGCCATAATAGAGGCTGTGGTTGTTTTCCCGCCACCGGTAGGCCCAACCAATGCATACGTTTTTCCGGGTTTCATCGTGAAACTGATATTGTGCAGTATCTCATATCCGCCGGTATAACCAAAATGAACATTTTTGAATTCCAGTACAGCATCTGTCTCCACCTCCTGGTGCCCATCGGCAGAAAGTGTAACCAGGTTACTACTCAGTGATAAGATCTGTGAGATCCTGTCCCATCCCGCAAGGGCGACCTGGAAACTGGTCCATAAAGAAGCCAGCTGGCGCAGCGGGTTATAGAAGTTGGTGGCATAAGAAAGGTAGCTTACCAGCAAGCCTACAGTGAAGTTACCTTGTGTGATCAGGTAAATACCAAACGACAATACGGTTAACTGTGCAATGGAAGAAAGCAGGCCAAATACAGGTAAGAATATGTTATTTGCCAATCCCGCACCCACAGCAGTCTGATAGTTTTCCTGGTTCACGGTATCAAATCTTTTCCTGAAGTAGTCACGCCTGTTAAAAGCGATGATCACCTTAAAATTATTCAGGCTCTCCTGTATCTCCGCACTCATGCCACCGGTACTTTTTAAGTTCAGTGCATTTTTATGTTTTACCCAGGGTGATATTCCCCGGGTAAAAATTAAAATTAATAAGGCCGGAACCAGCGTAGCCAGTCCCAGTTTAAAGTTAATGATCAGCAGAAATATACCTGCCCCGATCATCATCACGATACTGCTGATAAACTGCATCAGCGCCTGCGAAAAGAACTGGTTCAATTTATCTGTATCATTGTTTACCCTCGAGATCAGGTCGCCGGCTTTGTTCTCATTAAAAAAAGCAACCGGCAATTGCTGGATCTTATTAAAAATCGCATTCCGCAATTCAAAAATGATGCGCTGCCCTATTCCACCCATCAGGTTGGTCTGGAAATAACTCGTCATAAAAGCAACGATGTACATCGCCAGCAGGATACCCGAAAATACCAGTACACCATGAAATTGTTTGGTCTGAATATATTTATCAATGGTATGACCAATTAAAAATGGCCCCAGTAAATTAAGCGAAGAGTTCAGTAATATAGCCGCCAATGCTACGATCAGTCGCTTGCGCTCCTGCTCTATGAGCTTTAACAGACTTTTTAAACCCGACCAGGTAGAGGTTTTTTTCTCAGCTGTCGGTTGGCTGTTCAGGTTATAATTCATTATAGTTCGTAATTGCTAGTACTCTGTTGAGAATTAAAAATCTGCACATATTCCGGAGAGCTGCCCATCAATTCTTTATGGGTGCCGGCTGCCAGCATTTCTCCCTGCATCAGCAGGATGATCTGTGCATAATGTTCTACTGCAGCAATCTTCTGCGTTACAGAGATCAGCGTAAGACCAGGGTAATTTGCAGTAATATTCTCCAAAATCTTTACCTCTGTCTGGTTATCAACCCTGGCCGTAAAATCATCCAGCAGCAGTACCCTGGGGTTTACAGCCAGTGCCCTGGCCAGCATGATCCGCTGTTTTTGCCCCCCTGAAAGACTCAGTCCGCGCTCAGAGACCTTCGTATTTAGTCCTTCCGGTAAAGCATTTATAAAATCTCTCAGCTCTGCGGTATCAATAGCTTTTTCCAGCGATTCATCTGTTACCGTATCACTAAAAGCAATATTCTCCCGGATGCTCATGTTAAACATGATGCTATCCTGAAATACAAAACCAACCTGGCTGTGAAAAGCTTCAGACGCATATTCTTCAATAGGCTTTCCATCATATAATACCTGCCCGGAAGTAGGATGAATAAGGCCTGTAAGGAGATAAAGTAATTGGGTTTTACCTGCAGCAGTAGGTCCTATAATGGCAATTTTAGCCCCCGCTGCTACCTTAAATGAGATATCCTTCAATGTAGCTTTTTGCCCGTAGCTGATGTTAATATCTTTCACTTCAATTTCTCCGCTGATCGTGCTCACCACCTTCCCGGTCTCTGGCAGGTCTTCTGTATCCAGCACCTGGCTGATTCTGTTAAAGGAGGCCGTAGCCTGTGCAATCACGTTGCTCATAAAACCGATCACCAGGATCGGAAAAATCAGCAGGGCCAGGTAGCTGTTAAAAGCGGCGAAGTCTCCTATGGTCATGCTTCCTGTAATTACATAATGTCCGCCCAGGGCCAAAATGGTTAGTCCAGCCATGTTCGCTGTAAAAACAATGATAGGGATCAGCCAGGCAAATAACCTGAGGATAGACAAACCGATATTTTTTGCCTGTGTACTGGCCTCAAAGAATTTATCATATTCCAGCTGCTGCGAATTGATTACCCGTATCAGGGCAGAGCCAAGGATACTTTCGTTGATCACCTTATTTAACCAGTCGATCACTTCCCTGCTTTTCTTAAACAGTACCTTCACTTTCATCAGCACCATATAAAAAGCACCTCCAATGATCGGAATGATCGCAATCGTAGTTAATCCGAGTTTCCAGTTAATGCTCAGCAGTAAAACACTGGCACCAATAATAATAAACAGCGAGGATACAATAGATACGATTGCCTGTGAAACAAATAGTTTGATCGAGTCTACGTCAGAAGTAAGATTGGTTAATAATTTTGACGGATTAGACTTTTCAATAAAAGCGAAGCTCTGACCTGAGATTTTTACTGCAATACGCATTCTGAGGTCCCGCGCTACCCGTTCAGAAGCATAAGTTTGTACGATACCCTGCAGGTAAGTGAAGATAAAAATAATAATGGCGACACCCAAAAATTCTTTGATCATCGTTTGATAAGAAAAGTTGCCGCTATTGTAAGCATCTATCCCATGACCAATAAGTTTTGGCAACCACAAGTTGAGTCCATTACTCAATAATGCGAATAGGATAAGCATGGTAACCATGCCTGAATATGGACTGAGCAAACTAAAAATTCCGGGAGGACGCTTTTTACCGCTGGTAATCTGTTGTTTCATTTTAAAATATTTTATCCTGTGTATACCGCATAGGTTTGTAGACATAATTGTAAAAAGCACAATTAAACCTTTTTTACAGGAAGGTGATGAAGATATTAATTTTTATTAACTTTCTAAATTATCATGTGGTAAAACCATTGAAGGAATGAGTTGTTGAGATCATAAAAATGCCAGAAGGACCATCCATAGTGATCTTAAAAGAATTGTTGTCCCCTTTAAAACTGGAGGGCAAAAAGGTGCTTGCGGTAAGCGGCAACACCAATATAGACAAAGTCCGGATGCTTGGTGAGCAGGTAAAAGCAATTAAAAGCTGGGGCAAGCATTTCCTGATCTGTTTTAACGGATTCACGCTGAGGGTGCATTTTATGATGTTTGGCAGCTACAGGATAAATGAGCGCAAGGGAAAGCCAGAACGGCTGCGACTGGAGTTTGACGGTGCAGAACTTAATTTTTACACCTGCTCGCTAAAAATCATAGCAGGAGATCCAGATGAGGTTTATGACTGGGAGGCCGATGTAATGTCTGAATCCTGGAACCCAAAAGCTGCCTTAAAAAAATTAAAACGCACACCAGAGGTGCTGGCCTGTGATGCTTTGCTGGATCAGGATATATTCTCTGGTGTAGGTAATATCATTAAAAACGAAGTATTGTACCGGATCAGGGTTAACCCCTTAGCCAGAACAGGTGATCTGCCAGCAGCAAAATTGAAAACACTGATTGCTGAAGCAAGGATCTACAGTTTTGACTTCTTATTGTGGAAAAAAGAATTCACTTTAAAAAAACACTGGCTGGCCTATCACCAGAAAATCTGTTTGCGCTGTAACCTGCCTTTTCATAAAGAATACCTTGGCAGAGGTAAGAGACAGACTTTTTACTGCAATAACTGCCAGAAGTTATATGCCAAAGCGACCCTAAAAAAATCAGCTGTATAATTCCTGCTCATCAGTAAAATAGGTTTTCCTGGCACCAACTTTTCTTATTTGTATGGGCACTCCTGCGGGACTGTTTATCTTTTTTGGTGAATGGATCTTTAAGAAATCCCGGATCTCCCCGGAGATAATTTCAGGATGAACCTTAGTGATTTGCTTAACAGCATTTTCCAGTACATGTTTTACAGCCTTAGAAAGATCCTTTAGCTTTGCATCCGGAATTTTATGAGCGGCAGAAAAAGGAGATATACCTGCTTCCCATAAAATTTCATCTGCATAGGCATTTCCAATACCACGGATTACCTGCTGATCCATCAGTACATTTTTAACAGCAGCCTTTTTTTCTGACAGTATCTTTTTAAAAAAGTGCTGATCGATCTCCTTTGCCAGTGCATCTGGTGCAGGATCTTCGGCGGGATCAAGCGTTGCTTTGGCAAGTCCTCTAAAATCACTCATTGTGAGGCTGGTTCCATCCTTAAACAAAAGGTCAATGATTGCATATTTCGGAAGTTCCTTTTTATTCTTTAATAGCTCCAGCTCTCCGTTCAGCATCAAATGAAAACTAAGAATGTTATTTTCAAACTTAAAATACAATTCCTTCCCCTCACGGTATACCTTTTTGAGCTTTTGTTTTTCAAGAACACTTTTTAATTCCTGTGCAAGAACATTTATTTTTTTGCTGTTCTTCACCGTAATCTCTTTCAGCTCTTTACCACTTAATCGCTGATCCAAATTGCGGCTAAAAATTTCTAAATCGGGTAATTCAGGCATAGTAAATTGATTATTTTTGAGTAAAACGGAATTAAAGATAAGAAAGTTTGGTCAATATTAAATTTATGTAAAAGAGCTGTTAAGTAGCAGTTTATGTTAAAACATTGATTATATTTAACTAAATCATCAAATGCTCTCAAATCACATTTTTTGATCTTAATCTTAAGAAAGAGGAAACCTGCAATCAGACAATACCTTACAATAAGTTATGCAGGCTTCATAACCACTAAAAGAAAAATATATCAAAAATGAAAAAAGTGATTGTACAGGATACTGACCATGATCTTCTGGAAACTATAACCCTCATTTTAGAGGAAGGAAAGTATGATGTATTGCCTATAGTCCATTATGATGATGTAATCCCTCAGATACGTAATTTTAGACCACAAATGGTTTTGCTTGATTTCAAGCTTTATGGTGAAGATAGCATCGGTATATGCAGGCTGATCAAAAAAGATTTCCCCCTGTTGCCTGTTATTGCGATGAGCTGCAATTTAAATATTCAAAACGAATACAATAAGGCAGGTTTCGATGACTTTATTGCTAAACCATTTGATATTGATTATTTATTTGTTATGATGCAGAAATATCTGAACACCTAATCTAGAACCTGAGTAATCCACATTATTCAATTCTATTGGTCAATAACTTAACATACTTATAAACATAATTTGTTAATAAGTATAAACCTTAGAACGATACTACTGAACCGTCCGGATAAAGCTTTATCAAGTACTAAAACCCAGGAATCTCAATATTCTGGCTAATTACGTACTTTAGCCCCAACTAAATACAATTATAACCTATGAAACCGTCATTAGCATTCTGCATACAACTGTAAAATATGCGATGACAGCTTCATCACCTTTAAAAAAATATAATCTAATGAAAAAAAGTTTCATTATGCCATTAGTGGTCATTATTGCCACTACAGCATCCTGTGTGAACAGCCACGAAAAAGCCGGGAGCGGAAAAACAGGATCATCTTCTAATCCATTTGCCGAAGCAAGCACTTTAGCCTACCAGACACCAAATTTTGACCAGATAAAGGACGATGATTATCAGCCGGCACTGGAAGAAGGAATGAAAATCCAGCTGGAAGAAATGCAGAAAATTGCAGATGATACCGCTGCACCTACCTTTGAAAACACGATGGTAGCGATGGAAAAAACAGGCATCATGCTTTCCAGGGTGAACAACGTATTTAACCTGATGACGGGAGCCAATACCAATCCTAAACTCCAAAAGGTACAGGAAGCGATTGCGCCTAAACAAGCTGCCCATAATGATGCAATACACCTCAATTCAAAATTATTTAAACGTATAGAAACGATCTATAATAACCGGACAAGCCTGAAGCTGGATCCTGAATCAGTTCGTTTGGTTGAATATTATGAACAGCAATTTGTACTGGCAGGCGCAAAACTATCCGAGGCTGATAAAACGCAGTTAAAAAAATTAAATGAGGAAGAAGCATCTTTAAGTGCTAAATTCTCTAACCAACTGCTGGCTGCAAATAAAGCAGGTGCATTGGTGATCACAGACAAAGCTGAGCTGGCAGGTCTTTCACCAGCAGACATCGCAGCCGCTGCTCAGGATGCCAAAGCGAAAAATATGGACGGTAAATGGCTAATCCCTTTACAGAACACTACACAGCAGCCTGCGCTCCAATCACTGAGTAACCGCGCTACACGTGAGAAGTTATTCAATGCTTCATGGAACCGTACAGAGCGTAATGATTCAAATGATACACGGGGTACGGTCTCTAAAATTGCAAAACTGCGTGCCGATAAAGCAAAATTACTGGGTTTCCCTAATTATGCAACCTGGGCATTACAGGATCAGATGGCAAAAACACCCGAAGCAGTAGACCAGTTCTTTGCACAGCTGGTACCTGCTGCAACGGCTAAAGCAAAAGTTGAGGCCGCTGATATCCAGGCACAAATAGATAAAGAAAAAGGCGGTTTTAAAGTACAGCCATGGGATTGGAACTATTATGCAGAAAAAGTTAGAAAAGAGAAATACGATCTGGATGAAAGTCAGATTAAACCTTATTTTGAACTGGATAAAGTTCTGCAAAACGGTGTGTTTTATGCTGCAACCCAGCTTTACGGAATAACTTTTAAAGAACGTCATGATCTTCCTGTTTACCAGAAAGATGTAAGGGTGTTTGAATTATTTGACAAAGACAATACTAAGATCGGTCTGTTTTATTGTGATTATTTTAAACGTGATAATAAAAACGGTGGCGCATGGATGTCTAACCTGGTTGGTCAGTCTAAATTATTGGGTACCCAGCCGGTGATCTACAATGTATGTAATTTCACTAAACCTGCCGAAGGCCAGCCTGCATTGATCAGCCATAGCGATGTGACCACTATGTTCCATGAATTTGGACATGCACTGCATGGATTTTTTGCCAGTCAGCAGTACCTAAGTCTTTCAGGAGCCAGTGTTGCCCGTGATTTTGTAGAATTCCCTTCCCAGTTCAACGAGCATTGGGCTTTAGATCCAAAAATACTGAAAAACTATGCTGTTCATTATCAAACCGGCAAACCTATGCCACAAGTATTGGTGGACAAGATAAAAAAAGCAGGTACTTTTAACCAGGGATATGCTTTAACAGAAATACTTTCTGCTGCTTCACTGGATATGGCATGGCATAAACTTCCTGCTGGCGACGCTTTGCAGAAAACAGATGAATTTGAGAAAACTTCTTTACATCAGTTAAAACTTGATGTACCTGAGGTTCCTTCGCGTTACCGTACCAGTTATTTCTCCCATATCTGGGGCGGCGGATATGCTGCGGGTTATTATGCTTATTTGTGGACAGAAATGCTGGATGATGATGCTTATGCCTGGTTCCAGTCAAATGGCGGCCTAACCAGAGAAAATGGCCAGCGTTTCCGTGATATGATCCTTTCCCGTGGAAACACAGAAGATTATGGTAAAATGTTTCGTGGTTTTACAGGACATGATCCTAAGATACTGCCAATGGAAATGAACCGCGGTTTAATTTCTAAATAGGCGGATAAGAGCATAAAGAAGCCGCATTACTTAATTTGTGGTGCGGCTTCTTAGATTAAAGAGCTGGTCATTAAAAGCGATGCTACAGACTAATCCCGATATGCCTTAAAATATTGAATTGTAATTAATTAGGCGTATGCAAATATCTCCTGCTTAAGGATAGAAATAGCCTGATCAGCTAATTCGTCATTCAGACCAACTAAAGGACTTGTCAAAACAAGGTTTTCCTTAATCTCATCTGGCAATGCATTTAATGATTTATCATCATCAATGATTACATAACTTTCATTTAAATTATAATTTGCTTCGCACCAATTTGAGATTTCCTCTTTTCGATTTAAATTTAAATGATTATCTGGCAATCGATCAATTTTATCAATATCTATACCCCTCAATTTAAAAATCTGACGCCATTGAGGAAGATCATATTTAAATTTATGAGAAGTTGTTAATAGTATAGAAGCATTAGTTTGAGAAATAATTTTCTGCAGTGCTTCAATAGATTTCAAAGCAAATGCAGGAAAACCATCATTTAAGAATTCTGGCCTCTTCCAAGAAGCAGCAGAAACCATTACGCCGTCTATGTCTAATAAGATTAACATGTTACAAATATGTAAATTATTTTCTATAATGCAGTTATTTGTTTTATAATTTCTATATCTATTTTATTATAGAAGGCATCCTGCTCATTAAGATATGCAATTCTTGACGTTGTATCCCAATCATTTTCATCAAATTTAACATCCATCCAATGATGTATTTTTGTTGCTGATGTTTTTTGGCCTGGTACAGAATCAATCTGAATTTTTGTAATTAGCGAACTTACGTACCTATGATGTCCATCTATAATTAGATTTTCAAATACCTTGATCCCGTTAAATTTTATTCCATATTGCATCTTTTGACAAATCCTTTTTATAATAGGAATCGAAAGCTGATGATGAGTCGAAATCAGTTCTATTTCATTAGTTTTTATATACTGTTTTATATATTCTCTTGTGATCTTTTCCAATATATTATTTCTAGATTAACACTTTCCTTCTTTTTTGTCCCTGAACAGATCCTGCATGTTCAATTTAAAATTTGGAAAAATAACTGATGCCACTTCCCTGCCATAAAGATTTTTTCCTGCAGACTGGTACTTCCCCTTTTCATTTAAATAATAGAGAAAGAAGTATTTTTTTATAGGATGAATGATCCAGTATTCCCGTACACCAGCTTCTTCATAAACATCAAACTTTTCTATCAGTTCCCTCCTGTTATTCCCTTCAGACAATACTTCAATAATAAGATCAGGTGAGCCGATACAACCTCTTTCATCTACCTTATCCGGACTGCAGATTACACAGAGGTCAGGCTGAACAACAGTATAAATATCTTCATCTGCGTTGGATCTATTGGATAGCCGAACATCAAAAGGTGCAATAAATACTTCGAACCCATGAGGTATAAGACTGGCACAAAGCTTTATATATAGTAAGCCGCATACCTGCTGATGGAGGGTAGAGGAAACAGAAAGTAACTTAAACACTTTCCCCCAAACCAATTCCATCCGGTCTTCAAATTTCCACCTAAAATAGTCTGCGTAGGAATAGGTTTCGGAGAAATCAAGGTCAGAGACCTTACTGATAAGTGTTTCATCATCTAGTATCGAACGATATACTTTATTCTTTAACTGTTTTCTTTTTTCAGCTGTCAGGTTCTTCTTTTTCATAAATAATTAACCAATGATTAATAAACGAAACTAAGAAGTATACTGCATTAAAAAAAACATTTGTTTTGAAACAAAAATAAATATTAAAGATATATGTAACTTGATTTTTCAATACTTTCAGAATTTTAACCTTTGTTAATGTTTGTTAAAATTATCAGGAAATTTATTTAAGGTTTAAATTGTAACATGAAGGATAGGATCAGCAGCGCCGTACCTATGCAAGACTATCAATTGATACAAAAACAGGAAACGAGGGTCTTTAGACTAACTTTTAGCTATAATTTTGGAAGCAGCTCAATCAAAGCAGCGAGAGCGCATAACAGCAGTTCAGCTAACGAACAAAAGCGGGTAAAGTCAAATAATTAAAAAAAAAATCATCTCTATACAATAATATCCTTTTTTAAACGCTTATGTATATGAGAGCGTTAATTAGATGGCGGGGATAATTCGAAAGAGTTATCCCCGCTTCTTTTTTATAAGCTTTTTTTTTAATGCTTTTTATTCTTTTATTAAAGAATTATTACTACGTTAGCAGTGTAATACTAAACTACTACACTAATGATAGATATCGCTAACTTATCTTTCGGTTACAGCAAAAAACATTTGCTGTATAAGAACCTTTCGCTCTCCATTCAAAATGGGAACATCTATGGCCTGCTCGGTAAAAATGGCGCAGGTAAATCAACCTTATTAAAAAACATTGCAGGCATTCTGTTTCCAATAGATGGCTGTATTAAGGTAGATGATATGAATCCGCAAAAAAGACATCCTTCTTTTTTGAGAACCGTTTATTATATTCCCGAAGAAGTGTATGTGCCTTCGCTGACTATAAAACAGTATTTAAACCTGTTTGCAGTTTTCTATCCGAATTTTGATCACAACCAGTTAAATAGCTATCTGAAAGAACTGGAGGTAGAAGTTCCTGGTAAACTGAGCGCGTTATCTTTTGGTCAGCAAAAAAAGTTCATTATTGCCTTCGGACTAGCTTGTAATACTAAGGTAATCCTAATGGATGAACCAACAAACGGACTGGATATCCCATCAAAATCTCAATTTAGAAAACTAATTGCTGCTGTGATGACAGACGAAAGAATCATATTCATTTCTACGCATCAAACCAGAGACCTGGAAAACCTGATCGATCAGGTGATCATTGTAGATAATGGACAATTACTGTTATATGCCTCTATGGACGAAGTTTCTCAAAGGCTCTATTTCGAAACAGTTTCAGAGCTTCCTTCCAATAACAAGATATTATATGCAGAAAATGACCTCAAAGGCATGTCGATCGTCCGCGAAAACTTAACTGGCGAAGATTCCCGAATTAACCTCGAATATCTTTTTAATGGCGTAACTGCACAACCTCAATTAACTCAGGAAATTTTTCAAACAACCAATTTATCCTAATGAACGACATATTCAATCTTAAACGGTTTGGCTGGCTCTTTAGAAAATCGATCATGGAACGCCCTGCATTGATTTTAGGGCTTTTATCAGTAACCTTAGCCATCACTTTTCTTTGTTATGCATTTTTGCAGACTACAGCCGGAATGGCAAAAGCACAGGGAGGATCTTTTATGATCGGCTTTTTCATTGGAGGAAGTTTTATGGCTTCCTCTGTATTTAGCTATTTTAATTCCAATGCAAGCGGATCTTCCTTCCTCATGCTGCCTGCATCAAATTTTGAAAAATGGCTATCCGGTGTTTTAATTGCTGGTGTATTGTTTACTTTAGTTTATTTCGGATTTTACAGGATCATAGATATCATTTTTGTAAACCATTACCGCAATGGTCTCGATCAAAGTAATCCCAATTATCAAACACTTTATCACGCTGTGGACCTCTTTACTTTTGATAACCTGATTGCTAAAAGAATATACCTTATGTATGTAAACATAGCATCAGCTATGATTTTAGGCTCTTTATATTTTAATAAGGTAAGTTATATTAAAATGGCCCTGATCATTTGTGCCTTTGTGGCCTGTACTTACCTGTTAAATTTTATGATGGTATCCATGCTATTTAAACAGGTAGATATGGCCAATCCTTTCGATCATGTGTTCTTAAAAGTAAACAAGGATGTAGGCCTTGTAGGTCTTCCATCAGAAATAGATCAGGCTTTTCATTTGATAACTATTTATATTGTGCCCGGAGTATTATTGATAACAGCCTTCGTGCGACTGACGGAGAAAGAAGTTTAAATGGAGTTTAGAGACAAACAATCAATTTATCTGCAGATCGCAGAATATGTATGTGAACAGATCTTGTTAAAAAACTGGCTGCCCGGTAATAAGATCTTAAGCATTCGTGATTTGGCAATCGCTATGGAAGTAACGCCCAATACCATACAGCGCACTTATGATTTCCTGCAGCAAAAACAAATTATAACCAACAAACGCGGAGTGGGATATTTTGTAGAAGAAGAAGGAATGGAGCGTGTGCTTGCCTTTAGACGGGAGCAGTTTGTAGAAAATGAACTGCCTGTAATTTTTAGAAACATGTATCTGCTTAATTTAAGCGCAGATGAATTTAAAATCAAATTTGAAGAATTTATTCAACAAACATTTAAAGAGAAATAATTATGAAATTAAGTTCAATCATACTCCTCACTATGCTGGTATTATTTGTCACCAGCTTATTTGCTTCCAACCTGATCCTTAAAGACCGCTATAATAAATTAGATAAAAGTGATCTGTACTGGAACTATAATAAAATTTCTGAAAAGCCATTTAAACATATCAAAATTATTGGCGGTAATATTACCACCATTGCATTTGAGCAAAACAAAAATTGTTCTGTAAGGGTGTTAGATTTCTGGGGTGGCTATTCAAAGAATAAAGTAAAAGTTACTGTTGCCAATGATACTTTATACGTTAATTTTTCAAATGAATACAAAGACCTTATAGAAAAATCATGGATGCAAAATAAAACCCTGGTCAGGATTGCTGCTCCGGAATTACTGTCATTCGATGGATACAATACTAATTTCGAAATAGAAAAATTCCGTCAAAGATCGGTGAATATTAAATTAGCAGGTAAATCGAGAATTGAAGTAGAAAGCAATAACCATACTTTCGACACCTTAAATGTGGTTCAAAAAGATTCATCACAGGTGATATTTGAAATGAACCCCGATATTAAAGGATCACCTAATATGCAGGCTAAACAGATCAATGCAAAGCTGCAGGGAATTACGTTACTGGATATTGGACATATTAAAGTAGAAAACAGCAACCTTAATATTGGCGACAGTTCAGCGGTTATCCTTTCCGGAACTTCAATAATGAAATCAAAAAACAAATAAATGATGTTCATCCGGCTAGTCGAAATCTTTAAAACATAGACTGGCTGGATGCACTCCCTGCTTAGGAAGAAATATTTTCTTTATTGACCTTTTACAAATGCGGACTAAAACTAAGTTTTACACCGTAAGGCGAAACACCTTCATGGTCCAGGTAATTAAACCTTTTGATAAAATCTACCCGTATAAATTTAAAGATATTACCTATCCCTGCTCCCGCCTCTGTGTAAGGTGTCCTGCCCAGGCCAAAAGTACCATTTCCACCATCAGAACCTATTGGAAACTGATACAGATTTTTTGTATAAAGCGGGTTATTCTCATTACGCAAACCACCATATAAAACTTTGAAAGATAAATACTCTCTCAATTTAAGGTGTGAAATTAGAGGAATCTTATTGAGGAAAAAACCGTTAAAACTCTGCGTGTAGTTGACCCCGGCATAATGATCACTTACAAATTCAAGGTAATCCATCTTATTGTAAGCATCCGGATCATAACCTATAGATTGATTGGCCGGAGCAATGCTCAGCAAAGGAAAGGGAACCTTCCCAGTGACTAAACTACCAAGCAGGGTGATGTCACCATAGCCCAATTGCGACATGTATAAACGCTTATAAATATTTGCACTGATATTGGTATAGTTATAAGACGAATTAAATAATCCTTTTACACCATGATTAATGGACAGATTGTATATCGGGTATTTGCTGTGAATAGTGTGGCGGTAAGTTGTACCCTGTATAATCTGCTCGT